>Ga0101944_10005400_pt1 | contig 14561 bp, 12 predicted proteins | sample DewCreD2012metaG_FD_75245 | JGI IMG/M metagenome (GOLD analysis project Ga0101944, IMG submission 75245) | Hot spring sediment bacterial and archeal communities from British Columbia, Canada, to study Microbial Dark Matter (Phase II) - Dewar... ... | reverse complement strand
GCCGAGGCGATGAAAGCCCTGCTCGCCGGGGAGGGGGCGAAGAACGCGGTGGTCATCGGCGGCGGGCTGATCGGCGTGGAGGTGGCAGAGGCCCTCGTAGCCCGCGGCTGCCGCGTGGCCGTCGTCGAGATGCTGCCGCAGTTCCTCCCCATCCTAGACCCCGAGATGGCGCTCCTCGTGCAGCGGCACATCGAGGCCAAAGGCGTCCGCGTCCTCACCAGCACCACGGCTGAGCGAATCGAGGGCGCCGGCCGCGTCGAGGCGGTCGTGGCCGGCGGCCAACGCCTGCCCGCCGACCTCGTGCTCGTGGCCATCGGCGTGCGGCCCAACAGCGACCTTGCTCGCTCCGCGGGCCTCGAGGTCGGCCCCACCGGCGGCATCCGGGTCAACGCCGCCATGCAGACCTCCGACCCCAACATCTACGCCGTGGGCGACTGCGCCGAGGACCGCCACCTGGTCACCGGCGCCCCCTGCTTCGTGTCGAATGGTGCGACGGCGAACAAGCAGGGCCGCGTGGCCGCCAACCAGATCGCCGGCTTCGCCGACCCCTTCCCAGGCATCGTCGGCTCCGCCATCTGCAAGGTCTTCGACTACGCCGTCGCCCGCACCGGCCTCACCGAGCGCCAGGCGCGCGAGGCCGGCTTCGAACCCGTCGCGGCCATCGCCCCAGGCCCCGACAAGCCCCACTACTACCCCGGCGCCAAACTCCTCATCCTCAAGCTCATCGCCGACCGCGCCACACGCCGGCTCCTCGGCGCACAGGCCGTCGGGCCGGGCGATGCCGCCCGACGCATTGACGTGGCCGCCACTGCTCTCGCCGCGGGGATGACCGTAGACCAGGTGGCCCACCTCGACCTGTGCTACGCGCCGCCCTACTCGCCCCCCCTCGACAACCTCATCACCGCCGCCAACGTCCTACGCAACAAGCTCGACGGCCACCTGCACGGCATCTCGCCCATCGAGGTCAAGGCCAAGATCGACGCGCGCGACGATTTCGTCTTCCTCGATGTCCGCACCCCCGCCGAGCACGATGCCGTCCGCATCCCAGGCTCCACGCTCATCCCCCTGGGCGCACTGCGCGAGCGCCTCGGCGAGCTCCCTCGCGACAAGCAAATCGTCGCCTTCTGCGCCATTTCCCTCCGCGGCTACTCCGCCGAGCGCATCCTGCGCGCCGCAGGCTTCGACAACGTCCACGTAATGGACGGCGGCGTCGCCGCCTGGCCCTACGAGAAGGCCAGCAGGCAGTGAAGGGGCGCTCGCGCTGCGTGCATCAAGGGCCATGGCAAAGCGGCGCCTTCCGCCGCCTCACGGCCCCAGCGAGGCAAGGCGGCTACTTGCCCCTGTCGCGCAGCGGACAGACATCGTACTTGAGCTTGAGCAGCTCGGCCGCAGCGGTGAGAACCTTGGCCGCCTCCTCATCGTAGGCGCTGACGTTGCCCTCGACCATGGCCTTCATCGCCGCCGAGTACGCAGCGAGGAGCCGGCCCTTGGCCCCGTCGGCCTGCTTCATCTTGTCGGCCGAAACGCTGCCGGGCAACAACCCTGCCTGCGCCATGATGACGTCGTAGATGAAGACGCCGCCGGCGCGCTCGATGTCAAGCAGCTTCTTGCGCTCGTGCCACTTTGAGCCCGGCTTCCCTGCGATCACGTCGGCCTCGATCTCATCAGAGGTCCGGGCAGCAAGGATGCTCCTGATCGCCGCATCAGTGCTCATGCCCCCGCCGAGCACACCGGTGAGCCACTTGATCACGTCCGGCGCATACTGCACGGCGTAACGGACCAGCAGAGCAACGGTCGCGGGGTCCATGCGCGGCCTCCTCTCACTTCGGCGCGGGTGCGGCAGTGCTGGGGTTCAGGGCCTCAATCCTGCGGGCGCGGTCATTGACGGTATCAATCGCCTGATTCACCCTGTCGAGGCGTCCCGGCGCCTTCAAGCCCGTGTCGCCGGCCTCACGGGCCGCCACCAGCTCCTCGCGGGCGGGCAAGTGGGCCGCGAAGCCCTCATCGTAGAGCGCCTTCCCCTTGTTCTTCACCTCCTCGGTCACCCTCTTCGCAATGAAAGCACGGAAGAGGTTCTCGTAGGCGAAATCCATCCGGGCCAGCGCCCTGCTGAGCTGCACCGACTTGGTGCGCAACGGGGTGCAGCCCCCCGCCGCCGCAATGCACGCTGCAAGCAACACGACGACCCCGGCCCTCAGATTCGTTCTCATCGCAATTCCTTCCCAGAAACGTCCCCGGCCGAACTATGGCTAGCCAATCCCGCGGCCACCGCGCCCAGCGGCGTCCGGGAGTGCGGGCACCCTCAGCAGGCGGCGCCCCAGCCGCCCACGAGCCCAGTGGCGAGCGTTCGGAAGCAGTCTAGCTCCCCGCAAGGGCATTGTCAAGCAAGCCCAACTTCGGTCTAGCGCGTCGGGCCACATCCGCCCCAGGGTTGCCAAGCCCCGCTTGCTTAGGACGAAGCGCGCGGTATGATGTGTGGGGCGCGGGGATGGGAGTGACCTACGAAGGAGATGAGATGGCAACGGACCTGGACTGCTTCCTGGCGACGACCCAGCATCGCCGCCCGGCCCGCATCCTCTATCACGCGGGGTTCACCGACGACCTGCGGCGGCGGGTCGTCGCCCACATCGGCACAGACGACATCGCCGGGCACTACGGCTTCTACAGGTCGGCCGGCCTCGGCCTCAAGCGGCCCGAGGGCACGAAGCCTCCTGACTACTCGCGTTATTGGGAGGGCGAGAAGCTGCCCGAGGGCACCACCTTCGACGGCTACGGCGTGGCCATGGTGCCCGCGCGCTTCTACCACTTCTGGGGCTACATCTCCCCCCTTCGCAACGCCGCCTGCCTGAAGGAGATCGAGGACTACCCGATCGAGGACGTGAGCGGCTGGGACGCCTCCCACCTTGCCGGCGACGTCGCCAAGGCCCACGCCGCCGGCAAGGTCGCCGTCGGATGGGTCGGCCACATGTACGAAACCGCCTGGCAAATCCGCGGCTACGAGCAGTTCCTCCTCGACACCATCGAGCGCCCCGCCTGGGCCGAGTGCCTCCTCGAGCGCCTCTTCCAGCAGAATATGATCCGGGCCGTCGCCTTCGCCAAGGCGGGCGCGGACATGATCACGACTGGCGACGACGTGGCGAGCCAGAAGGCCCTCATCTTCGCCCCCGACACCTGGCGTCGCCTCATCCACTCCCGATGGGCAAAGGTCTGGCGAGCCATCAAGGACATCAGCCCGCACACGCGCATCTGGTATCACAGCGACGGCAACATCGCGGCAATCGTCCCCGAACTCGTCGAGGCCGGCCTCGACATCCTCAACCCCCTCCAGCCCGAATGCCTCGACCTTGACGCAATCCACAAACGGTTCGGCAACCGGCTCACATTTGACGGCACGATTGGCACCCAGAGCACCATGCCCTGGGGCAGCCCTGAGGACGTCCGCGCCCGTGTCAAGGAGGTCATCCAGAAGTATGGCCGCGATGGCGGCCTCATCATCAGTCCCACCCACGTCCTGGAGCCTGAGGTCCCCCTCGCCAACATAGACGCCCTCTTCGCCGCCTGCCGCGAATTTGGCACGTTCGCCTGACCCGCCACCCTCCCCACCCCTCCGCGCGGGCCTTCGCCCGCAGCGCCACAGAAAGCCTGAAAGAGCGCTTGACAAAGAGGCCGTTTGTGCTATATTCGTTCCCGCACGGCGCGCTTCCCCTCAGTTGCAGGGGGAACCGCCGGGAGGGTTGCTCCTATGCGGCGTCACACCAGGGCTCGACACCGAGCCAAGAGCATGCGACCCGAGACCCGCGCTCTACCGCCCTCGGGCGGCCGTGTGTCCCGGCCGTTCCGATGGTGCAGCGTCTTGTGAGGGCAAGGCGGCCTGCGGGTGCGAGTGCAACCTCCCCTTGCCCGCGTCACGTGGACCCTGTGGTGAAGGGAGCGCTCTCATGCACTGGCAGCGAAACCTCGCCGCACGAATGCTCAACCTCGCCTGCCTCCTGGCTCTCCTAGGCTGCGACCAAGGCCAGTCGAAGGTCCCTTGTCCCCCAAAGCAACAGGTCGCCGACGCCGTGCGGGTCGCACTCCCCCCGTTCCTGTCCCTCGCCGGCGTTGAACTCGAACCCCTCGCCACCGGCCCCGAATCCGTAAAGGTCAACTTCAAGGCCGCCGTCACCCCCAAAGAGGAACTCTACGAATACGACCGCCAGGTGGACGGCGAGCCCCGCGTGCTCCTCATCAAACCCGTCCAGGCCCCGGGCGCAAAGGCCACCCTCTATGGCTACATCGAGGCCACTCGCGCGATGGATCGCTGGACCCTGGGCCGTGTGCGCCTTGAGACCGGCCTGGAGCAATTCGGAAGGCCCCGCGGCGCCTTCCCCCCGCACGCCTACGTCACCGACAGCAAGGAGGCCAAGGCCGCCCTCGCCCAGCAGGCCGCAAACGCTGAGGCCGAGCACCGCGCGCGCCTCGCCGCCATCAAGCGCCAGGAAGACGAACGAAAGGCACTGCTCGAGCAGCAGGAACGCGAGCGCAAGGCGCGCGAGGAGAGGGAGCGAGCCGAGCGCCTCGAGCGCGAGCGGAGGGAGGAGGAAGCCCGCCTCGCCGCCGAGGAGCAGCGCCGCAAGGAGGAAGCGGAGCGCGCCATCGAGGCCGAAAAAGCCAAGGCCGCACGCCAAGCCGCACGAAAGAAGCTCCTCGACGCCACCACTGTCGGCGCGACATACCTCGGCTCATTTCGTCAAGGGGACACAACTCGGGGACTGCGGTTGGTCTTCACCGCAAGGGAGCCCATCCCGGCGAGCGAAGATTACCTCATCGAGGCCGAGTTCACCAGCCCACGGGACCCGGGCGCAAAGTGCAAGGTCAAAGGACAGCTCGTTATGGCCCCCACGGAAGGCACCCACATTCAGCTCCGCGAGGCCGTGGTGCGGGCAGGCGGCAGTGAAGAAGACAGAGCGAATCATCGCTTCTTTGCCTACCTGCATGGAGCAGCGCTGCACACAACAGACGCGGGGCTGGCAGGCGTCGCCGACACCGGTTTGGGTCGATACGACGTTGTCCTGGAGCGCGAGGGAGCGCCGTCTTCAGGCGGGAGCACATCCACACCCAGCCTGGGTCCACGCCCGGCGCCGGCGGTTGCGCCCGATGGTGCTTTGCCGGAGATTCGCAAAGGTGACACCGTGGTCGTGGCCAAGGCCAACACCCCAGTGATGTCGGGCGAGCAAACCATCGCCACGGTGGCCGCTGGAACCCGCGTGATGGCTTTGGAGGTGGTCCCGGACCCCACAGGAAGCTGGGTGAAGGTGCAGGTGATTGTGAGGGGAGTGCCCAGGGAGGGTTACATCCACAGCACCAACCTGAAACTTGCCAGCGAGAGGTGATCGCCGGATAGCCGGCACGTGCCTGCCACCGAACGGCTTCGGCCCGTGCCCGCTCAACCACCGCCAGGGCAGACCGATGAAGCACACGTGTCCAGGTTGCCGGCGCTCTTACGAACTGGGCGACGAGCTGGTCGGGCGCCAAGTGCGCTGCCAGGTTTGCGGCACTGTGAGCCACGTGGGCTCCACTGCTGGGGCGCCCTCTTCCCCTTCGGCCTCGGCCCCCCCGCCCCTCCCGCCCACACCGCCCCCCACCGCACGCCCATGCCAGCCCCCAGCGGTCCCACCGCTGCCGGGGGCGAAACCCACAGGTCCGCCTTCGCTGGAGCCTGCCCCTCGTGTGCAACCGCTGGCCACGCCCGGCCCGGCGCCGCAAAGGCGACCACATGTAGCGACCGCTTCAGCCAGGCAGGAGTGGGGTCTTGGCGTCAGGTCGTAACTCGAAACTTTTCGTGCGTAGGGGGACCTTGGGGTCAGGTCGTAGTACTCCATTCGGCCAGGCCACTCACCGCCCCTGCCGTGAGCACCCTGGAAGTGTGACAAGCACGATTGACGCACGGCTCGCCACGTGGCGCACGCCATCGGCCATATTAATGCGAAGTGGTCGAGCGATGGCCCAGACATAGCGCACTCCCCCGCGCCTTGTCAAGCCAAAGAATCGATAATTACGACCTGACCCCAAGGGTGCAGTAACGGATTTTCGGGCTGATGGCTGGGCGCACGCCTCCGCCGAGCTTGCCTCGGCGGGGGCGGGACAATCTACCTACAATCCCGGCCCGCACACTGCCGCGGCCTTGCCACACTTGCAAAAACCGCCGCGCGCAAGTAGACTTGTGGCATGTGTCTCATCCCCCTCAGGAGAAGGTGATGGCCAAGATTCCTGTCGGCTTGCAGCTTTACTCTGTGCGTGAGGACTGCGCGAGGGACCTGCCTGGCGTGCTCGACCAGGTAGCAAAGATGGGCTATGTGGGCGTGGAGTTCGCCGGCTACCACGGGCGCTCGGCCGCCGAGCTCCGAGCGATGCTCGACGACCGCGGCCTGCGCTGCTGCGGGACCCACACCGGCATCCAGACCGTTCAGGACGACCAGCTCCAGGCCACCATCGAGTTCGCCCTCACCCTGGGCATCCCCTATCTCGTGGTGCCGGGGCTGCCCGAGGCGTGGCGCAACTCGCGCGATGCCTGGCGGCGCACCGCGGAGTTCTTCAACGCCCTCTCCGACAAGCTCGCCCCCCACCGCCTCCTATGCGGCTACCACAACCACCACATCGAGTTCACGCCGATGGACGGCGAGCTGCCATGGGACACGTTTTTCGGGAACACCAACTGCGATGTGGTGATGCAGCTCGACACTGGGAACGCGATGCACGGCGGGGCCGACCCCATCCCGTTCCTCCAGAAGTACCCGGGCCGCGCCCTCACGGTCCACGTCAAGGAGTTCTCGAAGACCAATCCCCAGGCCCTCGTGGGCGAGGGGGACATGGACTGGGCGAAGTTCTTCCCCCTTTGCCGGGAGGTCGGCGGGACCGAGTGGTACATCGTCGAGCAGGAGAGCTACGCCTATCCGCCGCTGGAGTGTGTGGCCCGCTGCCTCGAGAACCTCAGAAAGATGGGCATCGCCTGAGATTTCCGATTGCCGATTCCCGATTTCCGATTGCCGATTGCCGATTGAGAGGAGCAGCCAATGGTTTCAAGGCGCGACATGCTGAGAGTGGGTGGCGCGGTGCTGCTGGCTGGCGGGAGCCGGGTCCTGGGCGCGGAGGGCGAAGCGGCGAAGAAGGTGCCCATCGGCCTCCAGCTCTACACCCTGCGGGCCGAGGCGGGCAAGGACCTGCCCGGCACCATCGCCGCCGTGGCCAAGGCGGGCTACGTGGGCATCGAGTTCGCCGGCTATTATGGCCGCAAGGCCGATGAGCTGCGCAAGATGCTCGACGACAACGGCCTGAAGTGCTGCGGCACCCACACCGGCATGGGCACCCTCCTCGGCGACAACCTGGCCAAGACCATTGAGTTCAACAAGACGCTCGGCAACCGCTATCTCATCGTGCCCGGCGGCATCGGCGGCAAGACCAAGGATGCCTGGGTGGAGGCTGCGAAGCGCTTCAGCGAGATCGCCGAGAAGCTCAAGCCCCACGGCATGGTCACCGGCTACCACAACCACGCCCACGAGTTCAAGAAGTTCGGCCCCGACGACCCTGAGACGCCGTGGGACGCCTTCTTCGGGGCGGCGAACCAGGACGTGGTGATGCAGCTCGACATCGGGAACGGCATGGGCGGCGGGTGCGACCCCGTGGCCACGCTCAAGAAGTTCCCAGGCCGCGCCCTCACCATCCACGTCAAGGGCTTCGGCGGCATCGTGGGCGAGGACAAGGCCCCCTGGCCCGAAATCTTCGCCCTCTGCGAAACCATCGGCAAGACCGAGTGGTACATCGTCGAGCAGGACGGCTCGAACAAGTACCCGCCGCTCGAGGTCATCCGGCGCGTGATGGAAAACCTCAAGAAGATGGGCAAGGCGTAGGGTCCGTCCCAGGCCCGTGGCCTATAGGCCCCACAGGTCCCATAGTTCCTATTGAGGCGGGGCTGAGCGCATGATCCCCATCGGGCTTCTCGGCGGCTCGTTCAACCCCATCCACATCGGCCACCTGGTGCTGGCCGAGGAGGCGCGGGGGCGCCTGGGCCTCGAGCGGGTCATCTTCGTGCCCGCACGCGTCTCGCCCCACAAGCAGGGCCAGCCGCACGCGCCCGCCGAGGACCGCCTCCGCATGGTCCAGCTCGCCCTCGCCGACAACCCCGCCTTCGAGGCCAGCGACATCGAGCTGCGCCGCGAGGGGCCGTCGTACTCCTTCGACACCGTCCGACAGCTCCTTCAGGCCAGCGGGGGGGCGTGGGACATCTCGTTCATCGTCGGCGCCGACACGCTGGGCGAGCTGGCTACGTGGCACCGCATCCGCGAGCTGGCCGACCTGTGCAGGTTCGTCGTCTTCCGCCGGCCGGGGGACTCTCCGACCGCGCTCGACGGGCTTCGCGGCGCCCTATCGGATGAACAGGTCGCAGCCATCGCGGGCCGCTGCTTCGACATGCCCCTCGTCGGCGTCTCCTCCACAGAAATCCGCCGCCGAGTCCGCGAGGGGCGCTCCATCAAGTACCTCGTCCCCGAAGCCGTCCGACGCTACATCGCGGCCAAAGGGCTCTACAAGCAGTGAACGCGCGCGGGACGGGGCCGTCCCGCGCCCGACGCGAAACCCGAAACGCGAAACCCGAAACTAATGAGCACCGCCGTCCACTTCGGGGCTGGCAACATCGGCCGCGGCTTCCTCGCCCAGCTCTACTGGCAGAGCGGCTGGGAGACCGTGTTTGTGGACGTCGTGGACGCCGTGGTGGACGCCCTGAATGCGCGGGGCAGCTACACGCTTCAGATCGTGGACGCGCATTGCGAGGCGCTGACGATTGACCGCGTGCGGGCCATCCACGGCCGCGACGCCCACGCCGTGGCGGAGGCGGTGGCAGAGGCCGACCTTGCGAGCACAGCGGTGGGGGTTCGCGCCCTGCCCCAAGTCGTGCCGTCCCTCGCCGCTGGGCTGACTCTCAGGGCCGAACGCTCAGGCGAGCCGCTCAACGTCGTCGTCTGCGAGAATCTGCTCGACGCGGCCCGCACCTTGCGCGAGGGGGTGCTGGGGGCCGTGCCCGCGGCGGCGCGGGGCTTCGTCGCCGAGCGAGTCGGCTTCGTCAGCACCGTCGTCAGCCGCATGGTGCCCATCGTGCCCGAGAGCGTCCGCGCCCGCGACCCGCTCTATGTCGCAGTGGAGGCCTACTGCACACTGCCGGTGGACGCGACGGCGTTTGTCGGCGCAGTGCCGCCCATCCACGGCTTCCTGCCCGTCCCCAACATCGCGGCGCACGAGGAGCGAAAGCTCTTCTGCCACAACTGCGGCCACGCTCTGTGCGCTTATGCCGGCCACAGGCTGGGGCTGGCCCTCATCGCCGAGGCGATCGCCGAGCCATCGGTCCGCGAGCTCGTGGCGGGAGGGCTCGACGAGACGGGTCGCGCGCTCATCGCCAAGCACGGCTTCGACCCAGCCGAGCACGCTGCCCATGTGGACGACCTCCTGCGCCGCTTCGCCAACCGCTCCCTGGGCGACACGGTGGCGCGCGTGGCGCGCGACCCCATCCGCAAGCTGGGCCGCCACGACCGGCTCATCGGCGCGGCCCAACTGTGCCTTGACAACGGCATCGAGCCGCAGCATATTATAGAAGGAATCCGCGCGGCGCTGGCCTACGACGACGTGGGCGACCCCGAGGCCATGCGGCTCCAGGCGATGCTGCGGGCGCGGGGCCTCGACGTGGTGCTGCGCGAGGTCTGCGGCCTGAGGCCGCACGAGCCGCTCTTCGCGCGGCTTCGAGAGGCGATGGCGTGATGGCGCGTATTGTCACAATCGGGCTCGTGCTCGCCCTGGGGGCGCCGGCGGCAGCGCAGTTGACCGACGCCGCCCACGCCGAGGCGGAGCTTGCCGCGGCGCGCCGCAGCCGCATGGTCGGTCGCAACCGCGTCCAGCGCGCCTACTACTCGGCCCTGGAGGACGCGCGGGCCGACCAGCGGCGCTACTACGAGCGCGAGCGCGAGGTCGAGGAGCTGGTCATCCAGGAGGAGGCACTCGTCCACCGCGACCGCCGCTATGTCGCCGAGGGCAAGCCGGCGGCCCTCGCCCGCAAGCTCGCCGCCGAGCTCGAACAGGCCGCGGCCGACCGCCGCATGCGACGCTGGGGCAAGTGGGCCAAGCGCTCCTACCCCGTCCAGGTGCGCCAGGCCGAGCTGTGGGCCATTGACGCCGTGGCGGTGGAACTTTACCGCAACGAGCGCTTCCGCCGCGAGGTGTGCCGCAAGGTCCTCGAGCTCGCCGAGCAAATGGAGCGGCGGGCGCGCGCCAGCGGCCAGAGGCCCCCCGCGCGGCGGTAGGCGGAACTCCCCATCATCGGGCGTGGTCACTTCTTCTGGGCGCAGATAAGCGTCACCCAAAGCGCTCCGGCCTCTTTGCTCTTCGCGGCCGACTGCACCACGCCGACCCCGACGTGGTCGGGCACGGAGCTGAGGGCGACGTCGCTTTGGATGACCTCGGCGAGATCCTCGGTGAGGAAGTATGCGGCCTGGTGGACCCGCCAGCGGCGGTCGCGCCGCCGCAGCTCCCCTTCGAGCCACAAGGGGTCGAAGTTGCCGAGCCTGGCGGCCCGCTCGCTGTGGGCCGTGGCCTGCTGGGCGAGCGTGGCGTCGTCGAGCAGGCGCCGCAGCCCCTTCGCCAGCCGCGCCTTGTTGATCCCCTCGACGAGTTGCCGCGTGATTTCGGCCGTGTCATAGGTGGGCGGCACCTTCATGAAGACCTGCGTGCACAGGAGCAGCCCGTCGTCGTCGCGGGCGAGGCCGATGCCGATATGGGTGAACTCGCGCCGGAGGATGTTCTCCTTGTGGGTCTGGCTGAGCATGAGATTGGCCTGAGCGGACTCGACGGTGACGGCGCGCGCGATGTTCTCGCCCACCCCACGGTTAGGGATAGCGGCAGCCGCCACGCGGTCCTTCACCTTGCCAGTCCGCGGCGAGTCGTGGGCGAAGAAGCGGTTAGCCTTCATGTCGGCGCTGTGGGCGCGTGCCACGGCTGCCAGGCCCTTGTGATAGGCCAGGGGCGGCACGCCGGCCTCCGCCCGGTCGCGGTTCACCAGCTCGGCCATGCGTTGCTCCAGGACCTCGATGGATTCGGCGCGCTCGCCCGCGCCCGCAGCGGCAGCTTGGGCCGCAGGGAGGAGCCACAGGATCCGCATCAGCCTTGCAAAGGGTCCGGGCATGCTTCTGGTCTCCATCACCCATCACGCCGGCAATTATAGCGGCCGCCGCGCTGGTGTTCAATGTCACCTGAGATTGCTGCCGTGGCCTCCGTGCCGCTCTACATCGAAACCGGGCGGGCCACCCAAGGGCTCGAGGTTGCTCTCCCAGCACCGAAATCCTGCGTTCGTGTCATTCGGCAACTCATGCCGCCCGTGATGAAGTGCTCTCTGTGAATGGTGAATGGGATCAGGCCTTAGCTTTCAACTCTTCGCACCTCCTCTGCGAACGCTGAAAGACGAGTTGGCCCGCCAGCCGCTCGTCGTCGAACGCGCCCGAAAGCACCTTGACGCCCCGTGGAGACGTGCTACAATGCCATGGCCCTATCGGACGGTTTCCACCCACCTTTGGGACCCCGCCCGATTGAGAACCGCAGTAATGAGCGGCTCCGGGAGATGCGGGTGGTCGGTTACATCCACCAGCCCGACCTGGGCGAGCCTCTTGAGATCCCTCCCGAGCGCGCCAAGCTGGTCAACGACACCATCTGGGAGGTCGTGACGGGCCATCCACACACGGGCTTGAAGGACGACCTGTGAGATGCCCCCGAGCATTCTTGGAGGCGGCTATCAATGAAGAGGCAAGTTCACAGCAGCCTCATCGCTCTCCTTGCTGCCATGTCCGCGGCAGGCAGTTTCGCCCGCGACGTCCCACCCACGCCCAAGCTGAAGCGGGTGGCGGTGTACTATTTCGGCAACAGCCTGACAGGCTCGACAGCCCCGGAGTTGCACACGGCCCTCGGCAAGTCGGCTGGCAAGGAGTGGGTGTGGGACCTCATGGCCGTGGCCGGCGGCCAGCTCTGGCAGTACCGCGACCAGTTCCAGCTCGACGCCAAGCTGGAGAATGTCGGCGACTACACGATCAACAGCGCCATCGCGGCCAAAGCGCCCTGGGCCGCCCAACAGTTCCTGAAAGGCGCCTGGGACGCCATCGTTCTCCAGCCGTTCGGGATGGGCTTGAGGCTCGTGCGGAACGAAATGTGGGGGAAGAAGTACGACACGGAGCGCGATTTCGGCGACCTTGCGGCGGCGAAGTACCTGATTGACCTGGCGCTTGTGAAGAACCCCAATTGCCGCATCTACATCTATGAGGACTGGCCGGGCATGCCGATTGCCGGCGAAGCATTCGGCCACGCCGGGGCGGGCCTGGGCAAGACCGGCAAGGAACTCAACCATCGCCAGATGGAGCCGGTTCGGCGCTCGCATGATTTTCCCAGGGAGTGGCTTCGCCGCTACGACCCCGAGGCCGTGCCGTGGCTTGCAGGCGGGCAATCACGCGACTACGACTGGCGGCTGTTCGACGAACTCGTCAAGCTCTATCCCGCTCTCTGGCGTGAGGGCCGGTTGCGCATGATCCCAGTAGGCGACATCTACTACGTCCTCGACCGCAGAATGCGCGCGGGACTGGTGCCGGGCGTCCTCAACCTGGGCGAGTTCTACACTGATACGCTCCACCACCGCGCGGGCATGCCGGCCTACACCTGTGCGGCGACCTTCTACACGCTGCTCTTCGGCGAGAAACCGCACGCACTCGACTACACGCTCTACAACAACAAGGACGCCTACGGCAAAGACTGGGGCCACGGCAAGGACGAGCACAACGACTCCGGCGTGGTCCTGGAGGTCACACCCGAGCGAGCAAAGGTTGTCAACGACACAATCTGGGAGGTCATCAACGCTCATCCCTACACGCTGTTCTCGGAGGATGGTTCCCGGGAGTCGCTGATGAAGCTGGAGCAAGCCATCCCTGCTCCCGAGCCGATTCGCGTCTTGGAGTATGGTCGGCTCGCGAGCTGGTCGGCCATGCCCGCCTGGCAAGCGGCCCTCGACCGCACTGCTGGCAAGCACAGCGCCTGGATGCCCGCGCTCGATCTCAACCCCTGGTCGCAGACGTGGGCCTGCGAATGGCTCGCCACTGTGTTCCGCGAGAAGAAGCACCCATACGGCTTCCGCGAGTACTTCATGGAAATGGAAGAGCCACACCAAGAGCCCGCCCTCCGCCATCAGGGGTTGTGCCTGCAAGTCGGCAACCCGACCGACAAGGAGGTCGAAGCTTTCGCGTACCTCGCCCGGCACTTCCTCGATAAGCGGCCCAACGGCTTCCTGCTCGGCTTTTTCGCCTGGCCCGCCATTCCCGAGGCGGCGGCGCTCAAGAGGGAACTCAAGCTCCAGCCCTGGCAGCTCCTGCCCGAGGACAAGATGTCGGCCATCCGCCGGAGGTTCGACTACTCCACTGCCTGGAGCGATCCAGGAGAACGCGAGGGCACGGCTGCTGGCATGCGGGGTTTTGTCGAAAAACTCAGGAAAGCGACCCCTCAGATGGCGGAGCGTTTCAGGGCCATTCCGGCGGGCGCACTGCTTGCCGCGCTCGACGTCAAGCTCAAGGCCGGCTCCCTGCCAGGCGTCTCGGGGGCCGGCGAGTTCTATAAGGACGACGTGACCCTGCGCACGGGACTGCCCCGCTACGCCATCGCTGCGCTCCGCCACGCGGTGGTCCACAAGTCGCACACAGGGGGCCTGGACGCCTCTGCTTTCAACGACCCCAAGGCGTATCCCCCAGATGCGATGGACCCGGCGAGAAAGCGAAGCCGCGGGAACCCGACCGTCAGGGACGACGACTACGACAACGGCCCGCACTTCCCCATCACGCCGGAAGGCAAGAAACTCGTGGACGATACGGTGTGGCAAGTCCTGAAGGGAGGCCGAGCGAGTCTTGAGGAGAGGCAATGAGAAGCGTCGCACCGGGTTACCTGGCTCTGAGCGCGCTGATACTCATCGGCCGCTGCGTCTGTGCATTGGCCCCGGACTCCGCCGCTGCCGAGGGGCCGTGGCCCGCGCCCGTCGCCGGCTTCGCCGAGCCGAAGGCCGGCGAGCACCCGAGGCTGTTCTTCCGCAAGGCGGACGTGCCCGAGTTGCACCGCCGCGCGACCGAGACTGCCGAGGGACAAGCCATCGTGGCGCGCCTGCGCCTGCTCCTGGGCAACAATGGCGAGGCCCTGCCAACCGTGTGGAACCCCGCCTATCCGATCAACCTGGGCCCGAAGGGCCGCGGCACCCTGCCCGTCGGAGCCTTCACCAAGTCCCACGCCGCAGGCTACGGCATGCTCTATCAGCTCACTGGCGACAAGAAGTACGCCGAGCTGGCGCGGCAGTGCCTGGAGCGGATGTTCGACCCAAAGCTGCATCGCGTGACGGCGGACGTGATCCAGAAGGACCGCCCCGGCCAGTGGGAGCCCAGGGGTGCGCGCTTCGCCGGCAAGAAGCCCTCCGAAGTGGTCATCGAGTACGGCGAGCCTGACCGCGACGAGCGCTACACCTGGACCCACCC
>Ga0101944_10005398_pt1 | contig 14564 bp, 8 predicted proteins | sample DewCreD2012metaG_FD_75245 | JGI IMG/M metagenome (GOLD analysis project Ga0101944, IMG submission 75245) | Hot spring sediment bacterial and archeal communities from British Columbia, Canada, to study Microbial Dark Matter (Phase II) - Dewar... ... | reverse complement strand
GCCTAATTCTTTTTTATTATCCATCTCGCCGTGAAAACGGCAAAAAAGGTTGGCGTTTTTATAAATTCCGGAATCCTTGCCTCCGGTGGCACGCACGATACCCGTAAGCGCGCTCATCCTGTCGCGGCCACTTTTTCCTCCTGCACGCAGGTTGGTGTAAATCTTTTCAAAAATCACTTTTCCCGACGGAGACACGAAAACGCCATCATCTATCATAACTGCCCCGACGGGACCAAAAAGAGGAGATGAGACATGGTGTTTACTATCGGCGACTGAAGACGGAGCGGATGAAGGCGGAAAGAATCCATCAGATAAAAATCCGGCGGGCTTAAGGTTGAAGGACGGATTTCTGATCTTTACGATGATAAAAGGGCGGGCTGTTACGAGCCGCGAAAACGACGCGTTTACGTTAACGGATGGTATCTTTAATAAAAAATGCGTGGTTTCTATCTTAACATCAGCGATAGCAATTCCAGGCAACAGCAGACGCAACGAGGCGTGTCCCACGGAAACAACGGCTGAAGAATCAATCCCATCTCTTATAGCGCGACTTGCGAAATCCTCAGTCCTCCGTCTCAGATATTCCGACTCAATTGAAAAAAAAAAGGAAACGGCCGCAAGCGCTATCACAAGAGACGCCGCAATCCAGAGAAACCGTCGTGGGAATGTTTGGGGAAGGGTGAAATTATATTTTTTCTTTAAGGCCACAATTTCATCCAGCTTACCCAGATCACCAGCCATGCCAAACACTCCTTCGGTAACGACAAGAACACCTCCTCCCTGTTTTTCTGCCAGTTCAGTAGCTTTTTGCAATTCTTTTTCAAGTTTTTCAATGTTGTTGTGGGGATAAACAAAACGTTTGGCCATGACCATCCTCAGTCCGTCAATAATGCAGGCATGTGATTCCGAATCATACACCACCACATCGTGCCGTCCCAGCAAACAATCCAGGATTGAAATCATTCCTTGATAGCCATAATTAAGTACATAAGCCCGTTCCCGTTTGACAAAGGCTGCCAGCTGTTTTTCAAGTTCTTCATGATACCTGGTTTGTCCCGACATCATTCGTGCTCCCATTGGAGCTCCAAGTCCAAATTCCCGCGCTGCTTCTGCATCGGCTTTGCGTACTTCGGGATGATTGGCAAGCCCAAGATAATTATTCAGGCTCCAGTTCAGCATTTCTTTGCCGAGAAACTTCATCCGGGGACCGATTTCTCCTTCCAGCTTCGGAAACATAAAATAACCATGAGCAACTGACTGGTATTGTCCCAATGAGCTGCGTTCCTGCTTCATTTTATCAAATATATCTCCCATAACTTAAAAAATAAATTTCAGGTTTATGCGGTTTCAAAAATATGGGTTTTTCAGTAAATATCTTTATGATTTTCATAATAAAATCATTTCGTACCCTCTCTTTTCCTTCTCTTTCATGTTATTTGTATCCACACAGGCATTAATACGGCGGTATTTATACCCTACCTGTAATTAAGATTGGAACCAAGCCACTTCTCGACTTCTGCCACCGACATGCCTTTGCGTGCTGCATAATCTTCCACCTGGTCCTTTCCTATTTTATCCACATGAAAATATACAGCGTCGGGGTGGGCAAACATGAGCCCGCTCACCGAAGCCACAGGACGCATCATACATGATTCTGTGAGGGTAATGCCTATGCGTCTTTCTACGTCAAGAAGCCGGAACAAGACTGCCTTTTCCGAATGGTCGGGACAGGCTGGATAGCCATGGGCCGGGCGGATGCCTGTAAATTTTTCGGCGATGATTTCTTCGATGGAAAGATTCTCATCTCTCGCATAACCCCACCATTCACGGCGTACTTTAAGATGCAACAACTCGGTGAACGCCTCAGCAAGCCTGTCAGCTAAGGCTTCCAGCATAATGGCACTATAATCATCATGGCGGGAAGCAAAATGTTGCAACATGTCTTCCAATCCTATGCCTGCCGTAACAGCAAAAACGCCAAGGTAATCATGAATACCACTGTCGCGGGGAGCAATGAAATCGGCAAGACAATAATTAGGCTCTCCATCTTCATGAACCTGCTGATTGCGAAGCTGGCAAAAACGGCACGCCACCTTTGTCCGGGCATGATCTTCATACACCTCAATATCATCTCCCACTGCATTGGCCGGAAAGATGCCTACCACAGCGCGGGCCTGAAGCCATTGTTTTTTTTCAATTTCATCAAGCATACGATTGGCATCGGCAAATAGTTTACGTGCTTCCTCGCCTTTGGTCCGGTCGTTCAGAACGGCAGGGAATTTCCCTTTAATTCCCCAGGCTGAAAAGAAAAATATCCAGTTGATGTACTGCCTGATCTCGTTCACAGGATAATTCTCCAACACCTTGACACCCGTCCATGCCGGAGGGCGTACGGAAGAAAAATCCAGCACTGGTTTATGAAGACGCGCCTCCCTGAGACTGTAATACAATGCCTTTCCACGGGCATAGCCATACGTTTCCCGCAAACTTTCATATTCTTTTTGCATGGCATCGAGGTAGGCCTCCCGCTGTTGCTTTGAAAGCAAAACAGATAACACAGGGGCACTCATGGAAGCATCTTTTACATGCACCACCGGTCCGCTGTAATGAGGGGATATCTTCACGGCAGTATGCACTTTGGAAGTAGTGGCTCCCCCTATCAGAAGAGGTATTTTCAAGCCACGGCGTTCCATTTCAGCCGCTACTTTGACCATTTCGTCCAGTGAAGGAGTAATCAATCCGCTCAGTCCTATGGCATCGGCTTTTTCTGAGATAGCCCTGTCAACAATGGCCTCGCAGGGCACCATCACCCCCATGTCGATGACTTCATAATTATTGCAAGCCAGCACCACTCCTACAATATTTTTTCCGATGTCATGGACATCCCCTTTGACAGTAGCCAGGACAATCTTCCCTGCCCTTTTTCTTTTCGACGAAGAAGTTCTGTCCTGTTCAATATAAGGTTGCAGAAATGCCACGGCCTGCTTCATCACACGGGCACTTTTGACCACCTGTGGCAAAAACATTTTTCCGCTGCCAAAAAGTTCCCCCACGATATTCATGCCGGTCATCAGGCCCTTTTCAATAATTTCCACCGGTGATGAAAAGGTCCGGAGGGCTTCGGTCAGGTCTTCTTCAAGATAGTCTGTGATGCCCTTGACCAGTGCATGGTTCAGTCGCTCCTGCAGGCTCTTCTTTCGCCACTCATTGCCGACAGAAGATTCCTGCACCACTTTATCCTTCATCCGGCCTGCCAGTTCGAGCAGTTTGTCTGTAGCTCCCGGGTACTTATCAAGCACGACAGCCTCAACTACTTCAAGCAACTCCGGAGGAATCTCATCATATACCTGCAACATGCCCGGGTTAACAATTCCCATGTCCATTCCTGCGCGTACGGCATGATACAAAAAAACCGAATGCATGGCCTGCCGGATCACTTCATTGCCCCGGAACGAGAACGACAGATTGCTTACTCCTCCGCTTACGCTGGCATAAGGAAGATTATCTTTTATCCATTTAACTGCCCGGATAAAATCCACAGCATAATGATTATGTTCTTCTATTCCTGTGGCAATGGCCAGAATGTTAGGATCAAAAATAATGTCTTCAGGAGGGAATCCTGTTTCATTCACAAGCAGATCATAAGCCCTGCGGCATATAGCAATCCGTCGCTCAAAAGTTGTCGCCTGCCCTTCTTCGTCAAAAGCCATCACCACCACAGCAGCACCATAACGGCGGATTTGCCGGGCAAGTTTTTTGAATTTGCGTTCCCCTTCTTTCAGGCTGATTGAATTCACCACTGCTTTCCCCTGCACGCATTGCAATCCTGCTTCAATGACTTCCCATCGCGATGAATCAATCATCACCGGCACGCGGGCAATATCAGGTTCGGCCATGGCAAGCCGTAAAAAACGGGACATGGCCTGAGGACCGTCAATCATGGCATCGTCCATGTTGACATCAATCATCTGGGCACCATTTTCCACCTGTTCACGAGCCACCGACAGAGCTTCTCCGTACCTGTTTTCAGCAATCAGCCTTGCAAATTTCTTCGACCCTGCCACATTGGTGCGTTCCCCGATGTTGACAAAATTACTTTCAGGGGTGATGTACAAAGGTTCAAGGCCAGCCAGTGCCGTCATCCTTCGGCGCGGTGGCAAGGCACGGGGTGGATATTGACGGGCAAGAGCCGCAAAATAACGGATATGGGCAGGAGTGGTACCGCAACATCCTCCAATGATATTCACCCAGCCATTTTGCAAATATTCTTCCAGTACCGCCGCCATGTCGCGTGGAGTTTCATCATACCCTCCCATCTGATTGGGAAGACCGGCATTTGGATACACACTCACATAACAGGAAGCTTTTTCGCTTAATTCAGCAAGATGCTTACGCATTTCTCTCGCCCCCATGCCACAGTTAAGCCCTATGCTCAGCATGCCGGCATGCGATACGGAAATCAGGAATGCTTCGATGGTCTGGCCCGACAATAAACGACCGCTGGCATCTGAAAGAGTAGCAGAAAGCATGATGGGCAGAACAAGGTTTTCTTTTTCGAATACCTCCTGAGCAGCCATGATGCCTGCCTTTACATTGAGGGTATCAAAAATTGTTTCGAAAATAATCAGATCCACGCCTCCCTTGATCAGTCCTTCAATTTGCTCGCGATAAGCCGCTTTCATCTCATCAAAAGAAACAGCCCGGAACCCGGGATCAGACACATCGGGCGACATAGACAGGGTTTTGTTGGTAGGCCCCACTGAACCTGCTACAAAAAGAGGCCGTTCAGGATGTTGTGCCAGGTAAGAATCCGCCACCCTGCGGGCAAGAAGGGCTGCCTGCCGATTCATCTCGAAGACCAGGTCTTCCATGCCATAATCTGCCTGTGAAATGCGGTTGGCATTAAATGTATTGGTGGTGATGATATCGGCTCCTGCCAGAAGATATTTTCCATGAATTTCTTCGATCAGTTCAGGATGAGTCAATGAAAGAAGTTCATTATTTCCCCTCACCTCCCTGCTGTGCCCTGAAAAGCGCGTGCCTCTGAAATCTTCCTCGCTCAGGCGGTATTCCTGAATCATTGTCCCCATGGCTCCATCAAGCACCAGGATACGCCTCGTCAACTCTTTTTTAATAACCTCAGAATCAAATCTCATTGTATTCGGGGGATAAACGCACAAAGGTATTAAAAATCCACACTGAAAAAACAGAAGGGATGGAGAAATACAGAAAAAACCATTTTAAGCGAATAAAAATACTCCGGCACATCTTTTCAGAAAAAGATGCCCTCACAGAATGCCCGGAACAGATTTGATATTTACAGTTAATTGGATTCGATGTACTGCAAATCCGAAAATTCACCGTTTTTCACTTCAAGGGTTTCAAGCGAAGTGGTGGTAGCAGTGAAATAAAAATGTCCTGAAATCCTTTTGGCAGAAAGGTTCACAGAAGTAAGGGTAAGCGACCCGGAAACACCTATGTATTCTTTTGCTCCATCCTTGTATGTGGCAATAAAACTAAGGGGACTGTAAAGGTATGTTCCTGCCGTATCGCCCATGACCGTAAGCATCATCACTTTGCCCGTTGCCGATGTCCCTGTAATTACAAATTTTTCTTTGTACTTCACCGGAGAATTAATCACCGATGTCCATTGTTCATTCCCTACCGTTGCTTTGAATTTAACAGTTACTGTATTTTCTTTTTTACACGCCTGCATAAACAGCACTGTCATGGCTGCCAATCCTATCAGTAAAACCCGTTTTTTCATGTTAATAAAATTTATTTTCAAGATAATACAATTTCTTTTCCTGTCCTTTCGTGAAAATGTAAAAAAACAGCAGCGGAAGAACAAATGTACATCAAATTACACACAAAATCACACGCTGTTCTTTTTTCCGGATAGTTAAAATAAAAAATACTTTTTTTAAAACATTATTTCCGTCCATGTTGTTATTTTTACGAAAACAATTTAAAAACAAGGTAAATATGTCAACTTTAACAGGGAAAAAAGCTCCGGTCTTCAAGGCTAAGGCCGTAGTCAATGGAGGCGAAATAGTGAATAACTTTTCGCTTGAACAGTATCTGGGGAAAAAATATGTGGTCTTTTTCTTTTATCCGGCCGATTTCACTTTTGTGTGTCCCACCGAACTGCTGGCTTTTCAGGAAAAACTGAAAGACTTTGAAGCCAGAAATACCGCTGTGGTAGCATGCTCCACCGATTCGGAATTTTCGCACTGGAAATACCTCCAGACTGAGCAAAAAGACGGCGGCATCAAAGGGGTCACCTATCCCATTGTGGCCGATCCGGCAAAGACCATTGCCGAAAATTATGATGTGCTGGCAGGCACTTATGTGTATGAAGAAGATGGAACCATCCGCTATGAAGGGGAACCTGTTGCCTACCGTGCTTTGTTTCTTATCGACAAACAGGGCATCATCAGGCATCAGCTGGTAAACGATCTGCCGCTGGGACGCAGTGTGGACGAAGCTATCCGGATGGTGGATGCGTTGCAGTATTACGAAGAAAACGGAGAAGTATGCCCGGCCAACTGGAAAAAAGGAGATAAAGGACTCAAACCCACCCAGGAAGGAATTGCAGAATTTTTATCCAAAAAGAAATAAAAATATCATTTGACCGTACCGGAGCATTCAGGTTTCCGCCGCTGGAGGCTCCGGTATGTTTTTATTCTTTGATCACCCTGTCGATCCATTCGGCAAAAGAAGACAATTCCTGCGAATGGGTTTTATACCATTCCTGAACTTCCGGAAGAGAAAAAGATGTCAGCAGATAATAACTGAAGGTGACCAGATGTGGGGAAGAAACAAGCGATGAAAAAAAAGAATCATAACACGAAGCCAGTGACCGCAGGTTGCCTGCAACTTCAAGAAGATAACTGGTAGTGGACGGAACAAAATGCTCTACTGAAGGTTGCCATTCTTTATATGCCGGCGAAGAGCAATAACAGGCAAGAATATCTTCAACATCCCTGATTTTCAGCCGTTCTTCACGGAAAGGGACAACCAAATTTTCATGCCGGAACGCCAGCAGGCAATGAATCATGTAAGTCGCCTGTGCTGCCCAGGGGGCTTTGGCATTGCCAAACAAAGCATAATATAAAGGAATCGCTGCCCGTCTGTCGTTGTTTTTTTCATACAGCAAACAACCGAGCAAAAGATGAGCCGCGGAAAAGGTTTCTTTTAATCGGGTACAGGTCAACACATCGTTGATGGCCCGCGACACGTCCCCGTTTTTATAATACGCAATGGCCCGGTAATAATAAAACAAAACATTTTCCGGAGCCTCACAAATAGCTTCTGAAAGAACATGAATGGCTTTGTCCTGGCTGCCCAATGCCAGCAACGAACGGGCATACAGCAGCAAAAAATCGTTCCGGTAATCTGTTTTGTGAGAAATAAATTTTTTTGACAAAGAAGCTGCTTTCCGGTAGTCTTCCGAAAGAAAATAACAACGGGCAAGGCCATAACTGGCATAAGGCGATTCCGGATTGGCCTTTACCTTTTCCCTGAAAAACACAAAAGCTTTATCGATGGGTAAATTCAATGAATCTTCCTGGGCACATAACGGAAATACCAGCAGAAAAAAACAGGCAACCGGCAACAAAATATTTTTCATGCATACAAAAGTACAATGTTCATTTCATTTATTTTTTCAATCGGGGTTTTTCCTACCTTTGTAAAGAATTAACTTGTACCATGAAAATACTCTATTACGATTGTTTTATGGGCATCAGCGGCGACATGAACCTCGGTGCCCTGATTGACCTTGGAGTAGATGCCCGTTTCCTTCAGGACGAACTAAAGAAACTGCCTGTGGATGGATACGAACTCCTGATTGAGAAAAAACTCAAAAAAGGCATCAGCGGAACGCAGGTCACTGTAAAATTAACCGGTTCCCGTCAAGCTCACCATCATCGTCACTGGAAAGAGATTGAATTGCTTATCCGGCAAAGCCATCTCAACGAAAATGTTAAAACAAGAGCCATACAAACTTTTCAGATTCTTGCCGAAGCAGAAGCAAAAATTCATCACAAAAAAACTGAAGAAGTGCATTTTCATGAGGTAGGGGCTGTTGATTCCATCGTTGACATTGTGGGAGCCGCCATCTGCCTTGAAGCACTCAAGCCTGCCATGGTCATGGCATCACCCGTGCAACTGGGAGGAGGCATGGTGTCCTGTGAACACGGTGTTTTTCCTGTACCTGCTCCTGCCACCACCGAAATATTAAAAGGAAAACCGGTAAAAATAGGGGGAGCAAACTTTGAAACCACCACTCCTACCGGCGCAGCCTTGCTGGCAACGTATGTGAATACGTTCACAGAAAGCATTGAATTTACCATTGAGAAAACCGGTTACGGCATCGGGCACAAAGACGCTGAAGCTCCTAATGTACTAAGGGTTATGCTGGGCGATATGAATGCTTCTTCAGCATATCCTGCCGACACCCGCATGGTCATTGAAACCAACATCGATGACATGTCGCCCGAAATGGTTGAAGCAGTGGCAGAACAACTTTTCGAGGCCGGAGCATCTGATGTATGGATTACGCCCATCATCATGAAAAAAATGAGAAACGGAATGACTCTCAGCGTTATTGCTGCCCACGAAATTCTTCCCCGCATTACCGACATTCTTCTGCATCACACCACTTCGCTGGGAGTGCGTTATTATGAAGTGCAACGAAGCATGCTTGAACGCAAAACAGAAACCGTGGATACGCCCTGGGGCAAAATCAGGGTAAAATTCAGCGGAACAAAAGAAAATTATTTCAGGGCCAAACCCGAATATGCCGATTGCCTTGAGGTTGCCCGGAAAAACAATATCCCCCTGATGACGGTTATTCAGGTAGTTCAGCAAATTGCCTTCAACAAACTGAAAAATAAATGAACACTGCCTTACAGGAAAAATACCACTGTCTCCAGCATCTGCTGGCAGACATGAAATCACTGGCTGTTGCCTTCTCCGGAGGTGTGGACAGTTCACTGCTTTTGTACGTAGCCCATCAGGTACTTGAAAATGCTGTGGTGGCAGTGACCATCCAATCGCCTTATATCCCGCAATGGGAAATTGAGGAAGCCCGCACTTTTACCCGCCAACATGGCATAAAGCACATCATCCTTCAGGCAACCATTCCCGACATCATCCGTCTCAACCCCGAAGAACGTTGTTATTTATGCAAAAGGACTTTATTCTCCACCTTGCTGGAGACCATGGGCAAAGAAGGGATTCAATGGCTGGCCGAAGGAACCAATGCCGATGATGAAACCGACTATCGCCCGGGACTGAAGGCCCTACAGGAGCTTGGAGTACGAAGTCCTCTCCGTGAAGCCGCATTAACAAAAGAAGACATACGACTGCTCTCAAAGGAACTGGGACTGCCCACATGGAACAAGCCCGCCTATGCCTGCCTGCTCACCCGCCTGCCCTATCACACACCTGTTACCGAAAATATCCTCCGGCAAATTGAACAGGCAGAAAAATTTCTGATGGATATGGGAATCCGCGACATACGGGTACGCCATCATAACGACATTGCCCGCATTGAAACCGGCACAAACAATTTCAATGCCATTGTAATCAACGCTCCGCGCATTCAGCAGTTTTTCATTCAGCTCGGATACAAATATGTAACCCTCGATCTGGGGGGGTACCGCATGGGCAATTTCAACTCTTCTCTTTTTTCCCGGAATGACTAAATTCACAATGAGTCAGGACAACTTGTGGACAAGATATTGTCCTGTGTAGGATTTTTTACAATGAATGATTTCTTCCGGTGTTCCTTCAAACACCACATATCCCCCTTTTTCACCTCCTTCAGGTCCCAGATCAATGATCCAGTCGGCGCACTTGATAACGTCGGGATGATGTTCAATGACAAGAAGAGTATGACCTTTTTTGATCAAAGCATAAAAAGCATCAAGTAACTTGCGGATGTCATGAAAATGAAGGCCGGTGGTGGGTTCATCAAAGATAAAAAGAGTGGCTCCTGCTTTGTTTTCTTTGCCCAGGAAAGAGGCTAGTTTCAGGCGCTGGCTTTCGCCTCCGGACAAAGTAGAAGATGGCTGCCCGAGACGAAGGTAACCCAGTCCCACCTCTGCCAGAGGATTTAGTTTATCGGCAATTTTTGACCCGAGGGCTTCGCCGGAAGAAGAAAAAAAGCCGATGGCTTCATCCACCGTCATTTCAAGGATGTCTGCAATATTTTTTCCACGGTAAGAAACTTCAAGCACATCGTCTTTAAACCTTTTTCCTTTGCAACTTTCACACACCAGTTTGACATCGGCCATAAACTGCATTTCCACAGTAATCTCCCCTTCGCCCTGACATTCTTCACAACGCCCGCCTTCTGTATTAAAAGAAAAATAAGCGGGAGGAAAATTCAAATGTTGCAGGTGTGACTGACGGGAAAAAAGAGTGCGGATGTCGTCATAGGCTTTACTGTATGTAACCGGGTTGGAACGCGAAGACCGCCCCACCGGTTCCTGAGTTACCATCTCTACAGCTTTAATCAGATGAAGGTCCCCTTTCAATTCATCGTACTGGCCAGGTTTTTGAGGTGCACCATTAATTAATTGATTCAATGCAGGATATAATATTTCTTCCACCAGTGATGATTTCCCTGAACCGCTCACTCCGGTAACTACCGTAAACACATGCAAAGGTATTTTTACCGATATATTTTTCAGGTTATTTTGTCTTGCTCCTTTTATTTCAATATAATGGTTCCACCGCCGTCTGGACGAAGGCACGGTGATACACTGGCGACCGGTAAGGTATTGTGCAGTGAGGCTGTCTGTGGCCAGAAGTCCCCTGTGGTCTCCGTTGTACATGATTTGCCCTCCAAGATGTCCGGCTCCCGGACCGATGTCTATGATCACGTCGGCAGCTTTCATAATCTCTTCATCATGTTCCACCACCACCACCGTATTACCGATGTCCCTGAGTTTATGCAACACCTTAATCAAGCGGGCTGTATCCGAAGGATGAAGGCCAATGCTGGGTTCATCAAGAATATACAACGACCCTACGAGACTGCTTCCGAGGGCAGTGGCTAAATGAATCCGTTGCGTTTCACCTCCCGAAAGGGTACTGGACAAACGATTCAGGGTAAGGTATCCCAGTCCCACATCCATCAGATACTGCAGGCGGTTACGTATTTCCGTGAGCAGGCGACCTGCCACCTTTTGTTCATGGTCAGTAAGTTTTAGTGAGTCAAAAAAATGCACCAGTTCACTTACCGGCTTGTCCACCAAAACAGTGATAGGTTGCGAGGCTATTTTCACATACGATGCTTCCGGTTTCAGTCGCGTTCCTTTGCAAAGGGGACAGATCGTTTTCCCCCGGTATCTTGCCAGCATCACCCGGTACTGGATTTTATATTTATGTTCTTCAAGGTAACGGAAAAAACCATTTATCCCGCTGATTTTCTCATTGCCCTCCCATAACAATTTCTTTTGTTCATCCGTAAGTTCACGGTAAGGCTTGTGGATAGGAAAACGATAGGATGAGGCATGGCGGATCACTTCCTCTTTCCATGGAGCAAAGGCCTCACTTTTCCAGCACACCACTGCATCGTCATACACACTGAGGTTTTTATCGGGGATCACAAGATCTTCATCGATGCCCAGTACTTTTCCATATCCTTCGCACTGCGGACAGGCTCCGAGGGGGCTGTTAAAACTGAAAAGGTGGACATGAGGTTCGACAAAGGTTATTCCATCTTCTTCAAAACGATTGGAAAAATGCCGTCTCCGTTTTGATTCCGCATGCCACACCACACACTCTCCTTTGCCCATCAGGAAAGCTGTCTGCACCGAGTCGCTCACCCGGGTAATGTGATCAGGTTCGGCAGAAGGATAAAAACGGTCCACCACCACCTCAACTTTTTCTTCCTCAATGCTTGCCGGAGCTATCTCATCAATGCGAACGATCTGATTGTGCAGGCAGAGCCGGGTAAAACCTTCTTTTTTCAACTCATCAAAAAAAATCGCCTTATTTTTCCGGTAGAGTACCACCGGGGCCAGCAAACACAAAGCTTCGCCCGGATCCTGGTGGATGATGTAATCCACCACATCGGTGACGGTATGCCGTTTTACTTCACGGCCCGAAACAGGAGAATAAGTTCGCCCGATGCGGGCATATAACAACTTAAGATAATCGTATATTTCCGTTGAAGTACCTACCGTGGAACGGGGGTTGGAGGTATTCACCTTTTGCTCAATGGCAATGGCCGGAGGAATGCCCCTGATAAGATCCACGTCGGGCTTCCGGATGCGCCCTAAAAACTGCCGGGCATAGGCCGACAAACTTTCCACATAGCGGCGTTGTCCTTCGGCATACAGCGTATCAAAAGCCAGTGAAGACTTTCCCGACCCCGAAGGACCGGTAATCACCACCAGCCGGTTGCGCGGAATGACAAGATGAATGTTTTTAAGATTGTTAACCCGGGCTCCTTTAATTTCAATATTTTGCCCCTGTTTGTTCAAAGCATGAATATTTTTTTGCAAAATAACAACATTCTGTTCTTGCTTTTTTTAAAAAAATGATTTACTTTTACCATTGGATAAAAAACTAAGAGTTAAAACTAATTACTAACTTTTTTAAAAAAGGAGGTCGCCTATCGGAAAAATCTACGCTTTTTTAACCCAAAAACTATTACACATATGGTTGAAAAGCTGTGTTTTTCCGACTATGAGTTGGTTGAGAGGTATCTTTCCGGCGACCAGCAAGCCCTGGAAGTTTTAATTCACCGGCACAAAGACAGAGTGTACAATTACATTCTGATGCTGGTAAAAAATCGTGAACTTGCTGAAGATCTTTTTCAGGAAACCTTTATTAAGGTAATCCGTTCGTTGATGCAGGAACGGTATCAGGAAAACGGGAAATTTCTTCCCTGGGTCATTCGCATTGCCCACAATCTGGTCATTGACCATTTTAGAAAAGAAAAGCAACTCAACACTGTATCCACTGACGACAGCAACGGAGTTCTTTTTAATTCAAAGAAATTTTCCGAAAACACCATTGAGGATCACCTGATAGACAACCAGATCCTGGAAGAGGTCCGTTGTCTGATTGATCTCCTTCCGGAAGAGCAGAAAGAGGTGGTTCTCCTTCGTCATTATGCCGGTCTCAGTTTCAAGGAAATTGCCGAACAAACCCAGGTAAGCATTAACACGGCCCTCGGACGGATGCGTTACGCCCTGATTAACCTCCGGAAAATCATCGAACAAAAAGAGATTGTTCTGACGAAATAGAAGTAAGCGGCAACTTTAGCGTGTTTAGCTGAAAAGAATAGAGATCCGGAACATTATCTGAGGAGAAATGTTGCACAATTTTTAAAAATTGCCGGTTTACTTTCATCTCATTGCTTGTTTGCTTTTTTATTTTCACGCACATGCAACGCTTTGCTGTAAATAATAGGGAAAACCAGTAAGGTAAAAATAGTTGCTGTTACCAATCCTCCAATAATTACAACAGCTAAAGGTTTCTGGCTTTCTGAACCAATGCCTTTGCTGACGGCAGCCGGCAAAAGTCCGATTGCTGCCATCAGTGCAGTCATTACAACGGGGCGTGTTCTTACTTTTACAGCCTGAATAATTGCCTGATTGAGATCGCCCAACAACGTTAATTGCTTATGAAATTCGGAAATAAGAATAACACCATTCTGAACACAAATACCAAACAAAGCAATAAATCCAACCCCTGCCGAAATTCCAAAATTTATTCCTGTAAGATGTAATGCCAATATTCCACCGATTAAAGCAAAGGGAACATTGATTAACACATAACCGGCATCTTTAGCATTGTTGAACATAATGAAAAGTAAAACGAAAATCAGCAGTAAACTAAGGGGAACTACCTGATATAAACGTTTAGTTGCCCGAACCTGATTTTCGAACTCACCAGTCCATTCCATTCTATAACCAAAAGGGAGTTTAATGGCTTTTTTGACCTTCTTCTGAGCCTCGGCAATAGTACTTCCCAGATCTCTCCCACGAACAGAAAATTTTACTCCGATAAACCGCTTGATGTTATCACGATAAATAAATGCAGGCCCTGTTATCTGCTTAACCGTTGCTATTTCTTTCAATGGAATTTTGTTCCCTCTTATCGTAGGTATCATGAGCATAAGAATGTCGTCTTCGTTTTTCCGGAAATCCTTATCATAACGGATACGAATACCAAATTTTTTTTCACCTTCATATTTTTGTGTGGCTGTTTTACCGCCAATTGCCATTTCAATGACTGCCTCTGCTTCGGCTTTGGTAACTCCATAAATTGCCATTTTTTCTTCATCCAATAAAATGCTTAATTCCGGCTGTCCAATATTTCGCAATACACCCAAATCTTTGACCCCCGGAACGTCTTTTATCTGCTCCATGACCTGATTAGCATATTGATCTAATTTTTCTAAATCATTACCAAATATTTTTATGGCATTGGCAGCCTTTATTCCAGCTGCAGCCTCAGCCACATTGTCCATAATCGGCTGAGAATAATTATAAAGAATCCCCTTATATTTTGAAAGCTCATCATCCATTTCTTTT
>Ga0101944_10005397_pt1 | contig 14564 bp, 9 predicted proteins | sample DewCreD2012metaG_FD_75245 | JGI IMG/M metagenome (GOLD analysis project Ga0101944, IMG submission 75245) | Hot spring sediment bacterial and archeal communities from British Columbia, Canada, to study Microbial Dark Matter (Phase II) - Dewar... ... | reverse complement strand
TTGTTCACCTGGTGCGGGTCGCGGGTGAGCACGTAGAGTTCCTCACGCGGGCGCTTGCCAAAGGCCAAATCGTAGTGGCGCTTCCACTGGGGCTCATGTCGGTGCGTGACAAGCCAGGCCTTCGTGGGGCTGGCATCCATGTCCATGAAGGTGACCATGGTGTTGTCGCGCAGTTCCTCCGCACTCGGAGGATCATCGCCATTGAGACGGAACGGATCGCCCAGCGGCCAGCGGTCCGGCTTGAAATTGATGATGTAGAGGTAATCCTGCGTGCGAAGGGCCCGTTGCGGATAGGGCAAGAATTGCTCGCGCGCCGCGGCGACGTGCCGTTCGCGCCCGGTCACCACCCAGGTGCGCTGCGGGTCCACAAGGCCGGACCTGCTTGACTTCAGCACGTTGACCAAGCTGCGCCCGGTCATGCCTTCCGGCGGCTTGACGCCGCCGATCTCCAGAAACGTGGGGGCAAGGTCCATCAGATTCACCATATCGTCCACAACCCGCCCACCACGGGTCCCCGCGCCGCGTATGACCAACGGCACCCCAGTGCCGAAGTCATACAGGTTGCATTTGCCGTGTGGAAAGCCTGGCGCGCCGTGGTCGCCGCTGATCACCAGCAGGGTGTGCTCCAGCTCGCCCATCGCCTCCAGCTTCCGAACGAAGTAACCCAACACGGCGTCCAGAGCCTGCACTTCGCCAAAGTAATCGGCCAGGTCCTCGCGGACCTCCGCCACGTCGGGCAGGAACGACGGCATTTTCCCCCTGAGTCGCTCCGGCTCAATCCCCCACAAGGCCTTGCCCGATCCCCGCTCCCAAGTGCGATGCGTATGCGTGGGGCCAAACCAGTAACAGAAGGGCTGGCCCGGTTTGCGATCCCTCAGAAAGGCCTCGAAGTTCCTCCCCACCTCGTCATAGAGGCGCTGCTTGGCCTCGGCCAGGGGCATGCCGTTCCGCACCATCCGCGTCACGTTCTGCGAAAACTGATTGAACTGCCGCCCCGCCGACTCGTAGGCAAATTGGTTTGTCCCGTAAGGCGCGTCCACGGGCGTGCCGGGCGACCAGACCTTGTAGGTCTTGCCGATGTGATAACCCGCTTCCCGCAACAGCAGCGGGTACGCGGGGATGCTCGGGTCCCAAACCGCCCCCTGTAGAATCGCGCCGCGCCCCGTGCGCCAGAAGTATTGGCCGGAAAGCAACGAACTGCGGCAAGGCGTACACGAGGGCGCCGTCACGTGAGCGTGCCGAAACAACACCCCCTCGCGGGCGATACGGTCGAAATTCGGCGTTTGGAGCACGTCGTTGACCGTGCCCGGGCCGTCCAGTTTCGCATACGCGCTGGCATGGCGACCCCAGTCGTCGGCGAAGATGAACAAGATGTTGGGTTGGGCGGGCGTTCGCTCCGGTGCCGCCGGCAAGGTAATGAGTGCCGCCAGCAGCATCGCGAGGGTCAGGCAGCCTGGATGCGGCATCGGCTCGAGTTTGCTCCCCCCGGCGGCTCCGGGCAACACATTGTTACGGCCAAGGGGCGCAGGATTACCACCTTCGGGTTGTCGCAGTACTCATAGCCGAAGTGCTGCCGCGCCTGCGCCCCGTTGCACGGCCCGCACGCACGCCTCGTCCTGGTCGAACCGTCGCAACGTGTCGGCGCACGCGCTTCTTACGGACTCGAACGCCTGACGCAACGGTGCTGCCGACGGCAACGTTGTGTCAGCGAGTTTCCGGGCGATGAAGTTGGCGAACGGGTTCAAATCGTTGTGAATGGCGTGGCGACCCAGCAGAAACGCCTCAATCGCAATCACACCCGTGCCACCCAAGGGGTCCAAGACCGTGTCGCCGGGCCGGGAATAGCGTTGCACGTACTCGCGCACCACGTTGGCGGGGCGTCGCGTGAAATAGGGATGCACGCCGTAATGCCGGGCATCTTCCTGTCTGGCGGCGGGAATCGCCGGCAGGATGGGCTGGATTGAGGAGCGGCTCGTCTGGCCGTACCGCGTCGGCAACCGGCAACTTGTCGGCCCTCAGCCAGCCAGATACTCCCGAATAAGCCGGATGTTGTCGGGCGGGGTCTCCAGCGGCAGCGCGCCTGTGCCGATGAGACACTGTGGCCGGCCGGCGGCAATCCCCAGCACCCGGTCCACCGCCCGGTAAATCCGCTCCGGCTCGTCGCATGCCACCACGCCGGGATCGAGGTTCACCCGGATTTTCACCTGCGGATGCGTGCGCGCCACGCGCTCAACAAAGGCCGCCTGATCGGTCTCCACATTGCACACCAGGTAGTTGGTGCCGGTGGCCAGCAGGTCGTCCACGATCGGAAAGGTGTTCCCGCCCATGATGCACGGCACAGGATGACCGGCGCACTCGGCGGCAATCTGCAACATGCGTTTCAGCGCGGGCAGCTCGACCTGGCGAAACTGCCGCGGCGAAAGGATGGGCGGCGCGGCGGCCGACTCGAAGAATGCCAGGTCCAGCCCGGCCGCCGCCACCGCCTGACAAAGCCCGCGTTGATTCTCCGCCAGCCGTATCAGCAGCTTCGCCGTGTCTTCCGGCCTGCTGATGGCGTCCTCGCACAGGTTTGCAATGCCGCGGAGATTGAACGCGATCGAGAAAGGGCCGGCCACCGGGATGCGCACGTCCGCCTCCGGGAACTCCCGCTTTAACCGCCGGCCCACGGCCAGCAGCATGGCCACCCGGCCGGCGCGGGCCGGGTCGAACGGCTTGAGTTCCAAGCCCTGGTCCAGCGATGACAGCAGCGGCTCGCGAATGGCTGGAATGGCATTGCCCTCACACGGCTCAACGCGCGCCCCGTAGGCCTCCGCCTCCAGGTTGTAAATGTCAATCCCCACGGCGATGACCTGATGCCGGTACTCCAGATAGGCGCGCCGATGGCCCTCAAACATCAGGTCCGGATCGCGCGACACCTCCCACGGCGTCCGGTTCACAAACCGGGCGGCGTGCTCGTACACAACCGGTGTAAAGGCCAATTTCATGGCGCACGCTTTCACGTCGGCCGCAGGGCCAACCGGGTTGCCGGCGACGCCTGCTGCCGGCGCGCCATGCCGGTGGGCGACTGGGCGCTTGACTGGGCAGGCCAATCTGGTAGAGCAGGCGGCGTCTGTTCAAGCGCGAACCGTGTGGGTGTCAGGAAGACAGATTGTCAGTCGGTGTCGATGGACATTCAGTGAGCCGGCCGTGTTGGTCTCCTCCGCGTGGGTGTTCGTGGTTTGAGCGGGCGGTGGTGTTATGAATCCTGCCAGACTGTTTGTTGGGAATCTGCCCTATCAGGCCTTGGAGAAGGACGTGCAAGAGCACTTTGCCCAGGCCGGGGTGGTGACGTCGGTGAATGTGATGTTTGACAAGGTGACGGGGCGGTCGCGGGGGTTTGCATTTGTGGAGTATGCGACGGCCGAGGAGGCGGCGCGGGCGGTGGAGCAACTGCACAACAAGGAGTTTCAGGGTCGGCCGCTGACGGTGAACATTGCGCGGCCGCGGGAGGAGCGGCCGGGGCGCGGGGGGTATGAGCCGCGGGCGGCGCGCTGAGCAGCTGGGGCGGGTGAGCTGAGGCCCAAGGTTGCCGGCTCAGGCAGCCGGCCCGGGGGCGAAGGATGCCACCGGCTTGGTCGTGGGCCGGTTGGCAGTCGCGCTGCCTGCCGCAATCGAGAGGCGGCCCAAATGGTCACCCGCAGCAGGCTGCTCGCCCGCCGAGGTTGTCCGGGCTGCGGGGGCAGGAAGGCGGCTTTCTTCGCCGGTTACCGACCAGCGTGTTGGCGCGCCCAGGCGTCGGCGTCCAAGATTTGCTCCAGCGTCGGGTGCGCCACAACCTTGTGCGCGTCCATGGTCCGCTGGACGATTTCGCTTATTTGCGGGAAGCTGATCCGCCCCTGAATGAAGGCCTCCACGGCAACCTCGTTGGCGGCGTTGAGGACGGCGGGTAGCGTGCCGCCGACCGTGCCGGCCCGGCGGGCCAGCGTCAGGGCCGGGAACCGGTCCGCATCCGGTTGCTCGAAGGTCAACGAGCCCAGGCGCACCAGGTCGGTTTGTACCCGCTGACTGGCAGCGCGCTCCGGATACGTGAGCGCGTACTGAATGGGGAGGCACATATCCGGCGTGGATAACTGGGCCAGCCACGAGCCGTCCACAAACTCGACCAGCGAATGCACAACGCTCTGCGGGTGCACCAACACCCCCACCCGCTCGATGCCAATGTCAAACAGCCACCGCGCCTCGATCATCTCCAGCCCCTTGTTGAAAAGCGTGGCGGAATCAATCGTGATTTTTCGCCCCATGACCCACGAAGGGTGCTGAAGCGCGCGCTCCACGGTGATTTCCCGGAACTTCTCCCGCGGCCAGGCCTTCGAGTCGCGGAACGGCCCGCCGCTGGCCGTCAGCCACAGCTTCCGAACCGACGAGGCGGGCTTGCCGTCCAAACACTGGAAAATGGCCGAGTGCTCGCTGTCCACGGCCAACACCCGCACGCCGTGTCTGCGCGCCTCGCTCATGACGGTCTCGCCGGCCATGACGAGGATTTCCTTCGACGCCACCGCGATATCCTTGCCCGCGCGGATGGCGGCCAGTGCCGGCTTCAAACCCGCGGTCCCCACAATCGCAATGAGTACGATGTCGGCAGCGGGCAGCGTGGCCAGTTTCACCAGCCCATCCGCCCCGCCGTACACCTCGCAACCCGGCCCGACGGCGTCCCGCAAAGCCCCGACCTTGGTCGTGTCGTGAATGGCGATGGCGGCCGGTCGGTGCCGGCGGGTTTGCTCCAGCAGCAGATCGGCATTGTTACCCGCGGCCAGGGCCAGCAGGCGAATCCGGTCCGGCAGGTCCTCTGCTACCCGGATCGTGCTGCGGCCGATGCTGCCGGTCGAACCCAGGAGAACCACGTTTTTCATGGATGCGTCAACACGTGCCGCAGGTACAGATACATCAGGGGCGCGTTGAACAACAGACTGTCCAGCAGGTCCAGAATCCCTCCAATCCCCGGGAACATCCGCCCGGAATCCTTCACCCCGCCTTCTCGTTTGAACAACGACTCGATCAGATCGCCCACCACCGCGGTCGCTCCCAACGTCACGCCCAGCACCACCGCGTGCGTTGGGGTCATGCCCGGCAACCGGGTCGCAAAGGCTTGAGCAAACACCAGACTGGCGACGGTGGAAACGGCCAGCGCCCCAGCCAGCCCTTCCCAGGTCTTGCCCGGGCTGATGCTGGGCACCAGCTTGTGCCGGCCCAGCAGTGAGCCGATGGCGTACGCCCCGGTGTCGCTGAATTTGGTCACCAAGATGAAGTACAACACGTAAAACCTGCCGCCGTCTCCGATGCCCGGGAAGAAGTGGATTTTCTGGATGAAGTTCAACAGCCAGGGCACGTACATCAGCCCCAGCAGCGTGGTGGCAATCGCCGACATCCCGGCGCCATTGCGGCCCGCGGCCAGTTGCCTGACGCACAACCCGAGCACGAACAGGATGAGAAAACCCGTCTCGAAATCGTTGACCCTCGCCGGCGACCCGTGCAGGCCCAATCGCCCCGTGCAGTGCAGAAACGTGCCGATCATCAGCAACACACCCCCGGCCACACCGCAGCCCGGGAAACAAGGCAATCCCCGGAGGGCCGCCAGCTTGTAAAACTCCCCCAGCCCCAGCGCGGCCAGCAACACCATGATCGCCAGAAACACGTCGTCGGACAGCAGCCTGTTTCTCGAAAGCAAGGCCGCCAAAATCGCGGTCCACAACACCACCGTGCTGCCGAGCCGCATGAAGAACGTGCGGCCCTTGCTGGGCGGCGGTGGCGCTGCCGCGTTGGCAGCGGCCTGGGGCGGCTTGGACGTTGGATCATTCACGACAATGCTCAGCGGTCGTTCGGCCACTCAGGCTAGAGCAAGCCGTCACAGCCGTAAACGCCGGACTTGGTCGCTTTGGGAGAACACACGGCCAATTCAAGACGCTTCGCGACTCCCTGGTGGCTGGAACTGGGCGCCAGCTTTTGGACTGCGCCAGTCCCCTGGCGCTGTTGCTCCGCCGCGCCCTTGCGAACGGCCGGGCCAACGGCCTCCTGATGCCATCTTGCCAGTCCGAAAGCGGCAGGGGACTGCCGCACTCCAAGACGCTTCAAGGCCCCAGATTCGGCAGGCACTCTATCGCGAGAACATTTGTGCCGCGATCAGCCGCGTGCGCTCAGCCTGGAAAGCTGTTGCGCGAGAGCGGGATTTCCCGTAATTAAGGGTTATGCGGATCGCCAACTGCGTTTGCTTGACCTGTGCCGTGTGGCTCAGCACGTCTGGAGGTTCGGTGGGTGCGGCGGACACCGACGCCCAAGCGAAGGCCCGCGCGGCCGTCCGTGCCACCATCTTGGCGCTGCAGCAACAAGCCCCGCTGCCGGTCGAACCCCAGGCTGGTTTCCAACCGGCTGCACGAGCCGACACCGAGGCCCTCGAACGGGCGCGGGCCGCCGTGCGCCAGAAGATTCACGAACTCAACGCCCGAGACTTGCCTTGCTGCAGGTGCGCATCGGGCTTGTCTGACGAAGCCGTGGCCAGGGCCAGAGAGGAAGCCGCCCGTGCCGCCGCGGAGGCCGAGCGCGCCAGCCGGGAGGCCGAGCAACTTAGAAAGCAGGCCGAGCAGGCAAGGGCCGAGGCGCAACAGGTTCGCGCCGAGGCGGAGCGGGCCAAGAGCGAGGCCAGCCAGGTGGCCGCGCGGGTCGCCAAGGCGGAGCAGGACGCCGCGGCAAGCCGCGCCGAAGCCGAGCGTGTGAAAGCGGAGTTGGAGCGCGCGAAAGCCGAGGCCGCCAAAGCCAAAGAAGAAGCCGCCGCGCGCGCCCGAGCCGAGCAGGAGGCCCTGAAAGTTGCCGAGAAGCTTCAGGCCAAAAGCGCCTCCGAACTGGCCCCGCTGCCGGCACCGCCCACGACGCTGTCGCCGAGCAAACAGGCGCGGCTGGCCGAGCTGCTGAAGCGTTACAAGGCCGACGAGCTGACGCCTGAGCAGTATCACACCGAGCGGGCGAAGGTGCTGGCCGAGCCATAAGCCCGGCCGGTTTGCTCATGCGCCCTGCGGCGGGGACGCGGGCCGGTCGTCTGCCCCGTTTTTGTTGCCCGAGGAATCCCCGGGAATTCGATCTCATGCACCAATTCCGTTACGTTCAGAACCGCCTGTATTGTGAGGGCGTGGCGCTGGAAGCGATGGCCCGGCGTTTCGGCACGCCGCTCTATGTGTATTCCCACCGGACTCTTTGCGACCACTTCGCGCGATTGGACACGGCGATGGCGGAGGTCGAGCATCTGATCTGCTTCGCCGTCAAGGCCAACTCGAACCTGTCCGTGCTCCGCACAATCGCCCGCCTGGGCGGCGGTTTTGACATCGTCAGCCAGGGGGAGTTGGCGCGTGTGCTGGCCGCGGGCGGGGATCTGCGGCGCTGTGTGTTTGCCGGGGTGGGCAAGACGGAGGCGGAGATCGAGTTTGCGCTTCGGCAGGGCATTTACTGCTTCAACGTCGAGAGCGAGCCGGAACTGCAACGCATTGACCGGGTGGCGGCGCGTCTGGGGCGCGTCGCGCCGGTGGCGGTACGCGTGAACCCGGACGTGCAGGCCCACACGCACGCCAAGATCACCACCGGCACCTACGCCAACAAATTCGGCATCGCCTTCGAGCAGGTCGAGGCCGTGTATGCGCGCGCCGCGCGGCTGAAGCATGTCCGCCCTTTGGGAGTGCAGATGCACATTGGCTCGCAACTGACGCAGGTCGGTCCGTTCGAGGAGGCGGTGCGCAAAGTGGCACCGATGGCGCAGCGGCTCAAGGCGCGTCACGGCATCGAGTTTTTCAGCATCGGCGGTGGGCTGGGGATCGTTTACGAGGGGGCGCTGGCCAGCGGCGCGGCGGGTTGGTGGCGTAGCCGGCGGGCGCGGGGCATCCTGACGCCCCAGCTTTACGCGCAGCGGCTGGTGCCATGGCTGCGGCCGCTGGGCTTGCGGATTTTGATGGAACCGGGGCGGTTCATTTGCGGCAATGCCGGTGTGCTGGTCACGCGCGTCCAATACGTCAAGCGCACCGGGGCCAAGACATTCGTGATTGTGGATGCCGCCATGAACGACCTCATCCGTCCGGCGTTTTACGAGGCCTATCACGAGATCGTGCCGCTGCGCCGGCGAGGCGGGCCGCGGTCGCCAGTGGACGTGGTTGGGCCGATTTGCGAGTCGGGAGACTTCTTCTGCAAGGACCGCCTGCTCCCGCGGGTGGGCGAGGGCGATTACCTGGCGCTGTTGAGCGCCGGCGCGTACGGATCGGTCATGGCCTCGAATTACAACAGCCGGCCGCTGGCTGCCGAGGTCATGGTGCAAGGCCGCCGCACGGCGCTGGTGCGGCAACGGCAGCAGGTCGCCGACCTGTGGGCGTGCGAGCGGATCGCCCCCTGGCTGGGAAAGCCCCGGAAACGCTCTTGAATCCGCGCTGGGCGTCAGGCTTGCGCCTGCCCCGCTGCCACCTGCCGCTGCGCATGGATGGCGCGGGCGTTTTCAGACTGGCCGCGCCGGTTGTGGCGGGGTAGAAGTCCGGCTGTGAGCGCTGCGATCTCCGAACTCCGGCAAGCCGCCTTGGTCAACACGCTCCGCTCGTCACGTCTGTTCAGCGGTCTGCCGCCGTCCGACCTGGCGCGCGTGGCGGCCATTACGCGGGTCAAAACGTTGGACCGCGGGGAGTACCTGTTTCGTGAGGGCCAGCCGGCCCGCGGGTTTTTTGTTGTGCAGAAGGGGGCCATCAGCGTTCACCGACTGACCGCCCGGGGCCGGGAGCAGGTCATCCACATCTTTCGGGCCGGAGACAGCTTTGCGGAAGGTGCGCTCTTGCTGCCGACGGGTTATCCGGCCGATGCGCGCGCGGTCGAGTTGTCCCAGGTGCTGCTGGTGGACAAGGAGGGCTTTCTGGCGCTGTTGAGGCGTGAGCCGGACCTGGGGCTGCGGATGCTGGCTTCCGTCAGCCACCATCTGCGCGTGCTGGTCGAACAACTGGAGGAGCTGACCCTGCGGGACGTTGAGACTCGCCTGGCCAACTGGCTGGTCAAACGGTGTCCCAGTCCCACCGGCAACCAGCCGGTGTGCATCGAGCTGGGCATGACCAAGCGCACGTTGGCCGCGGAACTCGGCACCGTCAGCGAAACACTCTCGCGCACCCTGCGACGTTTTTCCGAGCAGGGCCTGTTGACGGTCCGGGGCGGCACGTTGGTGGTGCGGTCACCAGCCGGTTTGCAGGCTTTGTTGCGCCGGAATCTGGGCGACTGACCCGGCGTGCACCCGCGTCCAGGGCAACGTGTCGCGGGGCGAGTGCAGGGCGATGGCCCCCCCCGCGACCCTCAAGGCTCGGCTGCGGGCCGGATGTGGAAGAAGCCGGATGCTGATCCGGGCGGTAGCGGCACCATGAACCGATACCAGCCCGGCTTGAGCGGGTTGGGAGAACAAGACACCGGCACGACCTCCCAGTCGCTGACTGCCTGCGAGCCGAGGCTGGCGGTGCGACAAAGCACGAACTGGGTCACGTCCCCGGCGATTCTCTCGAACTCGATCACCAACGTGTTGGTCGAGGTCAGGGTCAGATTGCGGATGGCCAGCGCAAAGCCCGGCACACGCGGCAGCGAGATGGCCCGCAGGCTCAGCAGCACCGTGTTTGTAACCGCGGCCGCCGGAGCCAGCGTGCCCAGGTCGAACGCCAGCGCGCCGCTGACCCAGTGATCTTCGGGCGGACGAAACCAGTCGGTGCCGCTTAGCGCATTGGTTTCGACGCTCCAGTGCACTCCCACGCTTGGCTTGCCCACGACGTGGTTGTCCATGCCCTGTCGCCCGTAGTAACCCACTTCCCAAGCGGCCGGCCGCTCCTTCGCGTGGAGTGTCAAGGTGTCGTAGTGAATGACCATCTGTCCCGACCGAATGTCCGAGCCGAAGGACTGGCCCTGAAGCGTCAGATCGTAGTGGTAATCCGCCATCGGCCCGCCGTAGTCGCGGTCGTCATACGCGGCGGTGTTCATCTCCAAACCGTGCAGGAATTGGAACAACCGCAGGTCGCGGAGCGGTTCGAGCGTCACGTTTTCCAGCACGTAGGTCTGTCGGAACACGTAGCGGTCGCTGGCCAGCGACTCACCCGCCGCCCCGGCGCTACGGGGCGTTGCGCCTTGGGCCAGCCCGCTGCCCGCGTCCAGCATCTCGTAAATCATCGTGACCCTCAGCTCGGCGTTGGTCACCACCGAGCGGTAAACGGGAAAACCGTCGGCGTTGAAAGGATTGGTTGGGTTGGCCAGTGCCACGGTCTCGGCAACGTCGAAGTCCGAATTGGACACCCAGTCCGGATAATACCACTGGCGCTGCAACCATACCGGGTCGGGCGGGTTGTGCCCGCCACGATACCAAACCGCCGCCGCCCACTCGCCGGAGAGGAACTCGCGGCCAAGAAATCCGGGGCGACGATCCAGCAACAGGTCCGAGTAGCCCGCCTCCGTGACCAGAATCTCCCAGTTCGGGTTGCTGACCGGGATACCGTACGAGGAGAGTTGCCCTCCAGCTTGATGGGCTGGCAGCAGGGCGGCCAGCAATGCCAATACGGCAACTGCTGCCATACGCCCTGTGGGCCACGCCCGACCAAAACCACACATCCTAACCGGGCTATCAGCCTGCCGCCACCGTGGCAACCGTATTCTCGGCCGCAGCGCCAAGTCGCTCGCGCCAGCACACGAGCCAATACCCCCCACCTGCCGCCTGCAGCTCAAACGCCCCACGCTCACTGTCAAACACCGGACGGACGACGCACCCCCCTCGAATGCGGCATGCCGCACGACCAGCCTGGATACTTCAACTCCCCGAGCCGCCGCTGTGCAGCGGCGGACATTTCTGGCGTGCGGGCAGTTCTACCGCCTCATGGCGCCACAGACCGTCGCAGCTCTGGGCTGGCCATCAAGTATTCGGCCACGGTCAACCCGAGACCGTGCCAGCCGCCACCTTTGCCCCCGGGCCGGCTGCCTGAGCCGGCAACCTTGGGCCTCAGCTCACCCGCCCCAGCTGCTCAGCGCGCCGCCCGCGGCTCATACCCCCCGCGCCCCGGCCGCTCCTCCCGCGGCCGCGCAATGTTCACCGTCAGCGGCCGACCCTGAAACTCCTTGTTGTGCAGTTGCTCCACCGCCCGCGCCGCCTCCTCGGCCGTCGCATACTCCACAAACGCAAACCCCCGCGACCGCCCCGTCACCTTGTCAAACATCACATTCACCGACGTCACCACCCCGGCCTGGGCAAAGTGCTCTTGCACGTCCTTCTCCAAGGCCTGATAGGGCAGATTCCCAACAAACAGTCTGGCAGGATTCATAACACCACCGCCCGCTCAAACCACGAACACCCACGCGGAGGAGACCAACACGGCCGGCTCACTGAATGTCCATCGACACCGACTGACAATCTGTCTTCCTGACACCCACACGGTTCGCGCTTGAACAGACGCCGCCTGCTCTACCAGATTGGCCTGCCCAGTCAAGCGCCCAGTCGCCCACCGGCATGGCGCGCCGGCAGCAGGCGTCGCCGGCAACCCGGTTGGCCCTGCGGCCGACGTGAAAGCGTGCGCCATGAAATTGGCCTTTACACCGGTTGTGTACGAGCACGCCGCCCGGTTTGTGAACCGGACGCCGTGGGAGGTGTCGCGCGATCCGGACCTGATGTTTGAGGGCCATCGGCGCGCCTATCTGGAGTACCGGCATCAGGTCATCGCCGTGGGGATTGACATTTACAACCTGGAGGCGGAGGCCTACGGGGCGCGCGTTGAGCCGTGTGAGGGCAATGCCATTCCAGCCATTCGCGAGCCGCTGCTGTCATCGCTGGACCAGGGCTTGGAACTCAAGCCGTTCGACCCGGCCCGCGCCGGCCGGGTGGCCATGCTGCTGGCCGTGGGCCGGCGGTTAAAGCGGGAGTTCCCGGAGGCGGACGTGCGCATCCCGGTGGCCGGCCCTTTCTCGATCGCGTTCAATCTCCGCGGCATTGCAAACCTGTGCGAGGACGCCATCAGCAGGCCGGAAGACACGGCGAAGCTGCTGATACGGCTGGCGGAGAATCAACGCGGGCTTTGTCAGGCGGTGGCGGCGGCCGGGCTGGACCTGGCATTCTTCGAGTCGGCCGCCGCGCCGCCCATCCTTTCGCCGCGGCAGTTTCGCCAGGTCGAGCTGCCCGCGCTGAAACGCATGTTGCAGATTGCCGCCGAGTGCGCCGGTCATCCTGTGCCGTGCATCATGGGCGGGAACACCTTTCCGATCGTGGACGACCTGCTGGCCACCGGCACCAACTACCTGGTGTGCAATGTGGAGACCGATCAGGCGGCCTTTGTTGAGCGCGTGGCGCGCACGCATCCGCAGGTGAAAATCCGGGTGAACCTCGATCCCGGCGTGGTGGCATGCGACGAGCCGGAGCGGATTTACCGGGCGGTGGACCGGGTGCTGGGGATTGCCGCCGGCCGGCCACAGTGTCTCATCGGCACAGGCGCGCTGCCGCTGGAGACCCCGCCCGACAACATCCGGCTTATTCGGGAGTATCTGGCTGGCTGAGGGCCGACAAGTTGCCGGTTGCCGACGCGGTACGGCCAGACGAGCCGCTCCTCAATCCAGCCCATCCTGCCGGCGATTCCCGCCGCCAGACAGGAAGATGCCCGGCATTACGGCGTGCATCCCTATTTCACGCGACGCCCCGCCAACGTGGTGCGCGAGTACGTGCAACGCTATTCCCGGCCCGGCGACACGGTCTTGGACCCCTTGGGTGGCACGGGTGTGATTGCGATTGAGGCGTTTCTGCTGGGTCGCCACGCCATTCACAACGATTTGAACCCGTTCGCCAACTTCATCGCCCGGAAACTCGCTGACACAACGTTGCCGTCGGCAGCACCGTTGCGTCAGGCGTTCGAGTCCGTAAGAAGCGCGTGCGCCGACACGTTGCGACGGTTCGACCAGGACGAGGCGTGCGTGCGGGCCGTGCAACGGGGCGCAGGCGCGGCAGCACTTCGGCTATGAGTACTGCGACAACCCGAAGGTGGTAATCCTGCGCCCCTTGGCCGTAACAATGTGTTGCCCGGAGCCGCCGGGGGGAGCAAACTCGAGCCGATGCCGCATCCAGGCTGCCTGACCCTCGCGATGCTGCTGGCGGCACTCATTACCTTGCCGGCGGCACCGGAGCGAACGCCCGCCCAACCCAACATCTTGTTCATCTTCGCCGACGACTGGGGTCGCCATGCCAGCGCGTATGCGAAACTGGACGGCCCGGGCACGGTCAACGACGTGCTCCAAACGCCGAATTTCGACCGTATCGCCCGCGAGGGGGTGTTGTTTCGGCACGCTCACGTGACGGCGCCCTCGTGTACGCCTTGCCGCAGTTCGTTGCTTTCCGGCCAATACTTCTGGCGCACGGGGCGCGGCGCGATTCTACAGGGGGCGGTTTGGGACCCGAGCATCCCCGCGTACCCGCTGCTGTTGCGGGAAGCGGGTTATCACATCGGCAAGACCTACAAGGTCTGGTCGCCCGGCACGCCCGTGGACGCGCCTTACGGGACAAACCAATTTGCCTACGAGTCGGCGGGGCGGCAGTTCAATCAGTTTTCGCAGAACGTGACGCGGATGGTGCGGAACGGCATGCCCCTGGCCGAGGCCAAGCAGCGCCTCTATGACGAGGTGGGGAGGAACTTCGAGGCCTTTCTGAGGGATCGCAAACCGGGCCAGCCCTTCTGTTACTGGTTTGGCCCCACGCATACGCATCGCACTTGGGAGCGGGGATCGGGCAAGGCCTTGTGGGGGATTGAGCCGGAGCGACTCAGGGGGAAAATGCCGTCGTTCCTGCCCGACGTGGCGGAGGTCCGCGAGGACCTGGCCGATTACTTTGGCGAAGTGCAGGCTCTGGACGCCGTGTTGGGTTACTTCGTTCGGAAGCTGGAGGCGATGGGCGAGCTGGAGCACACCCTGCTGGTGATCAGCGGCGACCACGGCGCGCCAGGCTTTCCACACGGCAAATGCAACCTGTATGACTTCGGCACTGGGGTGCCGTTGGTCATACGCGGCGCGGGGACCCGTGGTGGGCGGGTTGTGGACGATATGGTGAATCTGATGGACCTTGCCCCCACGTTTCTGGAGATCGGCGGCGTCAAGCCGCCGGAAGGCATGACCGGGCGCAGCTTGGTCAACGTGCTGAAGTCAAGCAGGTCCGGCCTTGTGGACCCGCAGCGCACCTGGGTGGTGACCGGGCGCGAACGGCACGTCGCCGCGGCGCGCGAGCAATTCTTGCCCTATCCGCAACGGGCCCTTCGCACGCAGGATTACCTCTACATCATCAATTTCAAGCCGGACCGCTGGCCGCTGGGCGATCCGTTCCGTCTCAATGGCGATGATCCTCCGAGTGCGGAGGAACTGCGCGACAACACCATGGTCACCTTCATGGACATGGATGCCAGCCCCACGAAGGCCTGGCTTGTCACGCACCGACATGAGCCCCAGTGGAAGCGCCACTACGATTTGGCCTTTGGCAAGCGCCCGCGTGAGGAACTCTACGTGCTCACCCGCGACCCGCACCAGGTGAACAA
>Ga0101944_10005396_pt1 | contig 14567 bp, 13 predicted proteins | sample DewCreD2012metaG_FD_75245 | JGI IMG/M metagenome (GOLD analysis project Ga0101944, IMG submission 75245) | Hot spring sediment bacterial and archeal communities from British Columbia, Canada, to study Microbial Dark Matter (Phase II) - Dewar... ... | reverse complement strand
CGCCGCCTTCGCCGCCAGCCCGAGCCGCTGGAAACCCCGGCGGTGGCCGCTCCGCGTCACGCCCCTCCCCCGGCCGCGCCCGCCACACCGGCCGCGCCGGCGCCCACCGCCACCCCAACTCCCGCTCCCGCCGCCCCCGCCCCAGCTCCCGCCGCGCCGACCCCGTCGCCGCGGGCAGACCGCCGCGCCCGACATAAGGCCAAACGCCGCGCTCAACGCCGGGCCCGCCGTGCCGCCAGCGACAAAGCCAACCCAAAATAATCGCCCGCCTCCACCGCCAGCGCCGCCCAGTCCGAAGTCGTCGCCTCCTGCGTCAGCACCGCCGTGAGCACGGCGCGCATGGACGCCTCCCCATCCCCCGACCGCTTCTCTACCGTCTCGGCCACTTGCGCCTTGTAGCCCACCCGTTCCTTCTGGGCCTCGCCGTTCTTCCGGCTCCACTGAGTCTCGGGATCGTACGGTTTGTTGGGACGCTCCGACGAGCTTGACCCCCGCTGAATCACATTCTATGATACCATCAGATAATCCAATTTGAGGAGGTCGGCTGTGAAGACCATGTCGGCAACCGATGTGGCGCGAGGTTTCAGTCGCGTCCTCAACGCGCTCGAACACGGCGGCGAGGAGATCGTGATTATGCGCAATCACCAGCCCGTTGCCAGGCTGGTGCCGGGCGCGCCCCGCATGACGGCGCTTGAAGCTCTCGCCGATATCCATCGCACGCTCGACGACAGCGAGGGGGAGGCCTGGCTGGCGACCGCGCGAAGCGCGGACCGCTTGCTCGCTCGGGAGACGAGAGATCCATGGGCGTGATCATTGATTCGTCAATCTGGGTCGATGTCGAACGAGGCCGACTGGCGCCCGCCGACGTGGCTGCCATAACGGGTGACGAGCCGGTCTATGTGGCTCCGCCGATCCTTGCCGAACTGGAGTACGGCGTGCACCGGGCAGAGACGCCGGCCCAACGGAACCGACGCGCCAGCGCGCTGGCCCGAATACGGCGGAAGCCCTGCCTGATTGTGGACGGCGAGACGGGAACCACGTTTGGACGCCTTGCCGCCGACCTTGACTCGTCCGGCAAGCCGCACACTCACCGGGTTCAGGACGTTTGGATTGCCGCCCTCGCCATTCAGCACAATCTCAAAGTTCTGACGCAAAACAAGCAGGACTTTTCCGGCATCCCCGGCTTGCAGGTTCTGGAAATGCCGAAGCCGAAAAGTCCTCGAGCTGCAAAGTGCCGGGACGCCTACCCTGAACCCTGAAGCCTGCCATCTTCACCAGTTATGCTCTGAACTAACCCCGCTCTCTCATCAATGCGAACCGAATCGTGCCGTCGCTTCGACCGATTCCGAACCTCAAGCAAACCCTCAAAGATAACGTTTTGAAGAACAATCCGTTGTGAAATAACAAGCTGGGTTCACCGGCTGACCGCGACCTGGGATTCTGTGCCGCGGAGCTCCCGCATGTGGCCTGCTTCCTGCTGCACGGCCAGTGTGAACCAGCTCTTGTCACCAAAGCCCATCCGCCTCGCGCTCCGCCGCACCCTCTGTGCACTGGTCGCAGGCCTGGCCCCCGCCGCTCGCTCGGAACTTGTGGACGCCGCCCAGGCGCGCCGAGCCGCCGAACAATGGTTGACCCGCAGCGCCATCTTCCGCTGGGCCGGCGGCCGCGCCATCGCTTCCCTGGCGCCGCTCGACCTGGACGGAGACGGAACGACGGATGCTTATCGCGCCGCGCTGCGGCCCGCCGGTTATCTGCTGCTCGCGGCGGACAACCGCTTGCCGCCGATCCTCGCTTGCAGCGCCGACCAGCCGCTGAATCTCACGCGCAGCCCCCAAAACGCGCTGCGCGCCCTGCTCGATGCCGACCTGGGCCGCGCCCATGCCGCCCTGCGGCGGCTTGACAACGCTCGCGGCAGTCCGATCGAGGGAGCCACCGCCGCCCGCCACCAGAGCGTCTGGCACGAACTGGCCAACCCCCTGCCGCCGGCCTCGACCCAGCGCGTGACAATGGCGGAGGATCCCCCCGGCACGATCCTCGTCCCCCCGCTCCTCTCCTCCACCTGGAGCCAGTGGAATCACTACAACCGTGCCTATCCCCCCGACCCCCTGCCGGGGCAGGGCTATGACGGCAGAGCGCCCGTCGGCTGCGTCGCCCTCGCCGGCGCCCAGCTCGCCCGCTTCTACGCCTGGCCCCCGCGCGGCCGCGACGGCTACGTCGATGTGGACAGCAACACCAATAACCTGATCGCCGGCGCGTTCCTCGAAACGTTCGCCGCCCCCTTCGCCTGGAGCGCCATGCAGGACGCCTACGACCCGTGGAACGCCGAACCCGAAGAGGCCGTCCTCGCCGTTTCCTCTCTGATCTACAGCCTGGGAGTTGCCGCGGATCTCGACTTCGGCAGCTTCGCCTCGGGCGGGTCCAGCGCGGAGCTGACCGATTTGAATCGCGCCCTGAACCGTTACTTCTTCTACGAGCCGGGCGCCGTGGCGGCCCGCCCCGGCAACGAAGCGGACTTCGACCAGCGCCTGCGCAACGAAGTCCTCGCCGCCCGCCCCGTCGTGGCCGGGCTGCCCGGCCACGCCGTGGTTGTGGACGGCTTGGCCGAGGAAGCCGACGGCGACTACTACCACCTGAACTACGGTTGGGGCGGCATCAACAACGGCTGGTACCGGCTGGACGACATCGCCGGCAGCAGCCTCAGCGAAGCCGTGTTCGGCCTGCAACCCGCCTTTGTGCCCTTGCTCGAAGGCCTCGGCACGGTGACGAACCGCAGCGGCGCCGTGGCCCTGGCCTGGAGCCTTCCCGCGGCGCGCCAACCGGCCGTGCAGCGCTACCGCCTGCGCGAGGGCGTCTTCGCCGCAGCCGACTTTACCGACGGCGCCGCCGCCTTCGACGCCTGGCACAACTTCGGCGGCGGCTGGACGCTCGACGCCGACGGCGACAACCCCGTCTTCCGCAAGAACGGCGAACTGGGCCGCTTCGAATTGGTGACGCGCGAGTTCTTCCGAGCCCACGCCGGCGCCCGCCTCTCGTTCCGCTATCGCGCCTGCCTGGAAGACGACCGCTTCCGCGTCAAACTCTCGCGCGACCGCGGCCTGAGCTGGACCACGCTGCGCGAATACACCGCCACCGGCTGGGATACACGCTGGTACAGCGTTGAGCTTGACCTGCAGGCCAACGGCGGCGAGGAATTGCTGCTGGCCTTCGAATACAGCTTCCACGGCGGCTATTACTACGGAACCTACGGGGCGGTCTGGCTCGACGACGTCGCCCTGCGCGGCGTGGACCGCCTGACGTGGACCACGCTGGCCGACGATCTCGACGCCCCCGCCTGCGCGGTCGGTTTCCGGCCGGACGGCGTGTACCACTTCGCCGTCGAAGCGTTCGACGGCGCCCTGGCGTCCGAACCCTCGCCGCCGCAGACGGTCGTCGTGGCGCTCGACCCCGACCAGGACGGCGACGGCGACGGGCTGCCCAACGGCTGGGAAAGCGAGCACTTCGGCAGTCCCACGGGCGCCGTGGCCGAGGCCGACGCCGACGGCGACGGCAGCTCGAACGCGAGCGAGTACGGGGCCGGCACCTCGCCCACCAACGCCGCGGACCGGCTCGCGCTGCGAGTGGAGGAGGCGACGCCGGAGGGTTACACGCTGCGCTGGCCGTCGGTCGCCGGCAAGCGCTACACCGTCCTGCGCGCCGCTCAGTTGGCCGGCGCGGCGCCCTTCGCGCCCCTGGCAACCGGAATCGCCGCCACCCCGCCGGAAAACCGCTTTGTCGATTCCGTGGCGCCCACGTTGCCCTCCGCCTTCTACCGCCTCGCGGTGGAGCGGCCCTGAGTTCGGCCGCCCGCCATGTCGGCCTCAGGCCGGTGGAGGCGCCGGCGGCGGCGGCGCGGGCATCTGCCGCACATAAAGCGGAATCGAGCCTTCCTGACGCCCCGACACCGCCAGATCGATCGTGTACTCCCCGAAGCGCTCGAACCGGAGCTGCAGCAGGTTCAACACCAGATTCGCCGTCACGGTCGTGTCCTCGGGCCGGAAGCGCACGGCCAGCGAGGCGTTCATGGGCGGCATCACCAGCTTGCCGTCCGCGTCGGCGAAGGTCACCTTGACTTTGTGGTTGCCTTCCTCGATGCGCGAGAAGCGCAGCCGAATCGCCACGGCGCAGGCGGGATGCACCACCGGCACCTCGCGCGCGTAGAGCGTGTCGAAGGTGCCCAGCAGGTTCAACTTGCCCTGCTGCTCGGTCGCCGCATCGCAAAGAATGAAGATTTCCGTTCTCATGGCCAAACTCGATCGGAGGCCACTGCCGCGGACTTTAGCGCTTCGCCGGCCTCCCGGCAAGCCATTGCCGACGTGATCCGCGCCACGCCTCATAAAAGCGCCGTGCCTCGCGCGTTAAGCGCCCAGCAGCTTCCGGCCCTCCGGTCCCTGCAAATACAGATCCATCTCCCGCAGCCCCTCCGGCGTGCCCATGTCCAGCAACGGGGGCTCGACCGGAAAGGCCGCGATCTGCCCCTCCCGCGCCAGCGCCGGAAAAGCCTCCGTTTCGAGCGAAACGGGCCGCCCCGCCGGAATGCGCTCGAGCAGCGCGCGCTCCGCCAGGTACACCCCGGCGTTGATCCAGCCGGCCGTCCGCTCGGCCTTCTCGCGAAACGCCGTCACCCGCCGCTGCGCGTCGAACTCCACCGTGCCGTAGCGGCCCGCATCGGCGATCGGCGCCACGCCCAGCGTCAAGAGCGCGCCCCCGGCCCGATGCGCGGCCAGGAGCGCGGCGAACGCCAGACGCGGCGCCAGCGTGTCGCCGTTGACCACCAGCAACGTCGCGGCGGGCAGGCAGGCCGCGGCGAATTTCAATCCGCCGCCCGTGCCCAATGGCGAGGGTTCGACGGAGAGCGCGCTGCGATCAGCGTCGCCGTCAGCCACGGCAGCAGGGCCGGGCTTTGCGCCAGCCAGGCGCGCAGTTGCCCGGCCAGATGTCCCGCCGCCAGGTGCAACCGCTCCACGCCGCCGCGCCAGAGCCAGCGCAACTGCCATTCGATGAACGGACGCCCCGCCACCGGCGCCAGAGCCTTGGGGCGGTCGCCATAGAGCCCGCTCAGGCGCGTGCCCCGGCCGCCGCACAAAATGATCGCGTCCACGCTTCTTTCCCCCGCCCCGCGCCGGCCGCCGCTCAGGACGGCTCCAAGCCCCGGGCCGCCGCCAGCCGCCGCGCCGCCTCCAGAATCTCCGCGGATTCCCGCCGCCGCAACGGCCGGGCCGGCACGCCGGCATACAGCGTCCAAGGCTCCAGCTTGACCTTCGCGGTCACCAGCGTCAACGCGCCGGTGGCCGCGCCCTCCGGCAGGCTCACGCCCGGCAACACGACCGTTCCGGCGCCCAGCAGCACGTGGTCGGCCAGCGTCACGTCGGCCGTGATCGCGCGGCCGGCGAATTCCGGCGGGATCGTCGGCCCGACCAGTCCCCCGCCGCTGTAGTCGTTGGTGGCGCAGATCAGCCGGCAGCCCGGCGCGATGTTCACGAAGCGGCCGATCGTGATCCGGCCCTCGCCGCCGATCAGCACCGCGTTGGCGCCGATATGCGAGTAGGCGCCGAGCGTCAACGCGCAGGAAATGTACGTGAAATCGTCAATGATGGCATGCTCGCCGATTTCCGCGCGCTCCGGTTTGCGGATGCGCACGGTCTTGCCGACGATGGCCCCGGCGCCCAGCCGCTTCAAGGCCGCCAGATCGAAGAAGATGTTGTCCGCGCCGCCCATGCCCCCGTCCTTTCAGAGCCGTTCCGGCACGCGCGCAAAATGCTCCAGCGCCGCGGCGTACTGTTGCGCCGCGGTTTCGACCGAAAACCGCTCGCGAATGTCGCGCAGCGCCGCCTGCCCGACGGCCGCCCACCGCTCCCGCTCCGCCGCCAGCCGCCGAACCAGCCGCTGGAAGTCCTCGCCGTCGTCGGCCGCGAACAGGAAGCCGTTCTCGCCGTCGCGCACGATCTCGGCGATGCCGCTGAGCCGCGGACCGATCACGACCTTACCACAGGCCATCGAATGCAGCAAGGCGCCGGGCACGACCCGATCGTTGGCTTCGTCGCCCGTGCGCATGGCCACGCAGATATCCGCCGCGTTGCAGTAGGCCCCCACCTCGGCCAGGGTCGGCAGCCAGCCGGTGAACACCGCCCGTTCGCCCAGTTGCAGCTCCGCCGCCAGCCGCCGCAACGCCTCCTGCTCGGGCCCGCCGCCCACCAGAATGATCCCCAGCCGCGGATTCTCCCGCCGCAGTTCCGCCGTCCAGCGCAGCAGGCGGTCCAGGCCCTTGCCTTGATGCATCACGCCGTGATACAGCAGCACGACGTCGTCCTCCGCGAATCCGCAGCGCCGGCGCAGCGCCCGTTGGTCCGACGGCCGGAACGCCGCGAGGTCGGGCGCGTCGCGCACCACGCGGATGAATTCCGACGGCACGCCCCAGCGCCGCAGCCGCTCGCCCGCGGCGGCGGCGCGGCACAAGAACCCCGTCAGCCGCCGCGCCTCGAACCGATCCAGCGCTTCGGCCGCGCGCAGCAGACCGCGCGCCCACCGCTTGCGCCCCAGCAGATTATGCACGTGCCAGTCCCCGTAAGCCGTCGCCGCCCGCGTGCGGCAGACCCAGCGGAAGAACAGCGCGCACAAGGGCAGAATCTCGGAAACGAACACCACATCCGGCCGAAAGGCGCGCAACCGCCGCGCGGCCGCGGGGAGCAGCGCGTAGAGCAGCAGCGACTTGCGCAGCACGTCGCCCTGCGCGCCCCGATCCACCGCCAGCGGCAACTCCTGCACGCGCACGCCGTCGGGCGCCGGCGCGCCGCCCGGCGCCGCCCCGCGCGCGCCCAGGCTCAGGTGCAGCACCTCCGCCCGCCGCGCCAGTTGTTCCAGCATGGGCCGGAATTCCGCCGCCAAGGCGTACTGCTCGACCAGGGCGTAACGGGAAAAGATCGCAATGCGCAGCCGGCGCTCCCCTGCCGCCCCGCTCACGGCCGGCCCCCGAAAAACGCGCGCACGGCCGCGATCACGGTGTCGAGCTGCTCGTCCGTGATGCCCGGCGAGCAGGGCAGCCAGCCGGCGCGGCGGCTGGCTTCCGTCGCGCCCGGATACTCGTCCGCCGCCGCATAGGCCGGTTGCTGGTGCAGCGCCGGCCAGAAGGGCCGCAGCGCGATGCCGCGCGCCGCCAGATACGCCGCCAGTTCGTCGCGCCGCGGCGAGGTGAAGTCCGGCCACATCAGGTAGCCCCCGTCGGTCGGCCGCGGCGGAAACGCCAGTTCCGGAATCCCCGCCAGCCCCTCGCGGTAGCGCCGGTCGATCTGCCGGCTGCGCTCGATCCGCGCCGGCAGCTTGGCCCACTGCGAGCGCGCCAGCGCCGCCTGCATGTCCGTCACCTTGAAGTTGAACCCGGTCACCGGATGCCGGTCGCTGGCCCGCGACAGCCGGCCGTGATCGCGCAGCCGGATCAGTTGATCGCGCACCTCCTGCCGCGCGGTCAGGACAAAGCCGCCCTGGCCGGCCGTAATGATCTTGGTCGGCGCCAGCGAGAAGCAGCCCGCTTCGGACTGCGTTCCCAGCCAACCCGCCCGATTGCGCGAGGCCAGCGCCTCGGCGGCGTCCTCCACCAGCGGCACGCCCAGCGCGGCGGCCACGCCGCGCAACGCCGCCAGATCCGCCGCGCGGCCGTTGAGGTGCACCGGCACGATGGCGCGCGTGGTGGGCCGCGCCCGCCGCCGCGCGTCGTCGGGATCCATGCAGAAGGTGTGCGGATCGACGTCCACCAGAATCGGCTCCGCGCCGGCCAGCCGCACGGCGCTGGCCGTGCCGATGAAGGTCGTGTCCGGCACCAGCACCGTATCGCCGTGTCCCACCCCCAGGGCCATCAAGCTCAGGGCGATCGCCGTCGTGCAACTGGGGGTGGTGACGGCCTGCGGCACGCCGAAGAAGCGCTTCAACTCCTCTTCGAAGGCGCGGTTCTCGGGCCCTTCGTTCACGAAACCGGAACGCACCACGCGGCTGACCGCGGCCACGTCGGCCTCGTCCAGCCACGGCTCGAACCAGGGAATGCGTTGCGCCACGCTCGGAGCAGCCATCATGGCGCTATGATAAACGACCGGCCCCGCGCGTCCACGCTATATTTTGGGCCCGCGCCGGGGGGTGGTGTTGACAGGGGCGCCCGTTCTATGTTACACGGGTGGCGTTTCGATTGACGGGCACTTAGTTCAGTGGGAGAACGCTTGCTTCACACGCAAGAAGTCACAGGTTCAAATCCTGTAGTGCCCACCAGCGCCACGCGCCGCAAAAGCGATCCACCGCTTCGCCAATCCCCCGCCTCCAGGCCCATGTGTCCGCCGCCGCAGCTTGGCAGGCCGTAGCGCCGCGCGAAAGCTGCTCCGCCCGCTTCGCCCTGACTGGCTTTGCTTCGCGCGCCGATGTCATGCGCAATACCCGTAATGCCGCAGCTTGGCCGTGAGGAGCCCGTCCAGGCCCGGCAAGTCTTGCGGATACACCGAAATCAGCCGTTTGCCTTCCTGCTGATAGAGCATCTGCTTCTTGTACATGCTCATCTTGTATTGCGGCGTGTCCATGCCCCAGTACTCGATATACACATCCAGCTCCGGCAGGTAAAAGTCCGGCCGAATCTGAAATTCCGCGATGATCCGAAACTTCGCGTCGTACCGGTACGCGATCCCGTGCGCCGTCAGCCACTCCGCAATCCGCCGTTCCCCCTCGCTTTGCACCACCGTGCCGTCCCGCGCTTCGATGGTCTTGTTGATCTCCACCTGCGTCTCGAAGTTCCGCCGCTCCAGAAACACCTCGTCGAAACACCGGTCGCAGAACACCCGCTGAAACGCCTGCTCCGACCGCGCGTACTCTTCCGCCGTCACCCGCGCATTGCACCGCTGACAATGCCGCTCCACCGCCGCCGCCGCTACGCGCACCGCTTCCTCGATGAACGTCACCGCGGCCGCCGCATCCCGCCGGATGTAATCCTTCTCCACGGGATTACCGGCCATGTCTTTCAGATCGTGCAGACAACCTGCCGCCGCCGCCCCGTACGCCTTCAACGCCTTGATCGCGTACTGCCGCGTCTGCGGGTGCGGATCCCGGCGCGCCACCGGCGCCAGCGCCGCCACCGCCGCCGCCTGATCCACCCCCAACCACGCCAGTTTCCCCAGCGCCGACGCCGCCAACCGCCGCGCGTTGGCCGACGACGATTTCAGCAACTCCACCAACTCCCCAAACGCTCCGACCTCACCCGCTCGGCCGATGGCCACCGCCCGCTCCGAGAGTTGTTTCTCAAGCTGCCGATCCATCGGGTTTTTCATATCGCTTCACACGTCGCGGCCTTGCCAGAGCGGCGTCGGCGCGCGCCAGCAAAGTCTGCCGCTTTCCTCATTTCTCCCCCTCCACAATCTTGATCTCCTCCGGCGTCAGCCCGTACAGCCGGTACACCCGCTCGTCGATCTCCCGCTCCCACTGTGCCACAGACATTCTTGTCTGTGATGCAGCGGATGCACAGGCACGAATGCCTGTGCCACCTTGCGCCGCCAGAATTTTGTCCACCAACGCTTCCAGCGCCGCCTGCTCCACACGCGGGGGCGAGGGGATGGGGAGTTGGCCGACATACATCGGTTTGAACTCGTAAAAACCGCCCTGCTTGGTGGCAGCGGTCGCACGGATAAACCACCACAAGGCGCTGGAATTCAGCAAAGCCAGCAGGTAGTTGATCTGGTTGCTCACGCAGATTGTCGTTTTGTCGTTGCTGTAATGGCCTTTCAAATCAGGCGCATACGAAACGGTTCGTTCGATGGCCGGTATGACAACCTTCGGCTGCTCGAACTCCTGCCAGTAGGCGATGTTGTCTTGGATTTCATACCACTCGTAGCTGCCGGGTTTTCTTCCGCCGGGCGCGCCAGGCATCAACCGCTTCTTGAACGGCAGGAGGTGTTCATAAACGGCCGGATAGTTTTTGATGTTGATCCCGCGCCTGGTGAATATGAGCCACAAATCCTGCGGCTCCACCCGCCAGCGTTTCACGTCGCGGCCACGAAGGAACGGTTTGAGCACTTCGGCGGAAGATTTGTGCTCGGCAATCAGGCGGTCGCGCGTGGCGCGGTCCACCACAAAGGCTTCGTTCAGGCCGGTCTTGATGCCGTAGTAGAACCGCCCGTTGACGTATTCGCCCAGCGGTTTGCCGACGGCGCGGAGTTTGTCCAGCAGCCGGAGCACGGCGGGCGATTCCAGCCGCCAGCCGTCGGGGCGGAGTTCGTGTTGGGCGAGTTGGAAGCTCTGGGTGCGGAAGACCTCTGGAAATTGTTCCACCGGCGGGCCGGGTTGCCAGTTGAGGGCGCGGACCTGGGGACCGGCGGGCGGCGTCTTGGAAAGGATGAGAATGGTCGGGTAGGCGATGGCGGTGAAGACGGGCGCATCGCCGAAATCAATGATGCGGTGGATGGTTTGCTTGGCCAGAAGCCCCCGGAGTTTTTCGCCGTAGTCGGAGCGGAAGAATTTGTTGCTGGAGATGAAGGCCAGCACGCCGCCGTCGCGCAGAATCTGGAGGGCGTGTTCGTAGAAATAGACGTAGAGGTCGGCGGTGCCGGTATAGCAGGTGTAGCCCCGCGCTTGGAGCACCGGCTTCAGTTCCTTGATCTCTTCCTGCCGGACGTACGGCGGGTTGCCGATGATGATGTCGAAGCCGGAGTGGATGCCGAACATCCATTCGGGGTCGAAGAAGTCGGCGGAGGCGTTTTGGTCGTAGGGGTCCCAGCGGGCGAGTTGATGAACGACAGCGTCTATTTCCTGAGTTACCTGCGTTAACCGTCTGAGCCGCGATTTCAGCTCCTTGATGCGGGCTGCGAGATGCTGCTTGCGCTCCTTGGACAGGTCAATCCGCGTTTCCTCGATCTCGCCAAAAAGGTTCTTGAATCGGCTGATGTGCCATTCAGGCGGTTTAGCTTTTTCTTCGGCGAGCGCGGACTTAGCCTGCTCCAATGCCCGCTGCGTCTTCTGTTCTTCTTCCTCGGCGGCCCGGACGAAGGCCATCTTGACACGCTCGGCCATGGCAGCGCGGATAGCGTCATCTCGCGATCGAAGGCGCTGCTTTTGTTGCGGGGTCCTCGCCGTGAACATTTGGTGGCGAATGTCGCCCAACTCTTGCATAAATCTGGTCACCTCAGGATCCGCGAACAACTTGAGCTGCGATTCCGGTTTCTCAATGCCGATGAGGGTGTTGGCGGCGACGAATTTGGTTTCGAGGTTGGGCAGGGAAAGGATGCCGCGATTGGGTTTGGCGTCGTCAACCCTCTGATCCACGATCAGGGAGATGAAGAAGCGCATTTTGGCGATTTGGACGGCGATGGGTTGGATGTCCACGCCGTAGATGCAGTTCTCGATGAGGTAGAGCTTGCGGCCGTAATCGAGTTCGTTGGCGGCAAAGGCCTGTTCGATGTCGGCGAGCGCTCTTTCGCGGACGGTGGCGTCGGGGATTTCGGCGGCTTTGGCGACCTGTTGCTGCTTCCACTGTTCGTTGTGCGAGTCGAGTTTGCCGAGGATGAACACCAGCTTGTGCAGCAGCCCCATCGGAAAAGCGCCGGAGCCGCAGGCCGGGTCGAGCGCCTTCAGATTGTCAATGGCCTCGATGAGCGTCGTCACCTCCTCCGGGGTGAACTGGTGCGGCTCATCGTTGTAGGCGAGCAGGTGGCGGAGTTTTTTCTCCGTGTCTCCGTGGTTCAACTTCGTCTCCAAGTACGCCAGCAGCGCCTCGTCCACCATGTAGTCCACGATGGAGCGCGGGGTGTAGTAGGACCCGGTGGCTTTGCGGGCGGTGGTGGCAGTCTCGGGGTTGTAGGCGGCCAGAAGGTTCTCGAAGACCTTGCCGGCCAATTCCGGGTCAAGGGCGATTTCCTCCTCGAGCGGGGTGTTTTCCTCGATGGTGAATTTGTAGCGGGAAAGGATTTCGATGAGGCCGCGGACCTTGGCGCGGCGGTAGCGGGCTTCGCCGTAGGCGGAAGAAAGGTCCACCTCGCGTTCGCCGCCAAAGAAAAGGAAATCGGGGACGCGGAGCGGATTCTTCGGGTGATCGGAGAAGCCGTCAATGCGCTCGTCGGGCCGGTTTTCCTCGGCGCGGTACACCTTGTCGAGGCACTCGAACAGGCCGCCGTTGAGAAAGGGGATGCCGCGCATCAGGTCGAGGAAGGCGCACGGATCGGTGAAGCAGTCTTCGTAGCGGTAGAGGTTGGTGATGCCCCGGTGCGGGTCGCGTCCCTGCGCGTTGCGTCTGCGGAACTCGCGTTTGCCCATCTCCTGATTGAGCGTGGCGAAGAAGAGGTTTTGGAGGATGGCCTTGTAGAAGACCGACCCCTCACCCCTGCCCCCTTTCCCACCTGATGGGCGAGGAGTAGTGCTGTCCGGCGCGAATCCTTTGAGCATCTGCGCCAGCCAGCGTGAGTCGAACAGTTCGTCGGGGATGAGTCCTTTCTCCTTGACGAACCAGCAGAAGATAAGACGGGTCAACAGCCGGATGAGGCTTTGGGCTTTGTAGGCGTTGGCGTTGCCCGTGCCCTCGGGCATCGGGAAGGTGACATGGTCGCACGCCCAGAAGTACCAGTTGGCGACTTCGAGGAAGAACCGCTTGTTGAGTTCCGAACTGTCGAGCGTCTTCTGCCACGCGGCTTGCAGGGCAACGAAGTTGGTGAACTTGTGATTTTGGCGCCGTTGGCTGAAGGAAAGGTCGAAAAGAATCTCGATGTGAGCCCGGTGGGGATTGCCGAACCGGATGTCCTTGATGAGCGTGACCTTCTCCAGCACGTCTTTCGATGCGTCGCGCTTGTGGAGCCGGTGGGGCGTGATGGCCATAGTCAGGGTGTCCCCATGCCGAAAAAGGACAATCACCGGCATGTTGAAGAGGCGGTTGACGGCGCGGGTGATGCCGGAAAGCTGTGTGCGACTGTACTGGAGTCTGGCGAGGGAAATGGCCAGGAACAGGAAGGAGTTGATCTCCGCGCCGTTCCAACGGCCTTGGCCCTCAGACTGAAACTCCAGATTACCCCCGGCAGCGGCCCGGATTTCGGCGTCGGTCAGTTGAAACAGGAAATCAACGGATTGCCAGTCGGCCAGCAGGGCATGTTCCGGGTTCAGCGGCTTGTCCTGCCCGAACGTGGCGACGAAATTCTCGGCGGTGTTGGGCTTGAGCGAAAGCCGGCGGTCGCTCTTGTAGCCGAGCGATTCCAGGAGCCCCGTGGCCGCCTCGGCCAGGGGTTTCGAGCCGAACGCGGCCAGGGCGTTGACGATGGCCTGTTTGGTGTCAAGGGCCTCGGGCATGGTCACTCTCGCGTCTTTACGAATAGCATCACGCCGATGTTTTGTGATCCTGTTATTGGCTCGCTGATCCCGTTCGTTCCCACTCGGCGTCGCGCCCTTTGCCCAGGCACCTCACGACGCCCCTGCGCTTCAGGTCCGACAGGGCGCGCTTGAGCGTGGGATAGCTGATTCCAGGGCAGGCGCGCTGCAGTTCGCCAAATCGAAACCGCACGGGGAGGCGCGACACGGTTTGTGCCACCATCTCGCGTTTCGCGCCGCGCGCCGACGTGACGGCGCCCAGGCGCTCCTCGAATTCCTTGTACGCCGCCAGCAACGTTCCGAGGAAATAGTCCCACCAGGGACGAAGGTCGTGCCGCGCCTCGTGCCAGTTCTGCGAACTCTTCAGAAGCGCCTCATAGTAGCTTTCCTTCGTCTCCTCAACCAATCGTTCGAGGCTGATGTACCGCCCCACTTCATACCCGTGCTGGTACAGCAGCAGAAGCGTCAGCAGACGCCCAACTCGCCCGTTGCCGTCCCAAAACGGATGGATGCACTCAAAATCGAGTACGAATGCCGGTATCAACAAGAGGGGTTCAACTCGCCGTTGCTCGGCGGCGCGGTGATAGAAGACGCACAGTTTTTCGACAAACTCCGCCGCCACGACATGAGAGACGGGACGGAAGCGCGCGACCTGCCGGCCATCGGGAAGAACCTCCAGCACGGCATTATCCTTCCGCTTCCACACCCCGCCCTTTTCTTCAGTCCGGGCGTACATCCGACGATGCAAATCAAGAATCAGTTCCGGCGAGAGCCGCATCCGGTCCGCCTTGGCATGGATCTCCGCGAGCGCATCGCGGTAACCCGCCACCTCGCTCTCGGAGCGGTCCCTGGGCGTCGTCTGCTTCAGTATCAGAGGTTCCAGTCGGTTTGCTGCGACGGTCACCCCTTCGATGCGGTTCGAGGATTCGACGCTCTGCACCATCGCCACGCGTTTCAAGGTTTCCAGGACTTCCGGCGATTGGCGTCGAAACAGCTCCTGCCGGCCCCGGTATTCACCGAGCGCGCGGACCTGCATCAGAAGACGTTGCGATATCGGCTGCTCCAGAAGATAGTCATGTTCCAGCGATCTCATCTTTGCTTCCTTCTCCTCTGCCGGTCTTGATGACCAGCCAGGTAACCAGGTCGAAGTCCTCGCCGGCGGAGGTCGGCGTTTCGGAGGCCGTCGGCAGGACGGCCGCGCGCCCGGACTGGAGCGCGACCGC
>Ga0101944_10005395_pt1 | contig 14567 bp, 14 predicted proteins | sample DewCreD2012metaG_FD_75245 | JGI IMG/M metagenome (GOLD analysis project Ga0101944, IMG submission 75245) | Hot spring sediment bacterial and archeal communities from British Columbia, Canada, to study Microbial Dark Matter (Phase II) - Dewar... ... | reverse complement strand
GTGTCGCGGATTTCCAATCCGCAAGGTTTGGGTATTGTCCAATCGATTCGGGTTGTCCAGGGCCTTGCCGACTGGAAGTCGGCGATACAGCAGGTTGGAAACCTGCGGCACAACCTCGCGGACTTCGCGCGGAGACTGTGAACCCACGCCAGGATCGTGGAAAATGCGTGTCGCCTTTCATTAACACCTGGCTTCAGCCAGGTGACCAGCGGGTGAGCGCGGGTCTTAACGGTTTCAACCGTTTAATCGTGCGCGCAGCCTGAAACGGTTAAAACCGTTGAGTTGCGTTCCCGGACGCCCATCACCCCGCTGAAGCGGGGTGTTAATGAGAAGGGTGCTTGCGGACGCGCGCCAGCGCGTGCCGCAGACTTCCAGTCTGCCGCCTGCCCGCCGCCAGGCAGGCGGGTATCGCGGATTTCCAATCCGCAAGGTTTGGGTATTTGCCAATGGTTTCGGGTTTGTTCAAGGACCTGCCGACTGGAAGTCGGCGACACAGCAGGTTGGAAACCTGCGGCACACCACAATCCACAGACCGCCGAGTTTGGAAACCTGCGGCACGCGATTTGGAAGTCGGCGATGACCGTCTGCCTGGCGTCGGCCAGGTCCGCTGCGGGTTGGTTTTTCCCTGCCTGAAATTTCGCCGCCAAAGAAGCCGCCTATTCATAATTCTGCCTTCACAACTCATCCTTTTCTTGACCCGCCTTCGCGCCCACGGGGCTTTCGGCGGGGCCTCGTCGGGCAAAAACATTGTTGGCGCGCAAACCTGCCTGGCTTTTGCCGTCTGGACTTGCCTTTTCGGCGCACAAAGAAATCACGGGACAACGGCGGGGAAAATTTGCCCGTTGCAACATCGGCCGGTTCGGTTATAGTCCCGCCCGTTTAACAATGGCACTCATTGTTCAGAAATACGGCGGAACCTCGGTGGGCAACCCCGAGCGGATAAAAAACGTGGCCCGGCGCGTGGCGGAATACCGCGCCCAGGGCGATCAAGTTGTGGTGGTGGTGTCGGCGATGAGCGGGGTCACCGACGGGCTGATCAAACTAGCCAAGGAAATCATGCCGCTGCCCAACGAGCGGGAGATGGATATGTTGCTGGCCACCGGCGAGCAGACGACCATCGCCCTGACCGCCATGGCGTTGCATTCCCTTGGCGTCAAGGCGGTTTCGCTCACCGGCGCCCAGGCCGGAATTGTCACCGACGGCGTCCATACCAAGGCTAAAATTCAGAACATCACGCCCCGGAAGGTTCATGCTCTGCTCAAGGACGGCAACGTGGTGATTGTGGCCGGATTTCAAGGGGAAACCATGGATGGCCAGATTACCACGTTGGGGCGAGGCGGTTCCGACCTGACGGCCATCGCCCTGGCGGCCGCTCTCAAGGCCGATCTGTGCCAGATTTACACCGATGTGGACGGCGTCTATACCTCCGATCCGCGCATCGTGCCGGGGGCGCGCAAACTGGCGGAAGTTTCTTATGACGAATTGATGGAACTGGCGGGGGCGGGGGCCAAGGTGATGCAGTTGCGCTCGGTGGAATTCGCCAAGAAATTCGGCGTAGTTTTTGAAGTTCGCTCAAGTCTCAACGACAACCCAGGAACGATTGTGAAAGAGGAAACCAAAAGCATGGAGGACGTCGTGATCCGCGGCGTGGCGCTCGACAAGAACCAGGCCAAAGTCACGGTGGTGGGGGTGCCGGACCAACCGGGCATGGCCTCGCGCATCTTCAAGGCCCTGGCGGACGCGTCCATCAACGTGGACATGATTGTCCAAAACATCAGCCACGGCACCCGGACCACCGACATCTCCTTCACGGTGGACAAGGCGGAACTGCTGAAGGCGCGCAAAGTGATTGACGGATTGAAAGCGGAGGTCGGGAACACCGATGTGGTGGCGGACGAGAAGATCGGCAAGCTTTCGATTGTGGGTGTCGGGATGCGCAGCCACTCGGGCGTGGCCGCGAAAATGTTTGACACCCTGGCCAAGGAGGGCGTCAACATCGAGATGATCTCCACCAGCGAGATCAAAATCTCGGTGGTGATCAACCTCGACAAGGCCGAGCAGGCCACCCGCGCCGTGCATGCCGCTTTTCTAGGGGCCTAGCGCGGACGCCGCCTCGCAAAACCGTCTTTGGCATTTTTATTGCTGCCTCACTCCCAAGCCTGGCTGAGAAGTCCAGGGGACGGGAGTCATACTGATGAGTGCTTGGGATAAACGACAGGCACCCCCTCACCCTGACCTCTCCCCCCCCAAGGGGGAGAGGGAGAGCCTCGCTCATAGTGACAAATGGTGTATTGCATCCCGGAGACCATACAGTAAGGTGTTGGACATTAATTCGGAATTTGCCGATTTGAAGGTTTTATGAACGACTTTTTGCTCATGGCCGGCGAATTTCCGGAGGAGACTTGCCCGCCGGGCACGACGCTCTTGCGACAGGGCGAACGACTCGGACGCCTATATGTGCTGGTCGAGGGCAAGGTGGAAATCGTCAAAAACGGCCAGCGGCTTTGCGAAGTCGCCGAACCCGGCTCCGTTTTCGGGGAGCTCTCCATCCTGCTGGAATGTTACCAGAATGCCTCGGTGCGGACCTTGGTTGCCAGCCGGTTTCGGGTCATTGAAGATGGCGAAGGTTTTCTGAAGGGGAACCCCGAAGCGTGCATGGTTCTGACTCGCATGCTGGCCCGGCGGCTGGCGCGGCTGGACGCCTGTTTCGCTGATTTGCGCCGCCGGATTGACGAGATGCAGGCTGAGGCCGCTGGCGGCAGCGAAGAGCCGTGAGCGGGGCCGGGGAGGGCATAGGAGCGTTGGCTTGGCGGCCCGCAACCGTCCGCCGTCGTAACGCTGATTCGGCGCTTTGAACCGGCGGCGGCTGGCAATTCCCCGCGCGGCTCGCGGCGTTCTTCCCCGCCGGTTGGCAAGGTTGAGCGCGCCGCGGCCGGCCGCAACTCCCGCTTGCCAAGCGCCCGCCGCTGGGTCATGGTTTTGGCCGCTTGGATTAACGGAGATAACCCATGTCATTACTCGAAGGAAAACTGGGGATTGTTTTTGGGGTGGCCAACAAACGGTCCATCGCCTGGGCCATTGCCCAGGCCTGGCAGAAAGCCGGCGCCCGCCTGGCGTTCACTTACCAGGGGGAACGATTGCGGGAAAACGTGGAGGAGCTGGCCGGCGCTTTTGGCGCGGACACCCTGATCCTGCCGTGCGATGTCACCCGCGACGAGGATATCGCGCGGGTTTTCGCGGAGACGGGGGCCAAGTTCGGCAAACTGCATTTGTTGTTGCATTCCATCGCCTTCGCGCCGAAAGACGCCCTCGAGGGCCGTTTTGTGAACACCAGCCGCGAGGCCTTTCGCGTGGCACACGAGGTCAGCGCCTATTCGCTGGTGGCCCTGGCCCGCGGCGCCGCGCCACTGATGACCGAGGGCGGCAGCATCGTGGCCATGAGCTATTACGGGGCGGAAAAGGTGGTGCCGCACTACAATGTGATGGGCGTGGCCAAAGCCGCTTTGGAAGCCGCCACCCGTTACCTGGCATACGATCTGGGGCCGCAAAAAATCCGCGTCAATTGCATCAGCGCCGGTCCCGTCAACACCCTGGCGGCGCGGGGCATTGCCGGTTTCACCGACATGCTGCGCCACTACGAGGCGCACGCGCCGCTCAAGCGCAACATCACCGGCGAGGAATTGGGGGCCACCGGGGCTTTTCTGGCGAGCGACGGCGCGGCGGCCATCACCGGGCAGGTGATTTACGTGGATGGCGGTTATCAGATCATGGGGATGTATTGATTTTGCGCCATGCCGCCGCCTGAAGCCAGCCCTGCCCGCTCCATCCCCTCCGCTTTGGCGGCGGTGCGGAACCATAACCGGACGTTCGCCGACTATGTGTATGTTTATCCGGTCATCTCGCGGCGCTCCCGCGGCCTCTCCCTGGGGATCAACCTGAATCCGGACAAGGTCTGCAACTTCGATTGCATTTATTGCGAAGTGGACCGCCGCACGCCCCCGCGCGCCCGCCGCCTGGACCTGGCCCGCCTGGAGCGGGAATTGACGGACCTGATCCAATCGGTCAAGCGCGGCGAATTAGCCGCGCTGAGCCGGTTCTCCGAGGTTCCGGCCCTGGCCGCTGATATTAAAGACCTCGCTTTCAGCGGCGATGGCGAGCCGACCATGATCCATAATTTCGCCGAGGTGGCGGGCCTCGTGGCGGGCATCAAGCGGCGGGAGGGGTTGGATCAGACCAAAATCGTCCTGATCACCGACGCGGCCGGGTTGGACAAAGCGGACGTCAAACGGGGCCTGGAAATCATGGACGCCAACCAGGGAGAAATCTGGGGCAAACTGGACGCCGGCACCGAGCCGTATTATCGCCTGGTCAACCGGACCCGCATCCAATTTGAGCGCATTTTGAAGAACCTGTTGGAAACGGCCCGGGTTCGCCCGATCATCATCCAAAGCCTGTTCCTGCGGGCGCACGGGGCGCGGATGCCCGAGGCCGAATTGCTGGCCTATTGCGAACGGCTCAAGGAAATCGCGCGAGGCGGCGGGCAAATCAAGGAAGTTCACGCCTACACCATTGCCCGGCCCACGCCGGAACCGTTCGCCACCCGGCTGGAGGCGGCCGAACTGGAGGAAGTCGCCAGCGTGATTCGGCGCGAGACGGGGCTGGCGGTGAGCACCTTCGCCTAGCCACGGTCTGGGACGGACTGAGCGCGTTCCGCCGGGGTGGCGAAGCCGCAAGCGCGCCGCCTCTCGATGGCCGGCGCGGCGAGGGAAAAACGAGAATTGGAAAAATCCCGCCGTTTGCCTTATGCTGTCTCCATGCGAACGCGCAAATCGTTTCCCATCGCCCTGAGCATCGCCGGTTCGGATAGCGGCGGCGGCGCGGGCATCCAGGCCGACTTGCAGACTTTCTCCGCCCTGGGGGTGCATGGAACCACAGTCATCACCTGCCTGACGGCGCAGAATCCGCGCCAGGTTATCGGCGTGCAGGCGGCGGGGTCCGACATGGTTCGCCGCCAGCTTGAGGCGGTATTTGCCGAACTGCCGCCCCGAGCCATCAAAACCGGGATGCTTTACCGCACGGAAATCATCATGGAAGTGGTGCGTTTTCTGGAGCGCCGCCGGCAAGCGCCGCTGGTCGTGGACCCGGTGATGGTGTCCACCAGCGGCGCGCCTTTGCTGGAACCAGCGGCGATTGAGGCGGTGCGCCACGACCTGATGCCTTTGGCCGCGCTGGTGACCCCCAACGTGGACGAGGCGGTTTTGTTGCTGGAGCGCCCCCTGCGCGCGCCGGCGGACTTGCGGGAAGCGGCTCGCGAAATCCATCGGCGCTGGGGATGCGCCGCCCTGGTCAAAGGCGGCCATCTTCGCCATTTGCGGGAGGCGGTGGATTTCTTCTATGACGGGCGCACGGAACTGTTGCTGAGCGCGCCCCGCATACCCGGCCTCTCGACTCATGGAACCGGTTGCACCTATTCGGCGGCCATCGCTGCCGGACTGGCCAAGGGAGAGAGCCTGATCACCGCGGTTCGCCGGGCCAAAACCTTCATCACCGCGGCGATTGCCCAAAGCCGGCGGGCCGCAAAACACTTCGTTTTGAATTGGCGGGAGGGTTAGCGGATCAATTCGCGGATGATTTGCACAAACTCGGCGGCCTTGAATGGTTTGCCCAAAAAACGGTCCACCGGCCGGCCATCCTCGCGAACGGTCAGTTCATCCACGGAGCCGCTGACCAGGAAAGTTTTGAGGTCCGGCTTCAGTTTCTTGCATTCCGCCAGGAATTGGGTCCCGGTCATTTTGTTGTTGCCCATGGAAAAGTCGCTGACAATCAGGCTTGGTTTGGGGGCGGCGGACCGGAAAGCCGTCAGCGCGGCCTCCCCGGTGGCGAACGCGCGGCAGTCGCAGCCTTCCGACTGGAGGATCAAAACGGCCAAATCCAGCAAATGCGGGTCGTCCTCCGCCACAAACACCAACGGGGGCCGAGCGACTGTCTTGTTTTCTGCCGGGCCAGCCATTGCGGTGAGTAAAAAACCGGCCCGCCGTTGTTGTCAACCAAGATTTTTGAGGTTCTTCGATGTTTTCGGTGGAATTGCCGGAAGCGAATTACGGTGCATAACGTCAGGCTTGGGGTTTTCGATAGCGCGGTTTCCCCTCATCCCCTGCCTGCGCCCGCCTGCCGAGCGGCGGGCAGGCCGCGGGCGCGGCAGGCAGGCGCCCCTCTCCCTTGGGGAGAGACTTCCCCGAAAACTGGTTTCGCGCCTTGCCACCCCTGAACCGCGTAGGAGCCGACGTAAGGAGGCTCTGATTTCATGGCCATCACGCCCGGGCACAAATTTGAGCCTCCTTACGTCGGCTCCTACAACCAGGGGGTTCATGGGGAGGGAGACCCGTTCGCCAGTGCTCGAAGTGGTCAAGAGCCGCAGTTTCACCAAGCGCCGCCAGCGATGTTTCCCTCTCCCTGGGGGAGAGGGACCAAGGGTGAGGGGAAAAGGCGGCAACGAATACGAAGGGTTTCCGTTGTCAAACAGCGGGCTGACCGATGCTCCTTGCCCCGCCTTTACCCACTGGAAACGTCGAGGAACCACAAAAACCTTGCGCCCCGTCTCACCGCGGCGCGGCGCCGGCGATGCTGAGGCTTAATTCAATCGTGTCCGCCACTTTGTCGGTCGGCGCCTTGGGGTTGATCCCGTAATCGCTGCGCTTGATGGAAAAATTGGCGCGGATGACCAGCAGGTCGCCCTGCTGGTTCGGGACCCGGACTCCCAGTTTATCCTTGAGATAGGTGAACCGCACCGGCACGGTGATTTCCCTGGCGACCCCTTTAAGGGTCAAGGTGCCGGTCACGTCCGCAGTTGTGTTTTCCCCGCTGGTTTTCACGTTGGCCAGCGATTTGGCCTCGAAGGTGATTTCCGGGTGCCGGGATGTGTCGAGCCACTGCGGCCCGTGCAGGTGCTCCTTCATGACCGGATTGGGCACATGCAGCGAGGAAGCGGCAACCGTGATTTTGCCTTTGGTGGCGGCCGGGTCCGCCGGGTCGAACCGCACGGTTCCGCTGACGCCATTGGCGCTCCCGCTGATCGCCTCCAAGGGGGCGTCCAGGGTGAAGACCGCGTTGTTCACCCCCTTGGGGTCCTTGAAGTCAAAGTCCTGCGGCGCCGCCGCGGCCGCGGAGGCCAGACTGGTGAGGGCGAACAGGTTGATGATGGTGTTTTTCATGTTTGTTTATTGGTGGTGTTGGTTTGGTTTTGGTTTTCCGCAAAGGAACGACGCGCTCGCCAGCAGCCCGGCGGCCAGCATCGCCGCCCCCAACAGTTCCAGCCCGGGCTGGAACCGCCGCTCGTAGTTCACGCTCTCGATGCCTGTCACTTCGTCCACCGTCTTCTTGGGGACGCTGGTTTTTGTCCAACCCCGATTCGCTCCCATCCCCAGCCAAACACCCGCCGAGGCGAGAGCCAGCGCAAGGGCGATTAGGAGCAGTTTTTTTCTCATAGCCGGTGGTTGGCGGCGCCGCAGAGCCAGGCGAAGGGCGTCGCTCTCGTCAGCCGCCTCAGCGTGGTCTTGCCCGCCGTCATTTTCATGCCCCCAAATTGTATTCGCCGCGCCATTCCCGCAAATGGGATTTTCCGGCCGCCGCCGCGAGGGCCGTCCTTACTCATGAGTGCTTGGGATAAACGACACGCGCCCCCGCACCCTGTCCTCTGCCCCCAAGGGGGGAGAGGGAAAAAAGGGTTCTTCGCTCTTTTCGGTGGAATAACGCCGCCAGCCCGGCAGGGCGGTAGAAAATAGTGGGATACGGGTGCAGGAAGGCCCAAAGTCCCGGAGGGACGAAAGAAGATCGGCGGAGGGGCGGCGGTAGTTGGCGGCGAACGCGCGCGGATTTCTTTCGCCCCTGGCGGGGCTTGGGGACTCAGGCGGGGCATCGTTCCCAGCGATAAATCGCTGGGCAATTACCTGCCGCCCCTGGCGGGGCTGAGCACAACGATGCCTCCCAAACCAAGCGGTCCCCTCACGAAAGAGACACTTGGCATTCCACTGCAAACAGCGAGGAACCGAAAAAAGTCGCCCCCGGTGACAAACTGTGTATTGCGTCACGGAGATTATACATTATTTCCACGGGAGGCTTCCTTCCGCCTTGGCGTTTGATCAGGTTTTCCGTCCGGGCCGGCCCGGCTGCTCGCTGATGACGATGGGGGCGCGCACGGAGAGGTCAACGGCCCAGGGCACCACCAGTTTTACCAGCAGCACGTATTCGACGCGGACCAGCGAGCTGTTCAGCACCGAAGGATAAAGGTCCTCGGGCAGGGTGAAGGGCAGCAGCAATTCCTGGTTTTGGCCGGGATAAACCCGGGCCGCGTCGAAGTTGGCACGGGCGGCTTCGTATTCGCGCGTGGCGCGGGAGCCGCCGGCGCGCAAATGCTCGACTTGTTGCAAGCGGATTTCGACGCCCTCAACGGTTTTCTGCGAATGATTGCTGACTTGCAGGCGCACGGGAAAGGACTCGCCCGGCAGCACCTGGTCTTTCTGCAACTGCGCGGAGGCTTCGAGGCTGGAGCCGGATTCGAGCAGAAAGGACTTGGCGGCCTGGGCGACCACTGGGCCGGCCGAGGAAGGCGGACGCCGTTCATAAATGGTAATTTGCTTTTCATCCTTAAGGTCCATCTTGAGCGGCAAATCCACTTCCGCCGTGACGGTGTAAGTGATCGACGAGCTTCCCGGCGACTGGTAATCCCCCGGCAGGCCTTCGGGCAGTTGATAGGAAAAGGGCGTTTCGTAATCGCCCTGCGGCAGCACCTCATAGTTGCCCTTGGAGAACAGCCCGGAAAGGCTGTCCGACAACAGCTCGGTCAGCGGCAGTCGCGGCCGTCCGGAGAGGGTGATTTCCTCGTCAAACCAAATCCGCGTCTCGCTGTGGGTGCGCCGATGCTTGCCGGTGCCGGTGGACCAATAGGATTTCTCCCGGCCCCGGAAGCGCACCCGGACGCCCCGGTAAGGAATGGGGTTTTCGATATGCACCGCCACGGAGCCTTCGATGAGGTCGCCGCCAGTAAAATCCGTCTGTGCCAGGTTAAGCTGAATGTTATTCATGGGTTTGATCGCCGATTGATGACGCCGCAATCACGGGGCGGCCAGCGAAGGCCGGCCGTTTTTCCACTGGAGCCGATGGGCGGCCAGCAGCCAGGTGCGGCCCCGGTCGTTGTTCCCTTGGAAGAAGAGGTAGGTCTGGCCGTCCGCGTCGCTGAAGACCCCCGGGTGGCCGGACTCGGAGGAGTTCCATTCGCCGGGTGCGCCATTGGGCAGCAAAGGCTGGTCCGAAAGGCGTTTCCAAGCGAGGCCATCTTCGCTGACCGCCACGCCGACCTGCTGCGGCTCGTTGTTGTAGCCGCCCGCGTAGAACATGAAGAGCTGGCCATCCCGCCGGCAGAGGGTGGGAGCTTCGATACACTTTTTTTCCCAGGGCAATTCCGGCTTGAGGATGGGGCCGTCCACGAGTTGCTTCCAGGAGTCGCGGCCAAAATCCGAGTTCAGCGGCGCGCCGGCCACGCCCACCATCTGCACTTTCATCGCCGGGTCGCGCGTGGCGAAATAGAGCAGCAGCCGCGCGCCGACAGGGAAAACCTCGGCGTCAATGGCGCGCCCGACGGTCCAACCCCCGCTCGGCCGGAAAACCGGGTTGGAGGGATCCCGGGTGAAACGGAGGCCGTCCTCCGAAACCGCATGGCAGATGGCATCCTTGGGACCGTTGCCATAAGTCTGGTAAAATAGATGGACGCGCCCATTGAGCACGATGGCGCCGGGCGCGCAAAGACCGTTGCGTTCGCATTCCTGTTCCGGATGCAGTTCGCCGGCCTTTTCCCAGTTCACGAGGTTGGCGCTGGTGGCGATGCCGACCGACCAGCCCTTGGGCGCGTTGGCGGGGGCCAGTTTCGGATCGAAGGGCGGCAGCGAAAAATAGAGAAAATAGCGGTCCTTGAAGCGGATCACGCAGGGATCCTTGGAGAAGGGCCGGCCCAAGCGGGTCGAATCCGCCCAGGTCATCAGGGGTCGGAAGGCCGGCGAAGCCGCCGGGTCGCTTGGTGGCGCGGCGGACTCGGCGGCCGGCAAACTCGAACCGGCGCCCAGGCCAATCGCCAGGCAGGACAGAAATAAAGCCCGACCGGGAAATTGGCGCCAGCCTTTCGCGCCCGCCGCCCGGTCGCGGCCGTGACAACCCGCTCCAGCCGTTGTTTTCATGCCTGGCAAGCTTCCATAACCATCCGCCTAAGGCAACGGGATTTACCAAAAAATTCACTTGCGGGACACCGCACCGGAAAAAATCACCAAACGGTTTTTTAGTGACAATAAGGAGACGAAAAAGCAAAATATAGGCGTGCCAACCAGTAGAACGGCCATGTAGTGTAATAAACGGGCTGGCGGCAGCGCGAATATGACATCTCATTTAGAGGAAAAACTGCGGCAGGATATTGACCGGATTCGGGGGAAAATCACGGAAATGTCCGCTTTGGCCGAGGAGGCCCTGGCCAATTGCCTGCGGGCGTTGGAGGGGAAGGACCGGCAGTCCGCCTATGTGGTCATTTTGCGGGACCAATATATAGACGAGCTGGAGAAGCAGATTGACCGGTTGTGCCTCGAATTCCTGGTGCGGCAGCAGCCGGCGGCCCAAAACCTGCGCTTTGCCTATGCGGCCATCAAAATCAATCTGGAATTGGAGCGGGTGGGGGATTACGCGGAAAGCATCGCCCGGCAGTCGCTGAAGTTGATGCCGCTGGACATTCCGCTGCCGCTGGACAAATTGCGGGCCATCGCCGGGCTTTCCATTCCGATGCTGCATGACGCCATCCAGGCGTTTGTCAACCAAGACGCCGAATTGGCCCGCAAAACCATCGCCACGGAGGACGCGGTGGATGGGTTGAAGCGGCAACTCAACGGCGAGTTGGTCCGGCTTTTCCAGACCCAGCAAATACCGTTCGAGGCGCTCAACCCCTTGCTGATGATCTCCCGGCGTTTCGAGCGGGTTTCGGACCAGGCGCGGAATATCTGCATGGAGGTCCTTTACATGTGCACCGGCGAGTATGCCAAACATGCCGGCACGGACCTGTTTCGCATCTTGTTTGTGGACCAGCATAACTCCTGCCGCAGCCAAATGGCCGAGGCGATTGCCAATTCCCTGGGTCTGGACCGGTTTATCTTTGCCAGCGCCGGGCTCGAACCCCGGCCGGTGGATGCGGGCACCATCGCCTTTATGCGTGAAAAAGGGCTGGATGTTTCGCGCATGGTTCCCAAGGCGGTTTCGCAGGTTCCCCATCTCGACCATTTCCAAGTCATTGTGACGCTGGACCCGGAAGCCCGGCGGGCTTTTCCCACCAAACCCCGCAAAGTGGTCTTCCTGGACTGGAGCATTGCGGACCCTTCGGCCTTGGCGGGTGAGGCGGCCCGCGCCGCCTACGAACAAACCTACCAATTCCTGACAGAGCACCTGCGCGACTTGACCGGCGCTCTGGCCGGCAAAGCCAAACCATAAAGCCCTTTCACCATCATCACCATGAACCCACTGACCATCACCGGCCTAATGACGGCGGTCGCCGTCACGAGCTTGGCCGTGGTCGGCTGCAAAAGAGCCGAAGGTGTCAAGTCCGCAAAAACCACGATTCAATGCAAAGGTTCGGACACCATGGTCAATGTGGTCCAGGCCTGGGCGGAGGAATACCACAAACAACATCAGGACGTGACCGTGGAAGTCAGCGGCGGCGGCAGTGGGCAGGGCATCGCCGCCTTGATTAAGGGCACCATTGACTTGGCCACCCTCAGCCGCGATTTGAAGGAGGAGGAAAAGGCGCGAGCGCGCAAAAACACCGGCAAAGAACCCCGCGAGACCAAAGTGGGTTATGACGCCCTGGCCATCTACGTGCATAAGGACAATCCGCTGGAAGAAATTTCCCTGGAACAATTAAGCAACATTTTTGCCGAAGGCGGAACAATCACCAAATGGTCGCAGATCGGGGTGCCGCCGTTGGGAGGGCGGGACGAAATAATCCGGGTCAGCCGGCAGTCAAGCTCGGGAACCTACGAGTTTTTCCGGGAGCATGTGTTGAACAAAAAGGATTTCAAGCTCGGCTCGCGCGACATGAACGGCTCGAAAGAGGTGGTCGAGCTGGTGGGCAATACCCCCACCGCGATCGGCTACAGCGGGATGGGTTATGCCACTCCGGCGGTGAAAATGCTCAAAGTGCGGCCTCAAGCGGGCGCGGAAGCGGTAGCCCCCACCGTTGAAAACACGCTGAGCAAAAAATACCCCATTGCCCGTTCGTTGCTGGTTTGCAGTTTGGGCGAGCCCCAGGACGCCCTCCAAACCTTTATCGCCTGGATTCTCTCGGCCCCGGGCCAGGATATTGTTCGCAAATGCGGTTATATCCCCGTCCCTTCGGCAACCGGAAAATGAACCGTCCCGACAGAGCCGACCGGCAAGCCTGACCACCCGCAATGAAAAATCCGACCGCCGCCAATTCGCCTCCGCCAACGACCGACCGACCGACGCGGTCGCGCTGGGCGATTTTCGGCGAAAAGACCCTGGAGACGGTCATCCGCCTGTGCGGCATCAGCGCCATTATTTTTGTGGTGGGCATTTTCTTTTTTGTGTTCAAGGAAGCCATGCCCATGCTGGGACGCGAGGATTTCAGCGTGACCCAGTTTTTGTTCAGCAGGGAGTGGTATCCGACCTCCGAGCAGAATGTCCGCTACGGCGTGCTGGCCATGATTGTGGGAACCTTCAGCGTTACCGTGCTGGCCATGATCATAGCCGTCCCTTTCGGGCTGGGCGCGGCTATTTATGTTTCCGAATTTTGCGGCCCGCGGATGAAGGAGACCTTGAAAATCATCATTGAATTGTTGGCGGCGATTCCCAGCGTGGTGTGGGGATTCATCGGCCTGACCGTCATGAGCCAGATCCTCGTCAAATACGCCGGCGCGCAGGTCGGAGTGAATATCCTCAATGGCGGCATTATCCTGGCCTTGATGAGCGTGCCCATCATCGTCTCAATTGGCGAGGACGCGCTCAAAGCGGTGCCGGACTCCTATCGCGAGGCGGGCCTGGCGCTGGGCGCCAACAAGTGGCAGTTGGTCTATCGGGTGCTGCTGCCGGCGGCGAAGAACGGGCTGCTGGCGGCGGTGCTGCTGGGGGTGGGCCGGGCGGTGGGTGAGACCATGGCCGTCTTGATGGCAACCGGCCACGCGGTGCAAATCCCGCATGGCATCCTCGATTCGGTGCGCACCCTGACCGCCAACATCGCCGCCGAACTGGGCGAGGCCCCGGAGCACTCGGATCACTATCGCGTTCTGTTTCTCACCGGAGTTCTGTTGTTCACCATCACCTTCGTTGTCAACCTGACCGCAGACTTGGTCATTAGGGGGCTGAGGAAGAAATGAGCGACACGGCAACCTCCATCACACCCGCCAACACCCGCTTGCCGGACCGGCCGCCGGCGCCCGAATGGCACGGCGCCGAGGCGCGTTTTCGCGTCACCCCGCACGTGCTGAAAACCCGGCGGCTGGAGGCGGTGGCCAAGTGGATTTTCTTCGGCATGTCGGCGGCCATGATCGTGCCGCTGTTGGCAATAATCATATACCTGGTCGAACGGGCCTGGCCCTCCTTGAGCTTGGATTTCCTGCTGAATGTCCCCGCCAAAGGCATGACCGAAGGGGGCATTTGGCCGGCGCTGGTCGGCACCATTTACCTCGTGCTGATCTCTCTTTCGGTCTCCGCCCCCATCGGCATCCTGGCCGCGGTTTATCTGAACGAATACGCCAAGGACAACTGGTTCAACCGCCTTATTAACCTGGCGGTGATCAACCTGGCGGGGGTCCCCAGCATTGTCCACGCCCTCTTCGGCCTGGGCGCGTTCGTTTATGCCGCCAAGTTTGGTTACTCCATCCTCTCGGCTTCCCTCACCCTGGCCATCATGACTTTGCCGGTGATCATCGCCAGCACCCGCGAGGCCCTCGCCTCCGTGCCCATGTCGTTCCGCGAGGCCTGCTGGAATGTCGGCGCTTCGCGGTGGCAAACCATTAAATCCGTCGTCCTTCCCAACTCCATCAGCGGCATCCTGACCGGCGTGATCCTGCAAGTCAGCCGGGCCGCCGGCGAAACCGCCCCCATCATGTTCACCGGCGCGGTCTTCTACAAAGCCGTCCAAAAAGGAGACCTGCTCCCGTATTACTTGAATGAGCAGTGCATGGCGCTCTCGATGCATCTTTACACCATTTCCACCCAGGTGCCGGGGGTCAAGGAATCCATCCCCTACGCCACCGCGGTCGTGTTGCTGGCGGCGGTTTTGCTGGTGAACCTCGCCGCCATTGCGCTGCGGGTTTATCTGCGTTCGCGCAAGAAATGGTGAGGGGGACATGAGCGAGGCGAATCACATCGAGGTGGAGGGGCTGCGGCTGTCCTACGGGCATCAGGAGGTGCTGCACGGGATCAGCTTCGCGGTTCGGCGGCACGAGATTCTGGGCGTCATCGGTCCGGCCCAGTCCGGCAAGACCTCGCTTTTGCGCTGCCTCAACCGGACGATCGAGTTCACG
>Ga0101944_10005394_pt1 | contig 14568 bp, 10 predicted proteins | sample DewCreD2012metaG_FD_75245 | JGI IMG/M metagenome (GOLD analysis project Ga0101944, IMG submission 75245) | Hot spring sediment bacterial and archeal communities from British Columbia, Canada, to study Microbial Dark Matter (Phase II) - Dewar... ... | reverse complement strand
TAACCAATATCTTCTCCTTTGTGCAATACGCGATACTCACTTCGTGGAATTGCCTTATCAAGCATCTCTAAACATATTATCTGGCGCCCTGCTCCATGTGTTTTCTGATTTTCAACAATATCCTTGGCAATATACTCAGATTGTGCACTCACAACAAAACCAATACCACCTTCAATGGGCGTAATGGTATCACTCAGCTCGTGTCCATACAATGAATAGCATGCCTCTAAACGTAATGTATCCCGTGCCCCAAGGCCAACAGGCTTTATGCCATATTCTTTTCCTGCTTCAAGCAAATCATTCCATAGTCGTGATGCTACATTATTAATACAGAAAAGCTCATAGCCAAATTCGCCGGTATATCCTGTTTGCGAAATTAGCACAGGCTGGCCCTTATAAGCACCGGTAAAAAAGTGAAAACGTTTGAGACCTTCTAAACGGTCATCCTTTATTATTTTTTTCAAGATATTATATGACTGCGGACCCTGCAGGTCAATTTTTGCCGTGGCAGCCGAAACATCCTGAATTGAAACATTGGTTCTACAATTAAGTGTTAACCATTCAACATCTTTTTCCGTAGTAGCTGCATTCACTACAAGGTAATATTCATTATCAGATAACATGAACATAAAAAGGTCATCTATAATTCCACCCTGCTCATTCAAAAAACAAGTATACATTGATTTACCCTTTTCAAGCCTTCCCATGTCACTAGGGATAAGCTTTTGCAATGCTGCGCGTGCGCCTCTTCCTTTAACAACTACCTCCCCCATATGTGAAACATCAAAAAGGCCAGCAGCCTGCCGCACCGCCATGTGCTCATCTATTATTGAAGAATACATTACCGGCAATTCCCAGCCGGCAAACTCAACCATCTTGCCACCTAACTTTATATGATCATCATATAAAAAAGTTTTCTGTGCTGTCATTTCATTCTCCGTTTTGCAAACTCACATGCCTTAAATATAAGATCATTAACCTCGCCTATAGCGGGGCAGTATGCCATTTCAAATTTTAGTATTTCATCAACAGTTAATCCATATTCAATTGCTAAGCTAATTATATTAATTCGTGCTGCAGCACCACTCCCTATTGCTTGCGCACCTATCAATTTTCCCGTTGTATCACATAACACCTTGAAAGTCAAACGTTCATTATCAGGAAAATATTCTGGTTTTACTGTAGCACTAATTTTTCCAGCTATCACAGAAAAACCTCTTTCCTGTGCAACATGTGTGGAAAAACCTGTTGCCGCTATTTCAAGATCCCCAACCTTTGTTACAAATGTGCCAGCGGTACCTTTATAAATTGATGATAAGCCCATTGCATTTTCTGCTGCGATAATTCCCTGCTTATATGCTGATGTTGCCAGTTTAACCGGGAAAGGCTTTTTATCAATAACCGACCAGTTCTGTATGCAATCACCAGCTGCATAAATTGAAGGCTCAACCTCTAAGCTGTCATTAACAATCACTCCCCATTTGCTTGCTTCAAATGAAGAATGTACTGCCCATTCACAATTAGGGGCAAAACCGGTAGCAGCAATAACAATGTCAGCCGCATATTCTTTATCTTGTGTAATAACTAAAAACGTACCGTTATTTTTTTCTATTAATTTAACTGCAGAGTTTAAAACTAGATTAATATCATTACTGTGACAATATTCCTTTACAAGCTCAGCCATATCGCTATCAATTGCATTGGGCAGCACATCCTTGGCCTCAATAACGGTGACCAAAAGACCTTTTTCTTTTAAGGCATAGGCCACTTCAAGACCAATAGCCCCTGCCCCGATAACTATCGCCCTTGTTTTTCCCTGTATGTCATTCTTTATCCGTTGCAAATCGGCAATGCTAGCTAATGTATAAACACCACCGTTTATATAGCGTTCAATATTATTCACAGGCGGCAACAAAGGCTTATACCCTGTACACAGTATAACCGTATCGTATGGTACTGTGTGCCTTTTATCATTGTGGTGTACCACTATCTCTTTTTTTGCACTATCAACACTGTGAACAATACCTTTTATTTTTTCCACATTCATTCTGGAAAGAAATATATCCTGCTCAAGATCATTTTCATTGACCTTGCCTTCAAGTGCATACGGCAAACCGCAGGGATGAACGATATCATTGTCTTTGGGATCTATAACAACAACCTGTGCCTTAGGATTAATACGCTTGATTGTCACCAGTGCTGCATATCCCGCTGAACCTAATCCAGCAATAACAAGTTTTTTTTGTTCCATTAATTACTCGATATACTATGGAATAGTATAGATACAAGGTATCTACAAGGCGATTTCTTTGTAGTGTAGATTTGGCATTTATATTAGTCAATAAAAATTACTTTAAATTATACTTTAAATTCCCGCACCATTATCTCTAATTTTCCCGTCAACTGATATATACCACTTACAATAGTATTAATATCTTTAACAAGTTGCGACAGTTCATCGGAAACAGTGTTTATACTTTGCAATGTATTTGCTGCTTCAGCAATCAAACCTGACTGTTCCTGTGATGATTGAGAAATATTTGTTAATAACATATTAAATTTTTGTGCTAAACTTACCAATTGGCTCATCTCATCTTTCATGCTGGCAATCAGTGCAGACGACATCTCAACTTCCCTGTTAACCTCTATCATGGCTCGTGCTGTATTTTCAATATCTTTAATTACTCGTTCAGTCATACTCGATATTTCCTTTGTAGCCCTGCTTGTTCGGTCAGCTAATTTGCTCACCTCATCTGAAACAACAGCAAAGCCCCGTCCATGCTCCCCGGCTCGTGCTGCTTCTATAGCTGCATTCAATGCCAAAAGGTTAGTCTGGTCAGCTATCTCCTCAATGGCTTCAGCTATCTCATAAATTCTTCTACTTGACTGGCTTAATGATTCTACCTCCTGGGAAGAAACTTTAACCACCTGCCCTATCCTGTCCATACCTTTGATAGCCTGTTCCATTAATTTGCTGCTGCCAATTGCGGTATTAATGGCATTATTGGCTAATTTTTGTATATCATCTGACTCACGTGCATTCTTTTTAAACCATTGTGTCATAGATTGAATGATAGAAGATGCTTTGCCAGTAACTTCTAACTGAATGCTAACACCTTTTTGTATTGCATCTGTACTTTGCTTTATTGTATCGCCGTATTGGACAAGGGATTGCGATAACTCTTTAAATTGCATTATTGCCTGTCTTAGATTTGCAACCATTGCCCTGAATGCATCCTCCAGAGCACCAGCAGCTCCTCCAGAAGTAGTACCGATAGTAACACTGAGATCGCCTTTGGATATAATTGTTGCTACGTTGGCAAGTGCCTGTATTTCGTCAACCTGTGCACTTGAAAGTTCAGCACGCAAATCAAACTCGCTTTTTATTTGTTTATATCTCAAATAGCTGAAACTCGTTGTAACGACTACTGTTGAAATCATAAAGAAAAGATTATTGATCATATTTATATAATCAACCGAAAGTGATGTGCCTAAATTAAGGCCCACGTACATACACACTATTGCCAGCCCGTTAATCAAAGAGTGAACAAATGACCAAGGAATCAATAAATTAACACTCATAATTAATAAATTAAGCCCAGCATAATATCCTGAAGAAAAACCACCTAAATCTGCCGTCATCAAAGCTATAATAAATCCAACATTGAATGTTGCAGCATAACCATGAATAAGATTAAACCTGCCTGGCTTAGACATCCTAAAAATAAAATATTGAATAATAATTATAGCTGTTGATATTCCTCGATATGAAACAAAACGGGGAAAAAGCTCGGATGGTGCAATTATGTAATCAAGAATCAGAAAACCAGGAACAAGAATTGATCCTAAAAACAAAAGCGTTTTTAACCAGGAATGAATAAGCTCATTAATGTAAACAGTAAAGTTATTGTCGGTAATAGTATTCATATATTGTCACCCTTATGAAGTTTTGAGCAAGTAAACTAAAAAGTATTATTATTATTGCGTAACACCTCCAACACAATAAATACAAGAATACAATAATTTGCAACTAATAATTATTAATGTGGGCTATTACCATTAATCATCTTACAATGATATTCTATGTTTAATTTCTGTAACCATTAAATATATAATGGCCAAATTGAATAGTCATAGATCATCATAATTCAGATTTCAAAAATGGCTGCACTACGTGCACTCTCTTTTATACGCACCCACCCTGCAATGAGCATAGCGTGTAGGTATGGGTATGCGATAGTTATCGGTACATTGGATTATTATATCAGCCGATTCATCAATCCCAAATCTATGCCCCGGAGATACAAACACTGGCTTAACATTGGTCCTTGTACGCAGGACCACACCAATGATTTCATCTTTGTCATATAAATAGGCTCTGTCCCCTTTATTGTTCCCTGGCTGGCTATAGGTGCCGCATAACCTTGATTTAGCACACCCAATTGAAGGAATATCAAGCAAAACACCAATATGGCTGGCTATTCCAAAGCGCCGTGGATGCGCTATCCCCTGCCCGTCAAAAACAAGAATATCAGGCTTTATGCTTAGTTTTTCATAGGCTTTGAGCACCAGTGGCCCCTCCCTGAATGTCAAAAGCCCCGGTACATAGGGAAATGTAATGGTGTCAGAGCTAAAGGCCTCTTCACATAAATCTAATTGCGGAAATGTAAACACAGCAACAATGCAATACCCCCTACCATCAGGTGTCAGAGCAACATCAATACCGGCAATATACTCAATTTTATCTGGCTTACCATAAATAATAACCTTGCCTGCCATAGTTTTTTGAATGGCAATAGCTTCTTCAACAGTGTAATCCCATCTATCTACCATTGCTCTGACCCCAGCCAACAAAACAATAACAATAGCACAACTTTCATGTCAATGACATTAAAAGGTTTATTCTCCGGTAACTATCGCTAAAAATAATGCTCTGACCCCAATTTTTTTTCATTGCTTACCAAAAATATGATTGTCATATAATCTGTTATATATTGTAATCTTCAAAAAAATTTTTGGGCGATAGTTACTATGAAAAGGAAACGCATTCAATATACAATGTTTAATACACCGGTTGTTACCCATATCTTGCGGGCAATTGCTTTTATTTTACGAAAACTATTGGGATGGAAAACAGTAGGAACACTTCCCGATGTGCCGCAATACCTTGCCATATTAGCGTTTCATACCTCAAACTGGGATGTTTTTTATGGCATCTTGATAGCCTTTGCCTTTAAAGTAGATATCTATTTTATGGCAAAACATCAGCTTTTCCGCTTCCCTTTTGCACCGCTGGTGCGCTTTTTAGGTGGTATTCCCATTGACCGCTCAGTATCAAGTAATACTGTGCAGGCAACCATTGATATGTTTAAAAAGCATGAAAAATTTGCAATTGCGTTAGCCCCTGAAGGAACACGTAAAAAAGTTGAAAAATGGAAAACCGGATTTTATCATATCGCAACAGGTGCAAATCTACCCATTATTTTGGCATTTTTAGATTACAAAACAAAAACTGGTGGTGTTGGTGGAGTATTATATTCAACCGGAGATATGAAAAAAGATTTTTTAACAATCAGGAAGTACTATGAAACAGTACATGCACGGTATCCTGAGAAAGCTTCACTGCCTCATGATATCACATAAATGAAAAAAAAGACGTAGATAACCACTTATCCATCTGAAAAAACGGGTCTTTCTTTAAACTATCATTTCTTTTAAAAAAGCATCTAATTATTGAATTAAAGTTATTGAATCTAGTCAGTAATTTAATTAATGTAATTTGCTTATAATTATTTTAATACTATGGCGGTTTTACATTAAAATAATATGGGCAGGGTCATATTATAATGATATAGAAGCTACAACAATTAACTATTGTCAAATATTTTTAACCATCATATACAACTCTGCCCTTTATGGCAACCGGGTAATTTCGCAATTATTTTTTGACCTTTTGTAATTCCTCTTCACGTAAAACCTTTCTTAAAATTTTTCCCACAGCAGATGTAGGAAGTTCATTCCTGAATTCAATAAGCTTGGGTACTTTGTAGGATGCCAGGTGCTTTTTGCAAAATTCAATTATCTCAGATTCAATAGCGGTTTCACCTTCCTTAAGTACTATATAAGCTTTCAGTGTCTCACCTCTATATGCATCCGGAACACCAACAGATACCGCTTTATCAATCTTTGGATGCTGCATCAGTACTGCATCTATCTCGCTAGGATATACATTATATCCACCAGAAATAACCATATCTTTTTTCCGATCAACAATAAAAATATATCCGTCTTCATCCATTGTAGCTATGTCACCGGTATACAGCCAGCCATCTTTTATGACATTATCTGTTTCAGCTTTATTATTCCAATATTCCTTCATCAAAAATGGCGATCTGAAAACAAGCTCACCAGGAGTGCCTAATGTTACTTCTGTTTTCCCATCTTCAATATCAACTATCTTTACTTCCGATTCCTGCATCGGTATTCCAATACTTCCCGGCTTCTTTATGCCAAAGATCGGTGTACATATACCTATTCCAGCTGTCTCGGTCATACCCCACGCTTCAATATAATATATTCCCATATCACGCATCCTGTTTATTAAAGGCACAGGACATGGAGCTGCACCTGAAAGTACAAGACCAAATTTTTTATCCAGTTCAAGCTCCTCAGCTTTGTGGTGATTGACTAACGCTGTAAGCAATGTTGGGACTGCAAAAAAATAAGTAATATAATCAATTCGGGCAAGCAGATTCATAAAATCATTTATATCAAACCGCGGTACAATATACATTGTTACAGGTTTAAAAATACCCCAGCACAAACATTGTATAAGTCCGGCAACATGGAAAAATGGCATAACTCCTATATTAGTTCTTTCCAGTGGCATATTGGCAATATAATAATTACCCACTTCCATGGTTGAAATGGTTGCACCCACAATATTGAAATGTGTATGTACCGCCCCCTTAGGTGCTCCTGTTGTGCCACCAGTAAAAACAATAACCGCTGGATCTTCCGGTTTAATTTCAATTTTTGGAAGCGATACTGTACCTATTGAATCAATAGCATTAGAATAATATATCCACTCCTTTTCAAGGTTCAATTCCTGTGCACTGCCTTTTGGGAAACCTTCAATAAAGTCAGTGATCTTTGTTACTATAACCTTTACGCCAGATGCTTTAAGCACATCATGATGATTTGGCAATATCATGTCAAATGTTATAAATGCAACTGGATTGGTTATATTAATGAGATGTTTTACCTCATCAGGGGTATAAAGAGGATTCATAAGAGTTGCAATACCCCCAGCCATTAATGTACCAAAAAAAGCAATTACAAACTGTGGTGAATTGGGCAACTGAATACACACTCTATCACCTTTCTTTATGCCAGCACCCACAAGTGCCTGGGCAAATTTAATTGAAAGAGTCCGGAGTTGATGATAGGTAATTTTAGTACCAAAAAAATCTGTCGCAACTTTATTAGGTTGAACAGCAGCACTGCAATGAAGCATATCCTGAATAAGCATCCTTGGAAATCTGACACGTTCATAATGCAGATCATAATTTTTTTCCCAAATACGTTCCATAAAAATCCTCCTATAAAATAAATATGGATAAAAATATTACTGTCATGATAGCTTTTGAGCATTATCAGATAACATAAATCCTGTATTTATTCCTTTGTAATAATCACGCAGAAGTGTTGCATGTTTAATAGTAGTGCGCGTAGTTTTAAATTCAGGTGGGGGACATACCTCAATAATGCGTGCATCAGCTGGTGGATTTTCAATGAAATCAACCTCCATGTTATAGTTAAAAGGCCTGTTGGTTAGAGCTTCATAGAATGCTGGATACTTTTTAAATACTAATTTAAGTGCGTACACATCTTTGTTTGTATTTTTACGATATCCATGAGCCTGTGATCTAACCACCACAATATTCCGAGCACCACGCCTGTATGCTTCAACAACCGGTATTGAATCTCCAACACCACCATCAGCAACCCTGTGCCCATCAATATATAGTTTATTACGATACAAAACAGGCAGCGCACTGGATGCCTTTAATACATATTCTAAATTTTCCTTATTTGGTTTAATGTATAAGGCCTTGCCGGTATCCATTGATGTTACAACCACTATAAATTCTCTTGTGCTGTTACTAAATATTTCATTTAAATTTAAGCGATAGTTACTGATAGTAATATCCCACAGCCAATCTAAATCCATCACATTGCCATAGAAAATCCTTACAGGATTTATAAAGCGACGTGTAGCTGACCAGTTTTCCATTATATAGAAATTGCGTTCGTATTGCCTCCCCAAAAACGATGCTACATTACACGCACCTGCCGAAACACCAATATAGAGATCAAATCCAGTCAATCTCCTCATGCCCATAGCAAACAAAACCCCTGCAGAAAATACGCCGCGCATGCCCCCGCCCTCAACCACAAGAGCAGTCTTACCACGCGGCGTTATATCAGCATTATGGATGTAAATGGATTCATTAACAATGCGCATATTTGTATACTTTTACACTTCGGGAACACCAGTAAAACAAGCCGCATGGGCTTTTGCTATAATGCCGTTTTCATTGTGAATACCCTGCAACAGGCCATAGAGTTTCCTTAATTCCACATTAATAAAAAACTGTGCAGACAGTATTTTGCCATAATAAAATGCTACTTCGCTATTGTCATTAAGCCCTGCAGGCTCTTTACCAAACGAATAGCCTGCATCAAGCATTGACAATTTCTGTAATGCGATAGTCATTGACTGTAAGTGCAGAATGGCATGCGTTAAAATGCGGAAAGCCTGCTGCAATATCGTTGCAACACTTAATGCTGCAATGGTATCTTTCTTCTCAAACGTAGAAAGCAACAAGTCCATTTCAGCAATTGCTTTATTGACCTCTGATGAAATTTCATCAGGAACTATCGCCACAGCAGCCTTTAAAACTTCATGTGCAAATTCATTGTAGGCATTGTACCGCACACGATTCTCATCGGACAGGATTTTACGCATAGTAAGGTCAATTGATTGAATTCCGTTTGTCCCTTCATAAATTGATAATATCTTGGAATCGCGGGCATACTGCTCTACAGGGTACTCGCCACAATAGCCATATCCACCATATACCTGAATGGCCTCTGCAGTTATCAGCCAGGAAAGGTCTGTATTACCTGCTTTGCATATTGGAATTAAAAATTCCACCAAAGCATGAGCCTTTTTACCAGTTTCATCATTACGTACACGCGAAAGGTCAATTTTACAGGCAATGAGCGCAACCAGCATACGCATAGCTTCAACATGCGACTTCATCCATAAAAGCATACGCTTTACATCAGGATGTCCTATGATTGTGGGTTCATTCTTTGTGACTGTCTTACCTTGAATTCGCGTCTTTGCATATTGCACCGCATGCATATATGCAGCACTTGAAACACCCAAACCCTCTAAACCAACATCTAAACGCGCTTCATTCATCATGTAAAACATATTTTTGATGCCATCACGTTCATTTCCCATAAGATAGCCTATACAGCTATCATTATCACCAAAGCTTAAAGTACAGGTTGCCGATCCTTTAATTCCCATCTTGTGTTCCACACCGGTGCAGATGACATCATTGCGCCTGCCCAATGTACCATCAGCTTTAACCAATATCTTTGGTACCAGAAAAAGCGACAGCCCTTTTGTTCCTTCGGGATCGCCATCAATACGTGCAAGAACCATATGGATAATATTTTCATACAGGTCATTCTCGCCGGATGAGATAAAGATTTTTTGGCCTTTTATTGAATAGGTGCCATCGGCATTACGATATGCTTTAGTCTTAATAGCACCAACATCTGATCCTGCTTCAGGCTCGGTTAAGCACATAGTGCCACCCCATCTGCCGCTGACCATTTTTTCAAGATATAAGCGTTTTTGTTCTTCATTGCCAAATATGCGCACTAAATTGGTTGCACCATTGGATAATGTAATATAAATTGTAAATGATATACTTGCTGCTAAAAAGTACTCTAGTGCCGAACGATACAACATCTCGGGCATGCCCATGCCACCATAATCAACCGGTTGCACCAGACCTGTAAAACCTGCTTCATTAAAAGCCTGCATTGCTTTTTTATATACCTGTGGCACTATAACGGTATGATCATCTGGATTAAACGTAACACCTTCTTTATCAGCAATTGCATTAGCAGGATATACCTCTTCCATAGCTATTTGTTCAGCCAAATCAAGTACAGCTTCATACGTATCTCTATCAAATTCTTTATAAATGTCATATTCTGATAGCTTCAGAATATCAAACATTTCAAATAAAACAAACCTGACATCCCGTGAATCCACCAAAAGATTTGGACGCATACCGATCCCCCTTTTTTTAAGTTATAAACTCTCAATTACTACAGCTGTCCCCATGCCACCACCGGCACACAGTGTAGCAAGGCCATATCTGACATTCCTTCGTTTCATTTCATGAATTAGAGTGACAATAAGACGCACTCCAGTTGCACCAACAGGATGCCCTAAAGAAATTCCACTTCCATTAACATTAGTTATATCCCTGTTAAGGCCAAGTTCTTTCTCGCAGGCTAAATATTGTGCAGCAAATGCCTCATTAACTTCAATAAGCTGAATATTCTTTAGTGTCAGACCAGCTTTTGCTAATGCTTTTCTGCTAGCAGGAACTGGACCAATACCCATAATATCAGGATCAACGCCTGCAGTTGCCGTGGATAATATGCGTGCAATGATAGGCACGTTTAACTCTCTTGCTTTTTTTGCCGACATCAGAATTACTCCAGCAGAGCTATCGTTAATCCCTGAAGCATTCCCTGCTGTAACTGTTCCATCATCCTTGAAGGCAGGTTTAAGTGCGGCCAGTTTTTCCATTGTGACATCGCGGCGTGGATGCTCATCGGTATCTGCAATCATTTTTCCCTTCTGCCCTTTTACTTCAACAGGAACTATCTCCTCTTTAAAATAGCCGTTATCAATTGCATAAATGGCTCTTTGATGAGAAAGCAACGCCAGATCATCTTGCTCTTTGCGGGAAATGTTATATTTAACCGCTAAATTTTCAGCAGTGATTCCCATTGCAGGACCAATACCTAAATTTGTAAGCGAGTCCCACATAGAATCGCGTATCTCAGCATGTCCTATCCTAGTTCCATACCGCATCTTATCAATAGTATATTGTGCATTGCTCATGCTATCAGTGCCACCAGCCATTATGCAATCAGCCTCACCCGCTTTTATCTGGTAGTATCCTAATTGCACCGATGACATAGAAGAAGTACAGTTACGGTGTATCGTTATACCTGGAACTGTAATGGGCAATCCAGCCTTAACTAATGCAACCCGAGCTAAATTGTTTTCGCCATTGGTTTTTTGATAATTGCATCCCCAAATACAATCATCAATAATTGCAGGATCAATTGCTGCACGCTTTACCAACTCTTTCATTATTGGAATGGTTAATTCAAGAGCACTTGTATTGGCATACATACCACCAAATTTCCCAATTGCAAGCCTGCATGATGACACTATGACAACATCTCTATTGTCCATAACATCCTCCTAACATCCTTTAAATTGTGGATTGCGTTTTTCCATGAATGCTTTCATCCCTTCTTTCTGATCAGAAGTGGAAAACAAGATTCCAAAAGACAATGCTTCATATTCAAGCCCTTCTTTAAGGGAACTATCGGCACCAAATATAATAGATTTTTTTGCAGCCTCTAATGCCAATTTTGGGCGTTTTATAATAGCACCCATGAAGGTTTCTGCTTCTTTAATGGGATCATCATCAGTGACTCTGTCGCATAAACCCCACTGTAATGCAATTTCAGCAGTAATAAACTCACCGCTAAAGATAACTTCTTTTGCACGGCTTAATCCAATAAGGCGGGGAAGGCGTTGTGTACCACCAGCACCGGGGATTATGCCCAACTTGATTTCGGGTAGCCCTAATTTTGCACCTTTATGACATATCCTGAAATCGCAGGCTAATGCCAGCTCCAACCCACCACCCAACGCATAACCTTTTATGGCAGCACATGTTGGTATGGGTAGCTGTTCAATCAGATTGTATACATCATTAAAACTGAATGCTAACGCTTCATGTGGTGTTTGCTCTGCCATCTCAACAATGTCAGCCCCTGCTGCAAAGTGGTCACCTTTGCCGGCAATAATCAGTGCTCTGACACCATTATCAATACACACATTCGTAATCTTTTCACTTAACTCTGTTATAAGCTTTCTATTAAGTGCATTCATAACATCTGTTCTGTTAATATATACAAATGCTATTGAATCCTTTACTACAGTTAAAATATATTCCTGCATAATCGTACAATCTCCATCATTTAAGGAATGATTTAAAGCTGCCATCTGATAACTCAGGTTCAGGTTTAATGTAGCTAAGATTATAGGTTTGACTTAACCATGTAAGCCGCTCCGCCAGTAGTTTGTGTTCAATATTCATTGCTGTTTTAAACGGGCCAGGTTGGTTCATGCCGGCTTCTTGCCCTTTATCAATATCTTCCGCATTCACGGCAACTTTTTCTTTTAATACACGGATTGCCTCATTAAGCTGAACAGCTAATGGATCTATTGGCTTGATTACATCTGTTATTTTTGATGTATCAATTATTGCCTTACCACCTTGCCACACATAAATACCTTTACCTGTTTTCATGCCTAATTCGTTTTTCTTAATACATTCTTTTATGAACTTGCCAGGTTCCCATTCAGGCGATAATGTAGTTTTATAATACTGCATGACGTTATAAATAACATCCAATCCAACAAAATCCATTAGTTCAAAGGGACCCATCTTTGCACCATGGTTTTTCATAAGCATGTCAATACTTGCAGGTGAAATCTTGCCTTCATCAAGGATTGCACACCACAACGGTTGAAGTGGTGCATTTATTCTATTCACAATAAAGCCAGGCCTATCTCTTAAAACCTTTATAGCAACCTTGCCCAATTTTGTACCTAAATCCATGAGAGCTTCAACCGTTTCATCAGAAGTCTTTTCTCCATAAATAACTTCTACAAGGCGCATTCTGTTAACTGGATTAAAAAAATGGAAACCGGCAAAACGGGAAGGCTCTGACACCACAGATGCAAGTTCGCTGATACTCAACGATGATGTATTGCTTGCAATAATTGCGTTTACAGGCGCATAAGCACTAACAGTTTTAAATATATTTTTCTTCAAATCCATTATCTCTGGCACAGCTTCTATAATGCAATCAGCATCTTTGACGGCTTGTGCAACATCTGTAGAAGTTGATAACCTGGCTAATGCATCATTCATAGCCTCCCGTGTTATCTTTTCTTTGCTCACCAAAAACTTAAGATTTGAAGTAATTTTTTCAACAGCCTTATGTAATAGCTCATCTTTTATATCAACCATTGTAACCATATAACCATTTACAATATGCACTTCGGCTATGCCGTTACCCATCGCACCTGATCCAACAACTATTACTTTTTCAATTGCTCTGACACCCATATATGCCCCCCTTCATTAAAATATTATAAATTTGTTAATAATAGTTAATGAATAACCATTAACTATTTGTGTCATTGTTGTCAAGTTTTTTAAAATATTTTTTATTTATATATGTTTTAAGCGATAGTTACTGATGACGTACCTGTTTCAAATTAAAAATTCTTTGCTCTGACATCACTATTCTTTTCACCACACCCAAAACATTAATCCATTAACACTCTAAACAGCCATATCAAGGCTCTGACCCCACAGATTGGGCGATAGTTACTGTTAAAAGGTTTTTACACTCTTATATTTATAACTTTCACGGTAATCACGGTAATTATAATGCTCTGACCCTACATCCCAAGAAGGAAAATACTTAAGGCACGGGGATGATTATGCTCTGACACCTTATATTGGACGCATATCGATACGCTCCTACAATAAACTGAGAACCTTGAACATTGAACATTGAACTTTTTAATGCTCTGACACCATATTTTTTCACCACACCCAAAATATTAATCCATTAACACCCTACACAGCCGTATCAAGACTCTGACCCCATAATTTTTTTTAAGATTTTTTAAAAATTTTCCAAATTCCCGTTAATTTTTCCCATCTCAGGCGTTTTATATTACAGAAACATTACATTTTAATTTTTAGGAGGAAATTGGTATGCGTAAACCCCGTTACATTGCACCCAACATCACCTATCATGTTGTAAGCCGCCTCATTGAATGCCGCAACATGATGGAAGATGACAGTATCAAGGCCTTATTTGAATACTGTATAACGTTAGCATTGGAAAAATATCCATTTGAACTTATTAATTATCAGATTATGGATAACCATATACACTTGCTTATTCGCACAGTGGAAGGTGGAGCATCTATATCCCGTATCGTGCAGTACATAAAGTCGCGGTTTGCTCAACGCTTTAACCGCATGATGCAGCGGACAGGTCCTGTATGGAATGAGCGGTTTAAAGACAGCATTGTTGAGTTTGCGGATAATCCGCGGATGTATTTATTGAACTTAATCT
>Ga0101944_10005393_pt1 | contig 14573 bp, 11 predicted proteins | sample DewCreD2012metaG_FD_75245 | JGI IMG/M metagenome (GOLD analysis project Ga0101944, IMG submission 75245) | Hot spring sediment bacterial and archeal communities from British Columbia, Canada, to study Microbial Dark Matter (Phase II) - Dewar... ... | reverse complement strand
CCTATAATTATGCCAGATTTTTCAACACCCATGCTTTGCGACGGTTTTCTTTACCACTACGCTATCGGGTTCCGGCTTGGTTTCAATCATACTAGGCGCGAAGGGCGCAAAGATGTCTCTCGCAAAGATTTTTTAAATCTCTCGCAAAGACGCGAAGGACGCGAACATTTCTTAAAAATCTTCGCGTTCTTCGCGTCTTTGCGGTTAAATTACTTAAAATTTCATTGCGATCTTGGTGTCTTTGCGAGAGACTTCTTGGCGTCTTGACGGTGATAAATAACCGCCTACCCACCTGGAATTGCCACGCGTCGTTGGGATTCCTCACTTCGTTTGGAAGGACATGAGGAGGGGTTCGGTAGGACGTGGAGAGGGGGGTGGAATGATGGGAAGAAGGATGGCAGAAAGTCATGATGATGGGGTTCGGATGACAGAGCTTTGTAGTTTTTTACTGGGCATTTGAGCGGTAAGAATCACGAGTAAAAAAAACCTATTGATTAGAATAACCAGCCTCTATAATTCCCTATGTTTCTTTTTCCTTCGGGCTATAATATTTTATAAAGGAGATCAAACATGACCCTTCGTAAAATTACCGATGGCGTTTATATTCTTTCCGGCTTGATCGTGAACTTATACTTCATCCAGGCGGGTAATGAAATCGTCCTGGTGGATACCGGGATGCCGGGGAACGACCGTCTCATCCTGCAGGCGTTGAAGCAGTTGGGCAAACAACCGCAGGACCTGACCGGCATCCTGATCACCCACCTGCACCGCGACCATACCGGCGGTTTGGCAGCCCTCCAGCGTGCTACCGGGGCGCCTGTCTACATGGGCAAGGCAGATGCCGAATTGCTCAAAGAGGGGATTTGTATGCGCCCGGTCGAAGCGGCGCCGGGCGGGCTGAACCGCCTCGTCCGCCGCATGATGCCGGCTGATGAACAGTCCGATCGGGTTGAACCGGTCGAGGTTGAGTATATGGTCAATGAGGGGGTTCTTCTGCCGCTGGCAGGGGGCATCCGTGCCATTCATACACCCGGTCACACCGCCGGGCACACTGCTTATTTGTGGCTGGAAGCCGGCGGGGTACTCTTTGCCGGCGATGTTGCCAGCCGTATGTTCGGCGGGCTGCGCTACAGCTTCATTTATGAGGATTTCCGGCAAGGTCTGGAAAGCCTTCGCAAGATCGCCGCCCTGAAATTCGATGTCCTTTGCCTTTCACATGGCAGACCGATCATCGGCGAGGCTTCGCTGAACTTCCGCCGGCGGTTGGAACAAATACAGGCGCTCTAACGGCAATACCTCCATCTTCTCTCTTCATCGAACCGCAGCCTGAATGATCCCCTGCGGTTTTATTTTGTTAACAATTGATGATCGGATCATAACAAATCTTTAAAATCCCCTTACCGTATCCTTAACATTGTCTTGCTATACTGCTTTTGGTTATGAATATACACTTTAGCAATCTAACACAATCAACAGGAAACAGAATGGGATTTGCCGACCTTCACATACACTCAACCTTTAGTTATGATGGCACCGCCACGATACCGGCAATATTGAAATATGTGTCTGAACGAACCCCTTTGGGTGTGATCGCTATCACCGACCACGATACGATGGACGGTATCCCTCAGGCGCTCGATTTGGCGCCGGCTTACGGTATCGAAGTCATCCCGGGAATGGAAATCAACTCCGCAGATGGGCATGTGCTGGGATTGTTCCTCCAACGACCGGTGCCGGCTGGATTATCTTTGGAACAAACCGTACTGCGAGTCGCGGGACAGGGTGGTTTGTGTGTTGCCCCCCATCCTGAGGCGCGGGGAACAAATAGCCTTTCCATCCCGACCATAGCCAAGGCGCTGCGTAACCCGCAGGTGGCACAAGCATTGGTTGGAATGGAAGCCTTCAACGGTGGTTTGGTCTACACCCGCTCCAATGTGGGTTTAAGTGATACCGCCAAATTGTTGGGATTAGCCTGTATAGGGAATAGCGATGCCCATCTTCTGGAAATGATCGGGCATGGATCGACCGCATTTGAGGGCAGCACCGCCTCGGATTTACACGCAGCATTGTGGAAAAAACAAACCGAGATGCGCCAGGATATCGGCTTGACCGGTTTGGCGGTGTTGGGTCATTACTTACCGCGTTATTTTCTGCGCAAACTCGGCTGGGTGATCTGGAACGAAAAGCCGCAGGCGCCGCTTCGCTATATCCGCTTTGACCGGCAGCAACAACTGATGGCAGAACACCTGCGCGCCGGCAGTTAATTCATCCGTTTTACGATTATCTGGGGTACTGTATGCCGAATGCATTATTCATCTGTGGTTCGTTAAATCAAACCAGAATTATGCATTCGATCTCAACGCAGTTGGCAGAAGTCGATTGCTACTTTACCCCATTTTATGCGGACGGTATCGTAGGTCTTGTCAGCCGTTTAGGCTGGCTCGATTTTTCTATTTTAGGGGGGCAACACCGCCGTTCTACCCAAAAATATCTGATAGATCAGGGTTTGAGAATGGATTACGAAGGCAAGAGCCGGTCTTACGATCTGGTCTTTACCTGCACCGATTTAATTATCCAAAGAAACATCCTGAAAAGCCGCCTGATCCTGGTACAGGAGGGCATCACCGACCCCGAAACCTGGCTATACAGGTTGGTGCGCTACCTCAAGCTGCCGCGCTACCTGGCGAACACCGCTGCTACCGGACTTTCGGATGCGTACGATTTGTTTTGTGTAGCTTCTCCGGGTTACCGCGATTTGTTTATCCGCAAAGGGGTGCGCCGTGAAAAAATCGCCGTAACCGGTATCCCCAATTTTGATGATGTCAATAGCTACCGGAATAATCCTTTCCCTTATTCCGGCTATGTCCTGGTAACAACGACCAGCCTGCGCGAGACGCTGAAACCGGATGATCGGATGGGATTCTTGAGAAAAACCCGTCAACTGGCAGATGGCAAACCGGTGATCTTCAAACTTCATCCGAACGAAAATTTCGAACGGGCTGAACGGGAAATCCGGCGAATATTCCCGGATGCGCCGATCTTTCGCGATGGAAATACTGCCCACATGGTGGCGAACTGCGATCTGCTGGTGACTCAGCATTCGACCGTTTCCCTGTTGGGGGCAGCCTTGGGTAAACCGGTGATTACCGATCTGGATGCCGGTACCCTCAAGCGGCTGGCGCCCATCCAAAACGGCGGGAGCTCTGCCCGCAGAATTGCCTATTTAGGCAGGCAGCTCTTACAGATGCCTTTGGTGGAACTGCGCAGCGCCAAGGGAAGAAGGGCTATCCGGCGCAAACTGCGCTTGCTGGATGCGGTGTAGGTCAATCATTGTTAAGCGGTGGTGGATGATATCAATCTCATTTTGAGCGTTTTTTATCGACTTCGCCGCGATATTCGGGTAAACTTAGAGGGAAAGCAATTCTGAGATGGGTAGAACCCTGACTACTGGTGATTGCCCGCAGACTGAAATCTTTCATAATATGCAGTGAGGTAAACCCGGTGGCCGTCGCCGCCTTTACCGATCCCACAGACCCTGCTGAAAATGGACACCGAAGTGCCGGTTATTGGCGGGGGAGGCAGTCTGAAAGCGGCATGGTAGTATGACGAAGAAGAATTATCCCTCTTTTTACTGAATAGCGTGATATGATCAAGAAAAACTCAGGAGTCTGATTTAGCTATGCAAACCATCCACACCATTGACGACTTTCTATCCCGCAATTCATCTCAACTGGCAGATACCGCCTTTCCCTGCCCTTACTGTGGCAGCACCCATACCGTTCCGATCAAAGCCATTTACATCGGCGAAGGAATCGTACGTCAGGTGCCGTCGATGATTAAAAAAGCCCTGAATGGAGTCATGCCCTCAAAACCGGGCATCATCTTTGACGGTGCCATCGAAACCTTTGTGCAGGAAAACATCATCGAACCGGTGCAGTCCGCCGGCATGCGCCTGACCCCGATCGTCCTGCGCGGCAAAGCAGGGCATCTGTTGGAAGCCGAGGATAAGGTTGGAGATGCAGCAGCCGATGCACTCGACCCTTCCATCGATTTCCTGATCGGAGCCGGCTCCGGCGTGATCAGCGACCTGACCAAGTGGATTGCCACCCGCCTGAAGAAACCGTTTATCCTGGTTGGCACCGCTGCCTCGATGAACGGGCATGCTTCGATTACGGCGGCAATGACCTTCAACGGCATCAAAGAGACCGCCTACGATCTCATCCCAGCCAGCGCCGTGGTCTTTGATGTGGATGTCTTGAAGAAAGCGCCTTTGGCGATGAATCTCTCCGGACTGGCAGATATGACCGCCCGCAATACCTGCAACGCCGATTGGAAACTTTCCAGCATCCTGCGCGGGGCAAAGGATTTTTGTCCGCTGCCGTATCAAATGATGATTCGCGCCCAGGAGCAGATGCTCGGTATGACCGCCGGGATCGCCCGCGGCGAAAGCCGGGCATTGGAAGCACTGGCGGAATCCTGTCTGATGTCCGCCCTGACCATGACCATTATGGGCGGCAAGACATCGCCTTCCTCCGGCGTGGAACACGTGATTTCGCATTTTTGGGATTTGATGTACGAGACGCGCGGTTTGCCGCATCATCTGCACGGCGTCCAGGTCGGTATCGCCGAGATGATCGGATTGAGCCTCTATGAGGTGGTGCGATCCTTGGACCCGGCAAAGGTCGATCCGCGCCAATTGCTGCGCAAGCGTAAATCGCCGGAGCAGATCGAAGCCGATAACATCGCTCAATACGGTCCCGAATTGGCTGCCCACTTCAACGGTGTGGCATGTCAAAAGCGCATCCCGGATGAGCAGTATGTCAGCTATGTGCGCGGCATCCTGGATACCTGGGATAAGATATGGGAGCAGGTAGCGCCGTTCACCACCTCGTTGGATTCGATCCGTAAACCGCTGCAAGCCGGTGGTGCTTGCCTCAAACTGTCGGATATCGACCGTACAAAGGAGCACGCCCTGGAGACAATCCTCAACGGGAATTTCTACCGCCCGCGTTACACCATCCTTGACCTTGCCTGGGAATTGGGCGTCCTGCCGGAGAGGGCAGAAGAGGTGTTGGAGCGTTCGGGGGTAACCGCATGATCGCCCACAGCCAACGGGCGGCTGAAAATCCAGCCCTACTGAGCCGTGTGCGCTGCTTCCTGCTGGATATGGATGGTACTTTCTACTTGGGCGACCGCTTGATCGATGGCGCACTCGACTTTATCGATACCGTTCAGCGGCAGGGTAAGCGGTATGTCTTCTTGACCAACAACTCGTCGCGCAGCCGCACCCAATACGTAGAAAAACTGACCCGGCTGGGTCTGACAGTTGATGAACAAAAGGTTTTCACCTCCGGTGAAGCTACAGCTCTTTACCTGCAAAAACAAAAGCCTGGGGCACGCCTTTTCCTGGCGGGCACCCCCGGCTTGGAGGATGAATTCCGCCGGCATGGGTTTGAACTGGTGCAGGAGAACCCCGACCTGATCGTGCTGGGGTTCGATACTACCCTGACTTATAACAAGCTTTGGAAATTCTGCGATTTTGTGCGGGCAGGGCTGCCCTATTTTGCCACTCACCCCGACCTGACCTGCCCGACCCTCAACGGTTCGATGCCGGACACCGGTTCGATGATCGCCCTGATTGAGGCAGCTACCGGCAGGAAGCCGGATTTAATTATCGGGAAACCCAACCGTATGATCGTCGATGCCCTGGCGGAAAAGCTGGGACTGCCTTTGGATACGCTGGCAATGATCGGCGACCGCCTGCATACCGATATTGCGCTGGGGGAAACCTCCGGTATCCTGACCGTTCTCGTCCTCACCGGCGAAACCAAAGCAGCCGATATATCCGGCTCCCCCCATCAGCCGGATTATGTTTTCAACCATATCGGGGAAGTGGCTGTTTGGCTGTGCGAACACCCTGTTGGTTAACGCGTCTATCGATCAGACGGGCTGGATGCGGACATCTTTCACTTTCAGCAAGCCCTCTTCTACGAGAATGGCAATGGCACCGCTATCCAAAGACATTTCCTGATCGGTGGTATCGAGCAGGAGACTGCCGTCCACCCATGCCTGCAAACGGCTGCCTTGCACCTGAAGTGTAACCGAATAATCCTGCTCTAATTTCCAATCGAAAGGAACCTGTGCCAGAACGCTTTCTTTTTCCAGCCTCTTCACCAATTGCAGCACCCCGCCCGGGCGGAAGAAGAGCGCATAATATCTTCGCAATCCCTGAGCGCGCACGGCAATTCCTGCCCCGTTGAGCATAAACGGTTCAAGGCGGGCTTCCAGGCGGTAATCTTTCCATTCCCGCGTGCCCTGCAGGATCATGCCCTGTCCTTCGTTTTGGATCAGGTAGATCGGGCGGCTCCAGGGGTTCATCTCGCAGTTCGACCAGACCCAGGCTTTGCCCCAGGTTGTTCCGCCGGCTTCGGGTCTGCCCAGGCTGGCATCCGGCGCGCCGTCCCAGGTAAGGTAATCCAGGAACAGGCAGCCCTCGGCGTAGGTGTTGGCGGTGATTTCGACGCCGATCTCGAAGATGGGGTAACCGCCGGTGGAGGGAATGCGCCACTCGAAGACGTGATCCTGACCGGCTGCCAGTGTTGTTGAGGGTCCATCCATGCGGGCTGCCTGATCGTTTTTGTCGTAACAGCGCAGGAAAAGGCGCACCTGCACCGGCATGGCGTTGGTCTCGTCGGCTGCCAGCCGCGCCCGCACCACCTGACCGGGGTATAAGCGCGGGGAGGCATTCAGCGGATAACCGAGCATGCGTGCCATTACCTCCGGCGTAAGGAAAGTGGCAGATGAGGCGCGGGCTGCCCGGCCCGGTGCCAGGTGGCGGTAGCGCAATACCAGGCTGCTCTGTCCTTCTATAGAATGACCGGGGGCGTTGCCGATATGCAGTGTTCCGGCGGTCTCCGGGCTTTGTTCTGCCATAAAACCCTGTACTGAGCCCGGCAAGTCAAAATGGAAGATGGCGCCCTGCTTGGGCGCGATGGGGGGTTCGCCTGCCAGCCGCCTGCCCATATTGACCAGGTGATAGGTCTCCTTGACGGCATCGCTGACGGCTCTGCCGCCATCGGCGGTAGGGATGAACAGGCGGTCTGCCACCGGACCACGCCAGTCGGGACCGCAGTCCAGACCTTTCAGCCCATTGCGGATGCCCAGTAGGCAGCCCAGGTTGCCGGAATTGCAGTCGGTATCCCATCCGCAGGTATTGCAGATCATGAGGGATTTCTGGAAATCGCCCCCGCCGTAGAGCAGTCCAAGATGGATCAGGGCATGGTTGGGGACGATATGGCAGTTGTGACCGTATTTGTCGTAGCCATAGTTTTCGACGATGCGCTGGCGGGCAGCGTGCCAATCGGGGATGGCGGCATGCCAGTTGCGCAAATCCTGCACCAGGCGGTAAATGACCGAATCCTTGGGGATGAAGGATAAGCCGGTGTCCAACAGTTTATCGATGTCGCTTTCGACGAACGCCATTGCCTCCATGGCTGCCAGCACCTGCGCGCCGTAGAGGGCTTCGCCATCGTGGCTGACCGAGCCGGCTTTGCGCGCCAGTTCTGCTGCCAGTTCAGGGTTGCCCGGCGCAACCATCGCCCAGCCATCGATGAAGATTTGGGCGCCGATCTGCTCTGCGACCACTTTGCCGTTAACCGCCATCGAGCCGGACTGCGGGGCGGGGATGCCGTGCTTGAGGCGCAGGTAAGCGGTGTGTTCGGTGGACATGCCCAGCCCGCCCCACCACAGCACGCTCTGCTTCTCCACCAGGTAATTCAGCCAGGTTTCGCCGATTTGGGCAGGCTGGAGATCGCGCCCGGCGGCAGCGTAATCTTCTAAGGCGCGGATGAAGGTGAATGTGCCGGCGATGTCGTCATCCGTCACCACCAGGGGGACGTTCAGTCGGTCGTGAACGTAGTAATAGACTTCGCCTAACTCCTTTAGGATGCGTTCATACTGCCAGCCTTCGAAAGGGCGACCGAGATAGACGCCGATGATCTTGCCGAGGACACCGGCATACACACGTTCTGGATAATCAGCAGGAAGAGTCATCGATAAACCTTTCTGGGATAAATAGGGTATAAAAAAAGAGGGGGTGATGTTTGCGATAAAGTTGAGAAAATGAATATCTCATATTCAGTATATCATAACTCCGGCGGAGGTATTTGCGCGGGTGGATCAGATTATCTGGAGGTCTGTTGAATAACTCTGAGAAAGCCTGTTCCCTTTCGTTTCTTAACAGTGAAATTTAACCGCGAAGGAGGCGAAGAAATCTCTCGCAAAGGCGCCAAGGGCGCAAAGGATTTTTATAATATTAACCGCGAAGGCGCGAAGGACGCAAAGAAATCTCTCGCAAAGGCGCGAAGGTCATAGAGGATTCTTAAAAAAACTTGGCGTCTTTGCGTCTTAGCGGTGAAAAAATAACCGGGCGAAGTAATCTCTCGCAAAGGCGCCAAGGGCGCCAAGGATTTTTATAATATTAACCGCGAAGGCGTGAAGGACGCGAAGAATCTCTGGCAAAGGCGCGAAGGTCATAAAGTATTTTTAAAAGAACTTAGCGTCTTTGCGTCTTAGCGGTGAAAAAATAACCGAGCGAAGAAATCTCTCGCAAAGGCGCGAAGTGCGCAAAGGATTTTTATAAAATTAACCGCGAAGGTGCGATGGTCATAAAGGATTCTTAAAAAACTTGGCGTCTTTGCGTCTTAGCGGTGAAAAATAACTACCAAGACGCAAAAGGCGCTTTTATGCTTCGTTCGGAATGGCAAGCAGAAAAGCTCAGGTGATGCGGCTTTGAGGATTGTTCCGATAGTATTTCACCATGCCATTGCTCTACTTACCGGTAATAATAGGCATTAATGGCGTGGTTGAGGATTGTATCCTCGCTGCGGGTAGGATCCCATAGCGATTCGGCGAACAAAGCGACGGAAGGTTGAATGCCTAATTCAAAGTAGGCGTCTTCGACCAGTCCTGCGGCTGTTAAAGGGGCGCCGGTAGTAGATAACAGCTCACGATAAAGCCGGTTAGCGATGACATAATTGCGCGACCACAAAGCATTGACCAAATTCCAGCGGGTTTGCCTTTCTTCGGCGCGCTGACGGTTGTAAAAGTTGTCCTGTTCGCCCAAGATATAAGGACCGTGATGTTCAAATTCGCTCTCCCAGCGTAAAGTTGACCATCCTTTAGGCACGAACGCAAACTCACCTTGCGGACGGAAAGCTGCCAATTCCCTGGTATAGGCAACCGTCTCTTCGATTGGATGCGCTGGATCTTCGATTGGGTCATAATAGAAAGGGATACTGCCGGCATCTTCCCACATAATGACTACCCGAGGATCGAGGGTGGCAAGATCGATATAGTGGCTGCGGATTGAGGTTGCGTGTAGCCCAAAATAGATTTTCAGGTTGGGGTTTATCTCGAACAGGGCAGAAGCGATGTCATTCACCAGCAGGCAGGCGCCGCCGGCGGTGGAAATTCCATCCTGGGTCAGGTCGTGATGTTCGGTGATGGTTTGGAAATAAATACCGTCCAAATCCAGGTGTTGGTAATTTTGGCGGTAATTGCGCAAAACATCTGCTTTGATCATGGCTCGGTGCTGTGGGTTTGTCACGCGCAGGTCTTTGATGCCCCAGCCCCAATGAAATCCCAAGATCAGTTGAATACCCCGCTGGTGGGCGAACTCACGCACGCGCCAATAGTTGATCGGCGGAACATCGTTCCAGGTGATCAGCAGGTTCATCTTCAGGCGTGCCATATTTTCCAGATAGCCGCGGTAATCATGGATAACATATCCCCATGTCCAAAGCCCGCGGTGCTGAAAACGCGGGTATTCACTGATGGTGAAGTCGTTCAAACCATCCAGTTTTGCCCGCCGGCTGTGGATATCGACCGGTTGGGCGGTTCCAACCAGCGGGATAGCCTGGGCAAGTTTCTTCCCTAACTCGTGAACGGCATAAACCAAGCCATTGGCATCCCCGCCTGCCAGGATCAGAAGACGCCTCTCCGCATGTTCGGGGTGGCTGGTGCAAGCCAGTGTGAATCCCTGATTGGGCTTGGGTATTGGCAGGCTGCATTTTCGCAAGAGGTTCTGCAGGGTTGGGTTTTGATGAACAACTCCTGCCAAGACGAGGTGACAATCCGCCGGCATGGATTCACCCGCCATCGGCAAAACTTGGATGACATACGGCAGGTAAGATTGAAGGATCTTTTGTAGGGTATTGATGGCGTATTCTTCCACACCATCGTAAGTATCATACCGAATTTGCCAGCGAGTGCCTGAATACCGCGGGGGATTGTTCTCTTCCATAGCTTTAATTCGCCTCCAGGTCTTTGACCATATATAAATTACCGGGCTTAAAGCCGCGATTGGCATAATACGGGCGGGTGCCAATTGCAGCGATCACTGCCATTCGGGAGTAGCCGCGCAAACGGGCGATATCCTCCGCCTTTTGCAGCAGGGTGGTCCCTAAGCCGATATGTTGGGCGGCGCCTTCTTTTTCGCTGCCTATGGGCAGCGCTTGCCCATAAATATGCACCTCACGGATGATCGCCGCGTTCTTGAGGTCGGATTGAAAATATTGTTCCCAATCCTGCATCCATCGTTCCAGCGCGCTTTTCTGCAACCCGGTCAGCGGCGGGAAGGAATACATTGGCAGGGATAGACGCAGGTACCCTGCCAGCCGATCTTGCGGCGTTACAAAAGAGAGAAAATGTTCTTCTGCATAGGCAGGGTAATAGATTAAATCTTTCAGCTCCAGCTCTTCTGGATGGACATGCTCTGCCCGCACTTCACGGCAGCGGATACAGCGGCAGCGTTGTCCGCGGCGGGCTACTTCCTCCAGCACATCCTGACGTAGGCTGGTGCGTTTGTTGCCGGCTACCACATGTTCCGAAGGGATGTCGCGGATAATCCGGTTCACCCGGCAATAGGCAGGGATGGCGGATTTGATATCGGCAATCAAATCGATCAGTTGTTCGGTTGTATAGGGCTGATATTCCCCTCTCTGCCACAACTGGTATAATTCGGTGTTTTCCAGCAATTGGGTAGGATAAATTTTGATCTCATCCGGACAAAAGCCGCTTAGGACGGTATCGTCTTCCTGGTCGAGGATGGTCTTCCACATACGGCTGAAATCTTCCCGATCCGAGTCGAGCGTTGCGCCGGGCAGGTTGGGCATCCAATGCAGGACGATCTTAAAGCCGGCGGCGCGCAGCAAGGCACAGGCGCGCAAGGTATCGGCGGTGGTATGCCCGCGCCGGCTGTTCTCCAGAATGGCATCGTTGAAACTCTGTGCGCCCATCTGAACTTTGGTCACCCCTAATTCTCTCAAACGGGCGAGGATGGCAGGGCTAATCTCATCCGGGCGGGTTTCAACACTCAAACCAACGTTGCGGTGCGGGGCGGTTTCGTTGGCAGTTTGGGCTTCTTCGAGGGAAAGGCTTTCTTTTTGGTTCAGGGCGTCCAGGCAGCGTTGGATGAACCATTCCTGATAATCGGCTGGATAGGCATTCCAGGTTCCCCCCAGCACCAATAATTCCACCTTATCGGTCGGATGCCCGACGGCGGTCAGGGAATCCAGGCGCGAGCGAACCTGGACAAACGGGTCGAACTTGTTCTCCAGGGCGCGGGCAGCCGCCGGTTCGTCCGGCAGGTAACTCTTGGGCATCCGTACATCCTCTGGACAGAAGATACATTCGCCCGGACAGGGATGGGGCTGGGTGAGGACGGTGACGGTGGTAACACCGGATAGGGACCGCATCGGTTTCATGCGGATACGTGCCAGCAGGAGGGGATCGGCGGGGATCTCTCCGCGCTCAACCCGATCGTGATATACCGCTACCAAAACATGCTTGGCAACATGTCCGCCGCCGGGCAGGGGGTGATTCTGAATCGCCCGCATGACGCTCGTGCCGCTGCGAATCTCATCCAGGACCAGCCGCGCTGCTGCTAACTTCTCGGGGGTGAAGCGATGAAGTCTTTCCCAATCTTTCTTCGGCATAAAACCTCGTTTTCTTTGATTCTACCCGATTTTCGCTGTCCAATCCAAAGCCGAAAATACACAGCAGCCGCTCAATGTTCTATTTAAGAAATTGTCCAAACCTCACAACCACACAAATAAGCTAACATCTGCAGATCTCAGCCGATTCCAACTTCTGTTATGTTGACTGCTATTTGGAGGTCTTAACCGATTCTGAACTCGCCGTGAATTAAAAGCATTCACCCCAAATCGAAGGCGATCGGGGGTGAATGAGGGGTTAGTTTAGGTGTATATTAGCGGATCAAAGTTACCATGGTCGCCTGTGGACCTTTGGTGCCTTGTTCGACCGAGAATTCAACGCTTTGTCCTTCTTCAAGGGAGCGGTAGCCAGTGCTTTGAATTGCGGAGAAATGGACGAAAACATCTGCCCCGCCCTCGCGCTCGATAAAGCCGTAGCCTTTGCTGCTGTTGAACCATTTTACTTTTCCGGTGATACGTTCCGACATGATATTTTGCCTCCTTTTGGCAATTGAAAAAAGATGTTCAGGTACTCGTTTTGTTTCATCGGAACGGGGGTAAACAAAAAGCCCATGGATAAAACCATGAGCCGCTTCCTTCACTTCCAACGTAAACTTACTGGTATCCTTGACCTGAATAATACTATAACCATTCTATCTTGTCAATGATTTTTGCATAACTGCTTGATATTGAGGAACAGGGGGGGTGAATCGGGGATGCCGAAGAAGACGCCAGCAGGAATTTTTGGCTTCTTTCTTGCCGATTCGAAAGCCGGCTTGCCTCATTTACAATATTTGGGTTTATCCAGCCACTTTCAGCGAATTGCCTACCAACGCATCCAAAGCCCCTTCTGCCTGAGCGGGGGTAACCTTCAATGCCAGGCTCCATTCATTCCGCAGGATATTCTTCGCCTGCGACAGGATGGCATTATCGCTATCATTCACTTTGTTATGTTGTTTGAAATAAGAGAGATCGCGCAGCAGCCGGCAAATCACTTCCAGTGAGTGGACTTTGATCAGGTCGGTAAGCAAGTTTTTCCGTTCGTAACGATCGGTTGGCAGGGGTTCAACCGGGCTGCTGAGAATATCGATTAATTGTTGAAAAGCTTCCGCTGTGGCGGGGTAACGCAGGCAGCTTTCAGCGGTTTCGTTAAGGGGAACCCAAATGGTAAGATCACGGGTTTTTATTACATAATACTTTTCGGTATTCCCCGATAAGGTTTTTTCATCCAAGGCGATGATGATTCCAGGACCATATATCCAGTGTATTACCTGGTCCCCCACTTGGAAAGGCAAATCTTGCTGGCACATCTTTAACCACGGCCTTTCATGGTGCAATACTTGATCTGATCCTGCCCCGCGGGTGTGGAAGGTTTCCAAGCCGGCAGGGCAGGACCAAAGACCAATTAATAACGACGGGTTCCGCCGCCACCGCCGCGGCGGTTGCGGTCTCCTCCCCGAAAGCCATCTCTACCCGAGCGGTTGCCATACCCGCCTGAGGTCCGGCTTTCTTGTGGACGGGCTTTATTCACTTTTATTTCGCGATTACCGACCATCTTTCCATCCAGGGCTTTAATTGCCTCTTCTGCTTCGCTCTGTGAGCTCATCTCGACAAAGGCAAAACCTTTCGAACGACCGGTATCCCTGTCTTTGATCAATGAGACTGATTTTACCGTACCCGCAGCCGCAAACAATTCCTGAAGGTCTTGTTCGGTGGTGTCATAAGACAGGTTGCCGACATATAATTTTATATCCATTCTGTATCTCCTAATAATTGGTAGTAGGGAAGATAAACAAAAACTGCCAGTCCTGCATAAGGACTGGCAGAGCCTTTGAATATCCCTAACGCTTTTTCTATTATACCACGAGTCAGGGATATGAAGTGAAATTGCTCATGAACTGATCTATGCTAATCATAACATGCCAGCAGACCAAATGTTTCTGCATTCATGCTATACTAATTCCAGATAAAAACCATACCCCGTTAGACAAAAAAGGAAAAACGATGAAAACAGCCCGCTTTGAAGTCCTCAGCCCGGCTCAGCTGGAGGCGGCTGCCATTGCAGCCGAACCCTACGGCCGTTTCCTCGGGCTGCCGGTAGTACCCTTTCATCACCATGTCCCCCCGCACCAGGAGCTCCCCCACGCTCTTGCCGTCCCAGGGCAGGTCTTTCCCGTTCGCGTCCACCAGCCGGAATTCCACGCCCGGCAGGGGCCTCCCCCAGGTGTCGTGGCGACGGTGCCGGTACTCCCCGGGGTCCAGGTCCTCCGACAGCTCCGGCAGGGCGATCAGCGGACAGGTTTCGGTCATGCCGAAGCCGGTGTGGCAGATGCATCCGAAGGCCTCCTCCACCCGCTCCGACATTCCCCGCGGCGGGGGCGCGCCTCCGATGAGGATCTCCTGCATCCGGGAAAGGTCGAAGGACTTGAAGTGCGGCACCGCCAGGAGGGCGTTGACCATGGTGGGGATGACGAAGGCCCGGGTCACCTTCTCCCTCTCCAGGACCTCCAGCGTCTTGACCGGGTCGAAACGCTTCACCATGACGTGTTTGCCGCCCTTCGCCAGGAGGTAATGGGGCGT
>Ga0101944_10005392_pt1 | contig 14573 bp, 13 predicted proteins | sample DewCreD2012metaG_FD_75245 | JGI IMG/M metagenome (GOLD analysis project Ga0101944, IMG submission 75245) | Hot spring sediment bacterial and archeal communities from British Columbia, Canada, to study Microbial Dark Matter (Phase II) - Dewar... ... | reverse complement strand
GAAGCCTTGATTGTATGCCCCGGCGCGGCTGTGCGACAATCGCGGCTTCAGGCCATGTCCGCCCCTCTCCGCATCCTCGTCACCAAGCGCGTCTTTCCTGAAGCGGTCGAGTTTCTCCGGCAACAGGGATTCGACATCGATTACAACGAGACGGACCGCGTGCTGCCTTCGGAGGAGCTGATTGCCAGGTCGCGCGGCTGCGCGGCGGTTGTCAGCCAATTGACCGACCGGCTGCGCGCCGACGTCATCGAACAGCTGGAAGGCGTGCGCGTCATCGCCAATGTCGCCGTGGGCTACGACAACATTGACGTGGCCGCAGCGACGGCGCGCGGCATCGCCGTGACGAACACGCCCGGGGTGCTGACGGAAACGACCGCGGACTTCGCCTTTGCCCTGCTGATGGCGGCGGCGCGGCGCGTGGTGGAGGCGCACGCATTTGTGCACTCGGGTCAGTGGAGCACGTGGATCATCGATCTGCTCGCTGGCCAGGACATTCACGGCTCGACGCTCGGCATCTTCGGGTTGGGGCGGATCGGCGCGGCAGTGGCGCGGCGCGGGCGCGGTTTCGGCATGCGGATTCTGTATTGCGACGAGCAGCCGGCGCCGCCGGAGATCGAGCGCGAGCTGGAGGCGCGGCGCGTGACGAAGGCAGAGCTGCTCCGCGAGTCGGATTTTGTGAGCCTGCACGTGCCGCTGACGCCCGCGACGCGGCACCTGATCGGCGCGGCGGAGCTGGCGCTGATGAAACCGACGGCGATCCTGATCAACACGGCGCGCGGGCCAGTGGTGGATGAAGCGGCGCTGGTAGAAGCGCTCGAAAAGCGCACGATCTGGGCGGCGGGGCTGGACGTATTCGAAGAAGAGCCCAAGGTCCATCCGAAGCTGCTCGAGCTGCCCAACGTCGTGCTGGCGCCGCACATCGCCAGCGCGAGTTTCGCCACGCGCCGGCGGATGTCGCTGATGGCGGCGGAAAATGCCGCCGCCGCGCTTCAGGGCCGGCGGCCGCCGAATCTGCTGAATCCGGAAGTCTGGCGCTGAGCGCCGCAGGAGGTCATGCGATGAACCGCAGGCGATTCGTCTCCGCACTGGCGGCCGGCCCGCTGGCTGCCGCCGCTGCGGATGGAAAGAAGTATCTGATCGTCCACGCCGATGACGCGGGCATGTGCCACTCGGCCAATATCGCCACGATCGAAGCGATGGAGAAAGGGCTGGTGAGTTCGGCGTCGGTCATGATGCCGTGCCCGTGGGTGCAGGAGTTCACCGAGTGGGCGCGCACGCACCCCGAGAAAGACGTCGGCCTGCACCTGACGCTGACGAGCGAGTGGCGCTACTACCGCTGGCGGCCTGTGGCGCCGCAGGACAAGGTGCGCGGGCTGCTCGACAAAGAAGGCTACATGTCGCGCGATGTCCGCTCGACGGCCATGAACGCGAAGCCCGAGGAGATCGAAACCGAACTGCGCGCGCAGATCGAGCGCGCCTCGCAGTACGGGGTGCGCTTCACGCACCTCGATTCGCACATGGGCACGCTGTTTGCGCGGCCCGATTATTTCGAGATCTACGTGAAGCTGGCCGATGAATACGGCGTGCCCTGCATGCTGCCGCGGCCGAACGAAGCCAACGCCGCGGATCTGAAGGGCTATCCAATCACTCCGGAGATGCTCAGGGAGAAAGAACAGGCCGGGCTGAAAATGCTGGACCGCCTGATTCTGGGCGTTCCCGGCCGCACGCCGGCCGAACGGCGGGAGAGCTATCTGAAGCTGATCGGCGATCTCAAGCCGGGCGTGACGAAACTGATTGTGCATCTGGCCAAGGATGACGCCGAGATCCGCGCCATCACCAACAGCTGGGAGCAACGCTGGGGCGACTTCCTCTTCTGGACGAGCGACGCCGCGCGGCGCGCGCTGGAAAAGCACAACGTGGAACTTTACACCTACCGCCGGCTTGCCGGATCATGAGAGGCATGCGGCGGCGCGACTTTCTGGCTGCACTGCCCGCGGCGGCGGCCGCGGCTGCGCCCGCGGGCGTGAATCTCGGCGTCGATCTGTTCAGCCTGCGCTCGCAGGGGTGGACGCCATTCCAGCATCTGGAGTACTGCGCGAAATTTGGCGCGCGCACGGTGCATTTCTCCGAGATCCGTTTTCTGGGCTCGCTCGATGACGGGCACGTGCGCGAAGTGGGCGAGCAGGCGCGGCGGCTGGGCATCGAGCTCGAGATCGGCATGCGCTCGATCTGCCCCACGTCGACGGCGTTCGACAAGAACGCGGGCGCGGCGGAGGAGCAGCTGCTGCGCGTCATGCGTGCGGCGCGGATCGCCGGCTCGAAGCTGGTGCGCGCGTTTCTCGGCACCTTCAACGACCGGCGCACGCCGGGCGGGATCGAGGCGCGCATCGAGGACACGGTGAAGGTGCTGAAGAACGTGCGCGCGCAGGCGCTCGACATGGGCCTGAAGATCGCCGTGGAGAACCACGCGGGAGACATGCAGTCGCGCGAGCTGAAGGGGCTGATCGAAGCCGCGGGGCCGGACTTCGTGGGCGCCTGCTACGACTCCGGCAATCCCTGCTGGGTGCTGGAAGACCCGCATCAGGCCCTGGAGACGCTGGCGCCGTACGTGCTCACGTCGCACATCCGCGACTCCTATCTGTGGAACGACGCCGAGGGCACGCAGGTGAACTGGACGCGCGCTGGCGAGGGCAACGTCGGCATCGGACGGCTGATGAAACGGTTCGCCGAGCTCTGTCCCGGCAAGGCGATGTCGCTGGAAGTGATCGTCATGGGGCCGCGCGCCTATCCGTGGCGGAAGCCCGAGTTCTGGCAGGGCTACGAAAACGTGCGTGCGGCGGATTTCGCGCGCTTCCTCGACATCGCCGCGCGCGGGACGCCGCCCCCGCCGCGGCCGGCAGCTCCGAAGGACCGCGCGGCCGAGATCGAGCGCGAAGATTTCGAGGCGTCGATGCGCTGGACGCGTAGCTTTTTCGGCCTCGGCAGCGTCTAGAACAGGCGTGAAACGGATCCTGCTGGGAATGGGACTGATTTCGTTGCTGGGACTGACGCCCGCAGCCCGGGCGCAATCGCTGGTGCGCGAGGTGCGGGGCGCGGTGGCGCGCCAGGATTTCGATGCCGCGCGGAACGCTCTGGAAAAGGCGCGCGGCCAGGGACCTGTCTCCCCGCAATGGCTGGAAGCCTATAGCTGGCTGGCGCGCGGATACCTGAACGCGAAGCGCTATGACGGCGCCGAGCGCGAGGCGGTGCAGACGCGCACGATGGCGCTGGAGCTGCTGAAGACGCGGAAGCTCGATGACGACAGGGCGCTGCCCATTGCGCTGGGCGCTTCGATCGAGGTGCAGGCGCAGGTGCTGAACGCGCGCGGGCAGAAATCGGAAGCGGTGGCGTTTCTCGAAGAAGAGCTGCGCCGCTGGCAGGGCACGAGCATCGTCACGCGGCTGCGAAAGAACCTGAATCTGATCTCGCTCGCCGGCAGGCCTGCGCCGGCGCTGATCGTCAGAGAGGCGCTGGGCGGGCCCGTGCCGGAGCTGTCCGCGCTGAAGGGCAAGAGGGTGCTGCTGTTTTTCTGGGCGCACTGGTGCGAGGACTGCAAATCGATGGCGCCCGCGCTCGAGCGCCTGATGCGCGAGCAGCCGCAGATCGAACTCATCGCGCCCACGCAGCCCTATGGTTATGTCGCCCGCGGCGAAGATGCTCCACGGGGGGACGAGATCCGTTACATCGACGAAGTGCGGCGGAAATTCTACGGACAGGTGCCGCGGATGCGCGTGCCGGTGAGCGAGGAGAATTTCGTCGTCTGGGGCGCATCCACGACGCCGACGATCGCCGTACTGGACGAGCAGGGCGTGGTGCGGCTCTACCATCCGGGGAAGATGAGCTACGAAGAGCTGGCGGCGGCCCTCAGGCAGTAATCGCAGCTCAGTTGTCCGCGCCTGACTGGGACTGCGGTTCGCCCAGCGTGCCGGTTTCATTCAGGACGACGATATCGACGCGGCGGTTGCGGGCGCGCCCCTGCTCGGTTTCATTGGTGGCGACAGGGGCGGTGTCGGCGTACCCGGCGATGGCCATGCGTTCGCGGGGGATGGAGAATCGCGTGGCGAACAGCTCGAGCATCGCGATGCCGCGCGCGGCGGACAGCTCCCAGTTGCTGCGGAAACGCGAGTTGTGGATGGGCGTGGAATCGGTGTGGCCTTCCAGGCGGATGGGGTTGGGGATGCGGCGCAGTTCGACGGCGATGTTTTCGATCACGGGCAGCGCCTGCGGCTGAATGGCGTCGCCGCCCGGCGGGAAGAAGCTGGCTTCCTTGAGGCTGATCACCAGCCCGCGGCGCTCCATGCGGACTTCCACCTTGCCGCTGTGGATCTCGGCTTTGAGCTTTTCCTGCAGTTCCTTGAGCGAGGGAAGGAGCTCGATGGTTCCGTTCGGGTCGGGGGGCGCGGGAGGAATCTCCATCGGCAGTTGGGCGCGGGGTTTCGCCGGGGGCGGGTTCTTGAGGAGTTTGGCCAGGACATGCGTGATGCGGCCTTCTTCGAGAGCTTCGCGGAAGGCCTGCGAGATGCGGGCCGCCTGCACCCGGTCCATCTGCGAGTGCGAATAGAGCATGACGAAGAAGGCGAACAGCAGGGTGATGAAGTCGGCGTAGGAGACGAGCCACCGCTCGTGGTTGGCGTGTTCATGTTTTGGGCGGCGGGCCATGGCAATGCTTCATGCAGCGGCGCGGGCGCCCGCCTCCGCAGCCGGTTTCTCTTTCGAGGCTTTGGCGAGATAGGCCTCGAGCTTGGCCCGGATCATCTTCGGATTCATGCCCTCGACAATGCCGCACACGCCTTCGAGGATCAGCTCCTCGCGCAGCCGCTGCTGGGCGGCGCGGGCCTTGATCTTGTGGGCGGCGGGCAGGAAAAGGAGGTTCGCCGAGCCGACGCCGTAAATGGTGGCGACGAAAGCGGCGGCGATGCCTTTGCCCACCTTGTCCATGTCTTTCAGGTCGCCCATGACGATGATGAGTCCGAGCACGGCGCCGATGATGCCGATGGTGGGAGCGAAGCCGCCGGCCGATTCAAAGACTTTGGCCTCCGCGTCGGCCCGGTGTTCGGCGGCGTCCATGGCGAGGCCCATGATGCCGCGGATCTCCTGCAGGTCCATGCCGTCGACGGCGAGCAGCATGCTCTTGTGCAGGAAAGGGTCCTCGATGGCCATGACGTCCTGTTCCAGCGAGACGATGCCCTGCTTGCGCGCGGCTTGAGAGAAGGCGACGAGCCGCTCGATCAACTCGGCCTTGTCGTCGGGAACCTCATACAGGAGGTCTTTTACTCGGGCGAAGGCGGCTTTCACCAGAGGGAGCGGATTGGCGACGAGAGTCGCTCCCAGGCAGCCGCCGAAGACGATGAGCGCGGCCGATTCGCCGAGCACATCGCCCGCTTTGCCCCCTTCGAGCAGGTATCCGCCAAGGATGCCTGCCACCGCCACCACCAGACCCGCCAGCGTTCCCGCGTCCATCCGCCTGCGTTGCCGCCTGGCTGCCATGCCATCTCCCTGCCGCTAGTCTTTCTCCGCCCGCACGAGCACCGGGCCTTCCGCGTGCGCAGCCGCGGCGGCAACGCGGCGCTTGTACTCGACCACGCGTTCCACCACCTCTTCGGCGCGCTCGCGCACGCGGACCTTCTCGCCCGTCGTCAGCGTCAGCACGGTGTCCGGCGTGACGTCGATGAAGGCGATCAGCTCGCCGTTCACGTAAAAAGCGGTCTCGTTGATACGCGTCAGGCGGATCATGCCGCGCCCCGCTCCCCGGGCTCTTTCGCCTTATCGGTCCGCCGCGCGCGGATCTTGAGCGAATCGCGCCGCGGCCGCGGGTCAGATCTTGAGGAACAGCTTCCGGCGGTACATCCAGAAAAGGATCAGCCAGTAGCAGGCGAGGATCGCCAGTCCTTCCACCAGCGGCTCGAACCCCGCGCCGAACCGCTTCGCCCAGTCCTGTCCCAGGTGAATGCGGAAGCTCGACCGGAAAAAGTCCTCGAACAGATGGGCGATCATGTAGGCCGCGATCGAGTTCATTCCGACGACAACCAGCGGAAAGGCCCAGCGTTGCCAGCCCTTCACGTCGAGCACCCAGGCGAAGCCGGCGAGGATCGCAAAACACATCCCGCCGCTGAACAGCGTCCAGGCGGGCGTCCAGATCCGCTTCACCACCGGGCAGACGCCCAGCGCGTGCAGGAGCAGCCCGGAGGCCACGCCCGCCGCGGCCGCCATCAGGAATTTCTTCACGGGCACGCGCGGCGCGGCGGCGCGGAACCAGCGGCCGGCGGCCAGGCCCAGAATCATCGTGCCCAGCGTGGGGATGAAGCTCAGCGTCAGATAGCCGCCACGGTTCGCCACAAACGGCTCCGGGCGCGGAAACAGATTCAGGAACCACTGATCGAACGCCGCTCCGAGATTGGCGTTCTTGTTCCAGTGGGCCATGAACCCGGTGAAATGGTGGGGCCAGTCCGGCGGCACGCCCGCGGCGCGCCAGTCGAAGCCCGGTCCGGGCGCCGGATACAGAGCCCAGGCCAGCCAGTACCCGAAGAGGATTGCTCCGAAAGCGATCCATTGCACCAGCGGCCGCGCGAAGCCAAGCAAAAAGAGGAACGGATAGCCCAGCCCGATCTGTGTCAGCGTATCCTCGAACGTGAAGTTCGTCTGCCGGCTGTGCATTGAACGCAGGAAGATGCCGAGCGCGATCAGCACGAGCGAGCGCCACAAGGCGTGGCCGAACACCCGGCCGAACGCCGCGCCGCGCGCCAGACGGCTCGCAATCGAATACGGCAGCGCCGCGCCGACGAGAAACGAGAATCCCGGCTGGATCAGATCGTGCAGCGAGCAGCCCGCCCATTCGACATGCGTCTGATGAAACGCGAGGAGGCGCCAGAAGCCGCTGTCCGGATACGCGCGCGCCACGTCGGACAGCCGCAGCACCTCGGCCATCATCAGCACCATGACGAAGCCGCGGAAAGCGTCGAGCGAGACATTGCGCTGCGGAGCGGACGGGGCGGATGGTTCCATCCGTGACATCATGACACGTCCAGCCCGGCGGCAGATCCACCCGTGCCCGGGCGCCGCGCGGGGGCCGCGTCAGGATATGCTGTAAACGGTTTCTGGCCGGGCGCGATTTCTGTTTCGCCCGCCGGCGCAATCCATGCAAGAAGTGAAATCCCATGAAACCTGTCCCTGTTCTTGCCCTGATTCTTTCCCTCTCCTGCGCGGAGGCGGCCGTGAATGACGCCACCGTGGAAACCGGCAGACTGCGCGGCGCGGTCTCCGGCGCTGTCGTCGCTTTCAAGGGAATTCCCTACGCGGCGCCGCCCGTGGGGCCCAACCGCTGGCGGCCGCCGCAGCCTGCGGCGAAATGGAGCGGCGTGCGCGACGCCACGCAGTACGGTCCCGACTGCATGCAGCTTCCGTTTCCGGGCGATGCCGCGCCCCTGGGCGTGACGCCGGCCGAGGACTGTCTCTATGTCAACGTCTGGAAGCCGGCACGCGGCGGCCGGCGGCTGCCCGTGATGGTCTGGATCTATGGAGGCGGCTTCGTCAACGGCGGCAGTTCGCCCGAGGTCTATGACGGCAGCCGCTTCGCCGAAGACGGCATCGTGTTCGTCAGCTTCAATTACCGCGTCGGGCGCTTCGGCTTCTTCGCGCATCCGGCGCTGACGAAGGAAAGCCCGGACGGCATGCTCGGCAACTACGCCTTCATGGATCAGATCGCGGCGCTCCAGTGGGTGCAGCGCAACATTGCGGCGTTCGGGGGAGATCCGAACAACGTCACGATCTTCGGCGAATCGGCGGGCGGCATGTCGGTGCTCACGCTGATGACGTCGCCGGCGGCGCGGGGGCTGTTCCACAAGGCCATCGTGCAGTCCGGCGGCGGCCGCAATCTGCTCGGTCCGATGCGAAAGCTGAGCGAGGCGCAGGGCGCTCTGGGTTCGGCCGAAAGCGTCGGCGTGGCCTTCGCAAAGAAGATGGGCATCGAGGGGGACGATGCGAAGGCGCTGGAGGCTCTGCGGGCGCTCCCCGCGGAAAAGATCGTCGACGGGCTGAACATGGCCTCGATGAATACGCCCACCTACGGCGGTCCCATGATCGACGGCAGGATTGTTGTCGAGACAGTCGAGCAGGCGTTCCTCGGCGGGCGGCAGGCGAAGGTGCCCTTCATCGCCGGCGCCAACAACATGGATATCGGCTTCAGCTTCGCGCGGACGCTGGAAGACGTTTTCAAGCCGTTCGGAGACCTGAGGGCGCGCGCCGAAGCGGCTTACAATCCCGACGGCAAGGGCGACGCGCGGACGGTGGGCTACCTGGCGGCGATGGACCGCATGATGATCGAACCGGCGCGCTTCACCGTCCGGAAGATGGCGGGAGCCGGACAGAAGGCCTTCCACTACCGCTTCTCCTATGTGGCCGAGTCGATGCGCAAGGAGTGGCCGGGCGCCCCGCACGCCACGGAAATTCCTTATGTCTTCAACACGGTGAAGGTGAAATACGGAGACAAATTGACGCCCGCAGACCAGAAAATGGCGGATATCGTGCACGCCTACTGGGTGGATTTCGTGAAAAAGGGCGACCCGAACGGAGGCGGCCGCCCGGCGTGGCCCGCGTGCAAGGCCGCCTGCGACGACATTCTCGAGTTCGGCCCGGCGGAGGTTTCCGCGAAAGCTGATCCCTGGAAGGCGCGGCTCGACGTGACCGAAGCGCTGGCCATGAAGGGCCAGTGAACCCGCGCGGCGGGCGCCGGTTCACTTCAGCCCTGTGGCGAACAGCGTCTCGAAGTGCGGCGCCTGCTCTTCGCGGTGGACGACCGCGGTCTCGATTTCGCGGAATCCGGCCTCGCGCAGAAAGCGCCGCATTTCCGCTTCCGTGAAGCCCAGCCACTCGTCGGCGTACAGTTCGCGCGCCTCCTCGTGATGGTGGCGCGCCAGATCGAGGACCACGACGCGTCCGTCTCTGCGCAGGATGCGGAAGGCCTCGGCCAGCGCCCTCTGGGGGTGCTGCGCGTGGTGCAGCGACTGCGAGAAGAACGCCGCATCCACGCTGGCTTCTCTCAGGGGGAGGCTTTCGAGGTCGCCCAGCCGGTATTCGACGTTCCGTACCCCGCGCTCGGCGGCCAGCCGCCGCCCGTACTCGACCATCTGCGGCGAGCTGTCCACGGCGTAGACCTTCTTCGCCCGCCGCGCCAGCAGGAACGCCACCGCGCCTTCTCCAGCGCCCAGGTCCGCAGCCACCACCGGGGGCAGCAGCGCCAGCAGAGCCTCGGCCATCGCCTTCCAGGACCGCCCGGGCAGATAATGGCGGCCGAATTTGCCCGCCAGTTCGTCGAAAAACGCCCGCGTCTTTTCCCGCCGTTTCTCGAGCACGACCGCGAGCGCTTCTTCATCGCGGCGGACTTCGTCCAGCTCCTGCGCCGCTTCTTCCACCGCTTTCAGCAGCGTCTTTGGAGCGCCGCGGCGCAGGCTGTAGCGGACGCTCTTTCCCGCCTTGCGGTCTTCGACGAGCCCCGCCTGCCGCAGCTGCGCCAGATGGGAGCTGACCGTGCTCTGCCCGGCGGCGAGGATCTCCTGCAGCTCGGCCACCGCCAGCTCCTCTTTGGCCAGCAGACGGAGGATGCGGATGCGGGTCGGATCGCCCAGAACCTTCAGGGCGCGAAAGATTGACGCCATGGCGTGCCGTCTGGCATTATATCAATGTATCGTGATGAAACGATACAAGACCACACCGAGGAGCCGATGACCATGAGCAGTGGCGTGATGAAGCCGGAGACGCTTCCCTACAAGGTGGCCGACCTGTCGCTGGCCGACTGGGGCCGCAAGGAGATCACGATTGCCGAGTCCGAGATGCCGGGACTGATGGCGCTGCGCCGCAAGTACGCCGGCGAGAAGCCGCTCGAAGGCGTGCGCATCAGCGGCTCGCTGCACATGACCATCCAGACGGCGGTGCTGATCGAGACGCTGGTGGATCTGGGCGCCAGCGTCCGCTGGGCCTCTTGCAACATTTTCTCGACGCAGGACCACGCGGCTGCGGCGATCGCCGCGGCGGGCGTTCCGGTGTTCGCCTGGAAGGGCGAGACGCTGGAGGACTACTGGTGGTGCACCTACATGGCGCTGTCGCACCCGGGCGGCAAGGGGCCGCAGCTCGTGGTCGACGACGGCGGGGACGCCACGCTCCTCATCCACAAAGGCTACGAGCTCGAAGAAGGCTCCGACTGGGTGAACACCCCTTCCGAATCGCGCGAAGAGCAGATCATCAAGGACCTGCTGAAGCGCATCCACGCCGAGAATCCCCGCCGGTGGCATGACATCGTTGCCGAGTGGAAGGGCGTCAGCGAAGAGACGACCACGGGCGTGCACCGGCTGTACAAGATGCACCAGGAAGGCAAGCTCCTGGTGCCGGCGATCAACGTCAACGACTCGGTGACGAAGTCGAAGTTCGACAACCTCTACGGATGCCGGGAGTCGCTGGCCGACGGGCTGAAGCGGGCGATGGACGTGATGCTGGCGGGCAAGGTGGCTGTCGTGTGCGGCTACGGCGAAGTGGGCAAGGGCTCAGCGCAGTCGCTGCGCGGCTTCGGCGCGCGCGTCATCGTGACCGAAATCGATCCCATCACCGCCCTGCAGGCGGCCATGGAGGGCTTCGAGGTGACCACCGTCGAGGAGACGCTGGGCAAGGCGGACATCTATGTGACGGCCACGGGCAACTGCGACGTGATCACCCTCGAGCACATGGAGAAGATGAAAGACCAGGCCATCGTCTGCAACATCGGCCACTTCGACAACGAGATCCAGGTGGACCGGCTGAACGGGGCGCCTGGCGTGATCCGGAAGAACATCAAGCCGCAGGTGGACTGCTACACGTTCCCCGACGGCCATCAGATTTACCTGCTGGCTGAAGGGCGGCTCGTCAACCTTGGCTGCGCCACGGGCCATCCGAGCTTCGTGATGTCGACGTCGTTCAGCAACCAGGTGCTGGCGCAGATGGACCTGTGGAAGAACCGCGACTCCTACAAGCCGGGCGTCTACATGCTGCCCAAGAAGCTGGATGAAGAAGTGGCGCGGCTGCACCTGGACAAGATCGGCGTGAAGCTGACGAAGCTGACCGAAAAGCAGGCCAACTACATCGGCGTTCCGGTGGAAGGGCCCTACAAGCCCGAGCACTACCGCTACTGAGCAGCCCGCGGAGAGGCCAGGTCCGCAGCGTCTGCGCTTCCGGCGCTTATGCCCGGAAGCCGGGAACTGCGGGTCAGGCTTCTTTCTTTCAGGCGGGACGACCGGAACGGTTCCCCGCAGAAGCGTGTTCCAGATAGGGGAGCGCAAGCGGATCGCCTGCGCTGGCCGGTACGCTGTTTCGACGCACAGAACGTGGATACGGCCGCGGACGGGGCCAATGGCCGCGCAAGCGCACGGAGGCGCTCCTGCGGGGGACCGCGCCGCGGAAATCATCGAAAACAGCAGGGGGAAATCTCCGCCCATCGCGCCCGGATTCCAGACCTGCTCCAGTGCTGCCGCCACGAACTGCGCACCGATGAAACGTTGCGGCAGGCTCCCCCTGGACGGCAGGAAACGCCGTGGCGATGGAAGACGATGACAGGCGGGAAATCCCTTCAGTGAAATTCGACCGCATCAGCGGGAGAATTCCCGTGAAATCCGCTTCCGGCAGGAGCAGGGCGCGCCGGGGAGATCTGCGCCTCCGGCGCTCCGGGCCATCGACCGCAAGGGCGGCGCGCTGCGGTTCTGACGGCGCGGCAGTTGCCGGCGGGAAATGGGCTTCAGGGATTTTCGGCGAGGTATTTCCGCAATCCCGTCTCGCCTTCCCTGTCCAGCAGTTCCCGCACGGCCTGCCGCTGCATGCGCGCGCCGCTCTCAAAGCCGCTGAAGTACTGAGACGTGCGAAGCTGGTCCGGCCCCCAGTCGGATCCGTCGCCGAACCGGACGTAGTCGGCGCGGACTTCCAGCGTGCAGTCCTGCAGCGAGACGTTTCCCTGCGGCTGCGGCAGCGGCAACCGCCAGCTCCGTGTCCGCCCGGGTCCCAGGAGCGGTTCCTTTCGTCCTGCCGCGAGCAAAGGCCCGATCGTGTGCACGGTATCCGCCACGACTCTGCCGGCGCTGTCCCGGAGCACAATCTGCAGCCCGAGCGCAGAAGCGGCCCTGGCCGTGCGGTTCTCCGTGCGCAATTCAACGTACGGCGCGCCGTGCTCGTCCCGCGGGAATCCTGATTTCGGGTATTCCAGCGTGATCGGATTTTCCGCCGCCGCGCACAAGGCGAAGCAGCCGGAAACGGCCAACAACCATGGAAAGTTCATCGCAACCATCCCCCGTCTATCCGTCGCTGGCTCTCCGGGCGCAAGGTCCCGGATTCAATAGACAGGACGCCGCAACGGCGTCAAGCGTGCAGGATCTGGCCTGCGCGACCGCGCATGGAGACGCACGCCGCGGGCTACAATCGGAATTTGCGGTACTTTTTCTCGCGGCACGTCCCGGACGCGCGGCGCGTCCTGCTGGTGGAAAGCGGCCCGCGCCACCTGATCGAAGACATCCTGCCAGGCCTTTACACGCAGCCCGTCAACCAGCGGGTGGATCTGTTCACCTGCTTCAGCGGCCTTCCGCGCGGCTTCGACACGGGCCGCGGCGAAGTCTTCCGCACCCACGACTATCAGGGGCGCGCGGCGCGGCGGCGGCTGTACTCGATGCTCCGCCACCGGGGCTACGACATCCTTGGCATTCTCTGCGCCGACACGCCCGTCATGGCCAAGTGGAAGTGGGCGCTGGCGTGGCAGGTGCCCGCCAAGGTTTTCATCCTGAACGAAAACTGCGACTACTTCTGGTTCGACTACACGCAGTGGCGCACCATGCTCCACTTCCTGCTGTTCCGCGCCGGTCTGACGGGCGCGGAAGGCGCGGCCACGGTGGCGCGGCTTGTTTTTGCACCGTTCGTACTCCTTTACTTGCTCGGATTCGCGGCGTACATTCATCTGCGGAGGGCGCTCCGGACATGAAAGCGGTCTTTGTCACGGAATTCGGCGGCGTCGAAAAGCTGCGATATGAGGATCTGCCCATGCCCGTGCCCGGCGACGGGCAGGCGCTTGTGAAGATCCACGCCATCGGCGTCAATTTCATCGATATTTATTACCGCACGGGACTCTATCCTGCGGCGCCGCCCGTGGTGCTGGGCATGGAGGCGGCGGGCGTGGTGGAGCGCGTCGCGCCCGGCGTCAGGGAAGTGAAGGTCGGAGACCGCGTGGCCTGGGCCATGCACCGCGGTGCGTACGCCGAGCACGCCGCCGTGCCCGCCTGGCTGCTGGTCCCCATCCCTCCCGAGCTCGACTTCCAGTCCGCTGCGGCGTCGCTGCTGCAGGGCATGACGGCGCATTATCTGACGCACTCGACTTATCCGCTGAAAGAAGGCGAGACGTGCCTGGTGCATGCCGCGGCGGGCGGCACGGGGCGGTGGATCGCGGCGGCGGCGAAGATCCGCGGAGCGCGCGTCATCGGCACGACGTCCACGCCCGAAAAGGCGAAGATCGCGCGGGAAGCGGGCTGCAACGAAGTGATTCTGTACACGGAGCAGGATTTCGAAACCGAAGTGCGCCGCCTGACGGCTCAGCGCGGCGTGGATGTCGTGTACGACTCGGTCGGGGCCGCCACCTGGGAGAAAAGCCTTGGTTCTCTGCGGCCGCGCGGCATGATGGTCAGCTTCGGCAACGCCAGCGGCGCCGTGCCTGCTTTCCAGCCGCTCGTGCTGAGCCAGAAAGGCTCGCTGTTCCTGACGCGGCCCACGCTGATGCACTACTGCGCCACGCGCGACGAGCTGTTGTGGCGCGCCGGCGACGTGTTCCGCTGGCTGATCGAGGGGCGCTTCCAGCTCCTGATCGACAAGGTGTACCGGTTGTCCGAAGCAGGCCAGGCGCAGACCGATCTGGCATCGCGCAAGACCGCGGGCAAGCTGCTGCTGGTTCCCTGAACCGCGCTCAGCGCGGCGGCGGGGGCATTGGCACGGTCTGGCCGCCGAGCCCAGCGTAGGTGTCCTTCACGCGGATGACCTTGCCGTTGGCGAACGTCACGAACGTGATTTTCCCCGGCGGGTAGCCATACACCCAGTCTTCGGTCTCCACTCCGTCGACGGTTTCGCGCCAGCGGTCGCGCGGATGTCCGAGCGCCATCTTTACCTGCTCGGGCGTCATGCCGACTTCGGCGCGGTTGGCCTTGATCGCCTCCTGGATCTCCGGCGGCAGGGTGTCGAAGTAGTTCTGCGTGGCCGATCGCGTGTCGAACTCAAGCACCGGCTTCAGCATCTGTTTCACGTCGGAGGGTTTCGTCTCCGGAGGAATCCTGCCGGGGAAGACCAGCGCAATCGTGGTGCCCGCCGAGCGCGTGATGTTGCGCGACATCGGCACCGTGCGGCCGGACGTGCCGACGCCGCCTTCGATGCGCTCGTACCACTTGCCGCGCGTGTTCAGTCCGCCGTTGATCTGCAGGACGATGCGGTCGTCCTCGATGTCCACCTTCGTGATCTGGACCAGCTCGCCGACCCGCGCCACCGCGCCGAACTCG
>Ga0101944_10005391_pt1 | contig 14578 bp, 9 predicted proteins | sample DewCreD2012metaG_FD_75245 | JGI IMG/M metagenome (GOLD analysis project Ga0101944, IMG submission 75245) | Hot spring sediment bacterial and archeal communities from British Columbia, Canada, to study Microbial Dark Matter (Phase II) - Dewar... ... | reverse complement strand
AGGCCGCGGAACGGGTTGACGAGGTTCGCCGACAGGTAATTGATGCGGTCGTTGTCGCGCAGCAGGTTATGGCTGAGGTACTCGATCGGCGTCGCGTTGAAGTTCTGGCCGATCTCGATGTGCGTGCCGCGGTTGCCCACGTAGTTCACTTCAGCCACATAGCCCTTGCCCAGCGTGCGCTGGATGCCGAACTGCCAGCGCTGCATGTAGGGCCGCAGAGGACGCTCGTTGAAGAACGTCACGCTGTTGCCGACAAGCGTCTGATAGCCCTGGCCCGGACCCACCGGCATCAGCAGTCCCGTGGGGAACGGATTGGACAGGGTGTTGATGAACGTGTAGCCGTCGAGAGTTGGAACGAACGGCGTGTTGCGGCTGAAGCCGCTCATGATCACGTCTCCGCGGCGCTGGCCGAGGAAGCCGTAGAACAGGCCGTAGCCGCCCCGCACCACGGTCTTGTCGTTCACCTGATAGGCGAAGCCGAAGCGGGGCATCCAGTTGTTCTTCGGGGTGTAGTACAGCTCGCGCGGCTCGCCTGCGACACCGGCGAAGGTGATGCCGCCACGGGTGACGAACTGCGCGGCCGGGACTTCAGGCGTGGGGTTCAGCGCGTAGGCGGCCCGCGCCGCAGATTCGAACGGCTGCGTGTACGTCTCGTCGAAGCGCCGCACGCTGCGGTTGAAACGCTCCGTCAGCGGGCCATCCCACTCCCAGCGGAGGCCAAGATTCAGCGTCAGGCGCCGGGAGATCTTCCAGTCGTCCTGGATGAACCAGGCCCACGAAACCGACTGCTCGGCGTAGCTGTCGTTGACGGCGATGTAACTCGATGAGGTCGGAAGACCCAGCAGGAACGCAGCGACGGACTGGCCGAGCTGGTTGGGCGAGCTCGGCGAGTTGTCCATCGGCCCGCGCGTGTAGGTCGAATCGAAGATGAAGCGGCCGGACTGGTCGTTGTTGTAGAACTGGCTGGTCTCCCGGTAAGAGCGGAACTCGCTGCCGGTCTTGACCGAGTGCTTCGAGAAGACCTTCGTCAGGATGCCGACGAAGTTGTGCGTGTCATTGGGCCTGTTTTCTCCGGTGAACCCGGTGCCCTGATAGCCGCTGATGTCGAAGCGGGGGAACCGGCGGATAGCCGGGCTGATGGCATTGTTGTACGCGGCGGGAAAGCCGAGCGAAGTGAGGTCGAATCCGTTGCCGAGAGGATTTCCATCCTGGCGCCGGATGAAGCGGTTGTAGCCATAGCGCAGGTTCAGCACCATCGTCGGGCTGAGTGTCCAGACGTCGTCGAGCACGGCGGAGCGGGAAATGAACCAGAACGCCTGGCCGGTAGCGACGTTGTTGAAATAGTCGTTGTACCAGCTGTCGCGGTCATACCAGCTGGTGCGCACGTAAAGCCGGTTGGCCGCGGTCAGGTTGTGATCGACGCGGACCGTGTTTGAGATGTAGTCGGCCTCTTCCATCAGCTCCGGCCGAAGGTAGTTGTTGGTGCCGTCGGGGTTGCCGGGCTGCAATGGCTTTGGGTAATAGGTGTCGAGAACCTTCTTGGCAATGGGATTGAAGAGGGAGGAGGGAATGATGTTGCCCGGGAAGGGGTCGGACTGGAAGCGGCCGCCAGCCGCCGGACGGCGCGTCCACGGGTTGTAGATCTGGAAGCTGCTGGAAACGCCGAGCAGGGCCGAGAAATCACCATTCTTCATGGCTTCTGTGGGAACGGTGGGCGTGCCGTTGTTGCGCGGACGGCCTTCCTTGATGCCCTCCATGCCCCACATGAAAAACGTGCGGTTGCGCCCGTTGTAGAGCTTCGGGATCGCAATCGGACCGCCGAGCGTGGCGCCGTAGCGGTGATAGTAAAAGTCCGGCCGCGCGATGCCGCTGCGGTTGGCGAAGAAATCGTTGGCGAACAACGCCGGCGTCATGTTGGTGTAGTAACCGGTGCCGTGGAACTCGTTGGTGCCAGACTTGATGCTGATGTTGGTGACGCCGCCTTCGGTCTGGCCGAACTGTGCGTCGAAGGTCGCCGTCTGCACCTTGAATTCCTGCACGAGGTCGGCCGGGGGAACGTAAGAGGCGATCACCTCGCCCGCGCCCGCCGTGGCTGTGCTGACGGCGCCGTCAATGGTGACGTCGCTGCGGTTGGCGCGCGTGCCGTCCATGGCATATCCGACAATGTGGGTCGGTTCGAACGGACGGTCCAGGCGCGGGTCGCGGGTGAAAGAAACGCCCGCCGCCAGGCCGATGAGGAAGTACGGGTTGCCGTGGGGCACGGGCAGCTCCTGCACGCGGCGCTGGTCAACCACGGCGCCCGTCGACGCCGTTTCGGTTATCAGCAGCGGCGTTTCGGCCGATACCGTGATGCTCTGCTCTGTCGCTCCCACTTCGAGCTGGATGTTGACTGCGATGCGGTCGTCGACCCGCACTTCGATGTTGTCCCGGATCGCCTTCTTGAACCCGGGGATCTCAACGATGACCTGATACTGGCCTGGAATGAGATACAGGGCGTTGTACACGCCCGCATCGTTGGTTTTCAGACTGATGCGGGTGCCCATGGCCTTGTTGACGACTTCCACGCCGGCGTTGGGCACCACCGCTCCCGAAGGATCAGTGACGATGCCCGTGATGGCGCCGCGCGGATCCTGCGCCATGCCCGCCAGGGCGAGCATGAAGCACAGTGAGACGATCCACACAATGCGAGACTTCATAGCTTTCCTTTCACCTGGTTTGGTTCGCGCCGCTGGAGCGGGCGCGCAGCCCGCCGTGCGGCGGATTGGACAAACTCCCACTGTTTGACGTTTCGCCGCCTGCTTCCTGCCAGACGACGAGTTTGACCCTGCCGGTCAGCCCGCTGGGCGCCGGCTCAAGATTGCGCATGTCCTGCATCTGGAACCTCTCCCCGAAAGCCGCTGCGAGCACCCGGTAGTCCGGCTCGCCGAGCTTCGCCAGAAGGTTGAGGTTCGTGTTGGAAACTTCAATGCGAAGGCGGTTCTCGCCTGCCTGCAGCCACCCGCTCAGATCCAGCCGGTAGGGCGGCGCGAACACGCTTCCTGCCCGCTTGCCGTTGACATAAACAACGGCTGCGTCGCGCACTGGCGCGTCAATCCAGGCGCGCATGCCGGGCTGGCGCTGCGGCTGCGGATCCACCGGCGAAACCGGCCCGAATTCCAGCCATGCCCGGAGATCGCCGCGCTCCAGACGGACCGTCTTTTCATAGGCTGCCGTTCCAGAGTAGAACCGGGTCTCTGCGTCTTCTGTCCACGACCGCAGCGTGTCGAACCGGACTTTGCGTCCCGTGTCCAGGAACGTCACCTCCCATTCAGAACTCAGATCCATTTCCCGAACCGGCTGTTTCCTCGAAGGCGCGGAATTCAGCGGCAGTCCGGCGAGGAGAACAAGCGAACCGTGCGGGGGAATCTCGACTTCTCCGCGGAAGTCCTGCTTCTCGCCTGTCAGCAGATCCCACGAGAAGGCGGGCTGAGACGGGGCGCGGAATTTCAGCCGGCCCCGCCACGGGCGGTTTCCGGTGTTGGCCACAAAAAAGGCCTCGCCATCCCGCAGCTTCCTGTGCGCGTACCCGAGCGCAGCAGAGCGCGGCTCCCAGCTCAGGGGCGGCTCGAAGGCGCGCCGCAAGGCCTCGCCCAGCGAACTTTCGTCAACAGCCACGACCCGGGCTTCCGAAAACAGGCGCCCGGCAGCCTCCTGCACGCGGGCGTCGTTTGCCTTCGCGTTCAGGTAGCCGGGAGAAAGCCGGGGCTTGCGGCCGGCGACGAAAACGTGCCCGCCAGCGCGCGCAAAGGCCGTGAGCCGACCCAGCACGGGAGCATCGATCCGCTCGGCATTCACGACGACGATGCCCCGATAGCGGCCGCCCGCGAGAGCCTCTTCCAGCAGTCCGTCGTCCACGGCGTCAAAGTTGTACCCGGCGTCCAGGATCTGCGGGATGACCGTTTCACCGATCACCGCGTGGATCCCGCGGTCGATCGAGACGTGTCCTCCGCCCGCGGAGAAGCGCGATCGGATTTCCGCCACCGGGATGTACAGCAGCAGGTCGGATACGGGCTCCCCCTGCCGCAGCAGCCAGCTGACCCGCTGCAGGTAGAGAGCCAGATCCGGCATGACCGTCCACCAGGGATTGTGATCATTCAGCGCTGCGGCGGCGTAGAAGCCCCATCCCGGCTTGCCAGCCTGCGGAGGCGAGTACGGCCAGCCGTGGCCGATCAACTCGTTGATGCCCTGAATGAAGTGAACGTCGGCTTCCGCTTTCACGTCGAGCGGCGTGGCGGCGAACGTCGGCGAATGCAGCCATGTCCACGTCTCCGAAGCGGTGACCGGGCGCCGCAGAATGTGGTTGGCGCTTGAGGCCCATCGCGACGTGCTCAGCCGCCGCCACTGGGTCTGTTCGCCATCGGCCAGATCCACATAGCGCTGGCTGGCCAGCGTGACGGGCGGCGTGCCATACACCTGGGCGCGCAGTCTGACGCCCTGGCGGCGCGACCATTCCGCCAGAGGCTGGAGAAACCTCTCTTCGGCCAGTTCCGTGAGCGTCAGCGCCCAGTCGTGCCGGATCCGCGCCTTCTCCTCGTTCCATTCCCCGGCCAGCGCGGGCAGCAGCGGCAGCAGATCGTAGCCGCGGCGGCGCTGGAACTCCTGCGGAAGATCCGGAGTCCAGTCCGCCCCGAACACCTCCAGGCTGTCGCAGAACACGGCGTAGGGCCGCGCGGCACCCAACCCCTGCAACAGGGGCCAGCCCACGGTTTCCAGATACCGGTCCAGCGCGGCGCGGCTGTAATGGTCGAACACGAACCCTTCCGCCCCAACGGCCGCCCGCTTCACCATCTGGCCCGTCTGGGTTTCCACAAACCGGAGCCCCTCTTCAGGAAACTCCCGCACGACGCGCTCTCCCCAGCGCAGTTGTGCAGGTCGGCCGGTCGGCTCCACGCGCAACCGCTGGGCGGCGAGCTCCCGAGGAATTTTCGGGCCGCCAAAGGGCCAGCCGCTGCCGAGGGTCAGGTCCACGCGAAGTCCGAGCTTCTGTGCTCTGGTAACGGCGAAACGGAGCGCCTGAAGGAATTCGGGAGACAGGAAGCGTAGATTGCGCATCCCGCTGGCAGGATCGTCCAGAGCCAGCGGATAGACCGGCTGAATCTCCACGCCCCCGATGCCGGCCTTTTTCATTGCCTGCAGCTCGCGGTCCAGTTCCTGCTGGGTGACGGCCGGGCCAAACCACCACCAGCGCATCAGGATTCTGGCATCGGGCGGCGGCGACACGAGCGTTTTCGCCACCTCTTCGACAGGCGGGCTGCCAGCGGCCAGGAGCGGGATCAACCCGAGGATCCAACCTCTCCACGCGGAGCGCATCACTCTGGACTCCATCAGCGGCCGGGAAGAGACCGGCTCCCGTCCACAGACATATCAGTTACCGCGGGCCAGCGGGGCGCGCGGTGTAAAATGGAACTAACCCAAGATCAGCCGAACCGCAATTTCGTGCAATGATCAGGCAGCAAGAAGTTTCTAAGAAATTTCTAAATTGGGCGGTATAACGCCTTGGAAACTCATCCGCTCTATCGGTTCGGGCCATACCGGCTGGATGCCGCCGCAAAAGTTCTGTTCCGGGGCGACCAGCCAATCCACATGACGCGGAAAGCGGTCGAGACCCTGCAGGTGCTCGCTGCGCGCTCGCCTGAAGTGGCCACGAAAGAAGAGATCATGGCGGCGGTCTGGCCGGACCGGGTGGTCGATGAAGCCAACCTGGCCCAGAACATCGCTGTCATCCGCAAGATCCTTGCTGCCTCTCCGGGGGATCCGGCGTATATCGAAACTTTCGCCGGGAGAGGGTACCGTCTCGTGGGTCCCGTCACCGTAGAGAAGCCTGAGCCGCCGGGGCAGCCGGCATCCGGCGAAGACGCGTCTCTTCCGCAGAGTGCGCCCGCGCAGCCGGGGCAGGCCAGGCCGAGGTGGCCGGCTGCGGCTGGACTCCTGATGTTGACATTCCTTGTCCTCTTCCTGATCGCCCTGATGAGGCGTCAGGCGCCGGACACCGCCCCCGTGGTGACCCCCGTGACGCGGCTCGCGGGCAAGGAGTTTCAGCCCGCCGTTTCACCGGATGGATCCTCGGTGGCGTTCGTCTGGCAGGAGAACGAGCAGTCGCTCCCGGCCATCTGGGTGCAGCGCTTTGGAGAGGGCACTCCCCGCCAGCTCTCCACGCCGGGATACTCGTGGTCGAGCCCAGCCTGGTCGCCGGATGGAAAACAGATCGCCTGCCTGCGGTTCGGCGCTTCGTCGGGAGACATCGTCATTCTTCCCGCCGAGGGCGGGGAGCCCCGCGCCGTGGCACCGGTCCTCCCCACGCGGTTCGGGCTGACCTATTTCCACCTCGACTGGTCGCCGGATGGAACCATGCTGGCTGTCGATGACACGCCGTCGTTGAGCCAGCCGCTCTCCATCTTTGTTGTGCGCCTCGACACGGGCGAGAAACGGCGGCTGACGCAGCCGGAGGAGATGATCATCGGCGATGTCGCCCCGCGATTTTCTCCCGACGGGAGGACCATCGCCTTCATCCGGGCATTTCACCGCAGCTACCAGGAAGTCTTTACTGTTCCAGTAACGGGCGGAACGCCGCGGCAATGGACCTCGGACTCGCGCATGGTGACTGCCGTGGACTGGCTGACGGACGGCCTTCTGGCTGGCTCTTCGCGCGGCGGTTCCTACCGGATCTGGCGCCTGGCTCAGGGAAAGGAACCGTCTCCAACGGGAGTCTACGGAGAGTTCCCCATCCAGTTCACTTACTCAAGGAGGGCGGCGCGGCTCGTCTATTCGCTGATCCAGAACGACCCGAATGTCTGGCGGCTGAACTTTGGCCCGCCCGTGTCGTGGAAACGGATCGTGGCCTCCTCAGGACAGGACGCCTCTCCGCAATATGCACCTGACGGCAGACGGATCGCTTTCCGCTCGGACCGGTCGGGAGAAGAGGAGATCTGGGTTTGCGATGCCGAAGGAGGCAACCCGGTTCAGGTGACGTCACGCCACGGACGGCCATCCGTGCCCCGGTGGTCGCCGGACGGAAGGCGGATCGTCTTCAACGATGCCGCGACGACAGACATGTATCTGGCGGAAGAATCCGGCAGCCGGTGGACCGTGCGGCCGTTCGGGGCGCGCGGCGTCCATCCGGTGTTTTCACCCGATGGACGGTGGATTTATGCCGCTGCTGCCGGATCCATCCTGCGTTACCCGGCTTCGGGCGGCGCCCCGGAAGTCGTGACTCCTGTCCGCGGACTGTCGCTCGACGTGTCGCCTGATGGCCGCCACGTCTACTTTGTCCGCGAGCCCGCCGACACGACGCTTTCGCGGGTGGATGTAGCCACTGGAGAGGTCGAGCGCGTGCTGTCCGGACTCGTTCCCTACTGCACGTCGTGCTGGGCGCTGGACGAACACGGCATCTATTTCCTCGGAGTCCGCCCGAAAGCGCCCGTGCAGCAATCCCTGTTTTACATGGATTGGAAGAGCAGGTCGACGCGCCTGGTCGCTGATTATCCCGAGCCGATTCTGCCCATCGGCATCGGCCCGTTTTCTCTCTCGCCAGACCGTCGGTCGATGCTCGTGGTGCGCCTCGACCCATCCAACGCCGACGTGATGCGCGCCGACGGGTTCAGGTGATTCGGCGCCGAGCTTCAGGATGGATTTCAGAGACGCGCGCCTGTTCGCGCGGCGTCAGCGGATCCCGCACGCCAGACGCCATCGCGGCGCATTTTCGTGACGTGGCTCCGGCTGCTGCGCAAGTGACAGCCTCGCGTCGTTGAAGACGAGGCAGCCAGCGGATCGACTCGCGGGAATCTCCAGCCGTTTCACGGCACCAGCACGCAGAGGTCGCGCAGGTTGCGGTAGCGCTGCTCGAAATCGAGGCCGTAGCCGACGACGAAGCGGTCTTCGATGGTGAAGCCGATATAGTCGCCGTGCACTTCGATGCGGCGGCGGGACGGCTTGTCCAGAAACGCGACCGTCTTCAGGGACCGCGGTTCTCGCTGTTCGAGCAGATGCTTCAGATAGTTCAGCGTCAGCCCCGTGTCGATGATGTCTTCCACGAGCAGCACGTCCTCGTCCTGGATCGGTCGGTCGAGGTCCTTGGTGAGCTGCACCTGGCCGGAGGTCGTCGTGCCTTCGTAGCTCTTCGTTCCGATGAACTCGATGCGCAGAGGCGCGTCGATGTGCCGGATCAGATCGGCCAGAAACATGAAAGAGCCCTTGAGCACGCCCACCATCACGAGCGGCCGCCCCGCGTAGTCGGCGCTGATCTGGCGTCCGAGCTCTGCCACGCGCTGCTGGATCTGATCGTGAGGGATGAGGACTTCGAAGCGGGGGGCGCTCATGCCCACTAGTCTGCCATGCGCAGGCGCGGGCTGGGCGGTCCGATGTGAATGTGCGCCGCGGAGGCGCGGCCCCGCACCGCGCCGCGGAACGCATAGTAGGGGATCTGTTCGCGCTCCAGAAGCTGCCGCAGCCAGAGGCCTTCGGGCGAATCAGGCAACAGCGCCACGTCCACGCGCCCGCGGTGATCGAGCCCGAGCCGGCGGTGGAACCCGGTGTCGCCGTGGGCGCTCACGGGCAGCGCGCGGCCGAACTGCCGCTGGAACGCCTCGTCGATCTTCCGGAATTGCGCCAGGCTGAAGTACCCGTTGCCGTCGAAGCGCTCCTGCAGGGGGCGGCTCTCCTCTTCTTCCTGGGTCAGGGCCAGCGCAGCTTCCAGTTGCGCCATCTCGGCGAGCTGCCGGATGAACTCCGCCCGCGAACGCGCCAGATCCAGCGTGCGGCGCCGCTCCGCCAGCTCCTCCTCGAGCAGCCTGAGCTCGTTCCGCGCAAGCACGCCTTCTTCCACGAGCTGCCGCACGGTTTCGATCTTCTCCTCTACCCTCGCCAGGCGGCGCCCGGCGGCGTCCACCATCTGGTCGCAGAGCTCCAGCCCCAGTTCGTCGGGGCGCATGGAGGAGTACAGAGTACGGTTGAGCACGTCGGCGTCGCCCAGGTCGGCGGCGCTCTCGCGGATCTTTTCAACCACTGTCTGCCGCCATTCGAGCCTCTGCCCGAACAGCGCCGGCAGGCAGGCGATGGCGGCGCAAACAAAAAGCTTGCGCACCGTTTTTATTGTAGTACGATACCCGGTAGGGAGAGGTTCTGACCGAACTCTTGCGGAAACGAAAACTCAACGGGGCCACCCCTTCCACCGCCACGGAAAGCCCCACGTGGCTCATCGCCCTTCGAGCCGCCGAGTCCAAGAAAGCTTCCGGAATCCGCGTGCTCGATCTGCGCGAAATCGCGTCGTTCTGCGACTACTTCCTCATCTGCACCGGCACGAACCAGAAGCAGAACCAGGCTATCTGGGACGAAGTCGCGAAGCAGATGAAGTTACAGGCTGGTGAAACGCCGTTGAGCGTCGAGGGGTACGAACACGGCGAGTGGATCCTCGGCGACTTCGGCGATGTGATCGTGCACGTTTTCTCCCCCGAGAAGCGCGATTACTACCAGCTGGAGCGGCTTTGGCGGGACGCCAAAGACGTGCCCGTTCCGCCGGAAGCCGCGGCCTGAGCGGCGCGCAGGCGATCGGATCACGCCGCGCAGATCTCCGCTGCGCGGGCGAGAGAGCCTGCTTTTGCCTGCAGCTCCCGGAACAGCGCTTCCGCCTCGGCGTCGTTGAGCGCGCGGACGGCGTCCTCCACCAGCGTCACGCGGATCCCGCGCCCGAGCAGCCCGAGAACGGCGTGCCGGACGCAGATCTCCGTCACGACGCCGTACACCACCGCATGACCGACTTTCAGCTGCTCCAGCAGGGCGGGAAGCTCGGGGATCGTAAAGCAATCGACGCTTTGCTTGTTTAAAACAATCTGGCCGACCTGCGTGCAATCCGGCTTTCTCTGGCCGAATGTTCCCGCGACGCAGTGCGGCGGCCAGAGGGCGAACTCCGGATCGTCCTCCCGGTGCGCATCCGCAGTCGAGATCAGCGGAATGCCGCGCTCCTTCGCCCAGCGGTTCAGACGCGCCACCTGGGGCAGGATCGACTCCGCCCCGGGCACGTACAGCGCTCCCGCGGGCAGCATGAAGTCGTTCTGCGTGTCGATATCGAAAAACGCCGTATTCATCGCCTCGCCCTCACTTCCCCGGCCAGCTGGATCAGCTCCTCGCTGAGGTCGATCCGGTAAGGAGGATCCACCTCGAACAGCGTCCGGAGCTTCTTCGGCAGGGCTTCGATCGACCGCCGCCCGCGCTCCCGCGCCTCGGCCGCTGAAGGCAGCGGCGCCACGAGTTCGCCCCGGAGAATCAGCGGCCGCAGCAGCGCCTCGGCGTCCGCCGACGGACACTCATGAGCCCGCCCGATCATGTCGCGGTCCCGGAATCGGAACACCTGCTTGGCGCCGGGAAGCGTCGCCTTGTCGGCGCTGAACTTGGCCGTATAGCGGCGGCCCAGCGGAGAGTCATGCTCCACCATCTTGTACACGGCCCCATGGCTGGGGGCATCCATCGACGTGGCCAGCTCCGTCCCGACTCCGAAGGCGTCGATCGGCGCGCCGGCGGCCATCAGCTCCAGAATCTTGTACTCGTTCAGGTCGCCCGTGGCCATGATCTTCGCGTCCCGGCACCCGCCCTCGTCGAGAATCTTCCGCACCGCGCGCGACAGTTCGATCAGGTTCCCGCTGTCCAGCCGCACGCCCCAGAACGGCTTGCCCAGCGCCACCGCCTGACGCGCGCCCTCCAGTGTGTCGTACGTGTCGATCAGGTAGGTCGTGCCTTCTCCAAGCAGCGCCTGCAGCCGCTCGAAGGCCTCGCGCTCGGTGGGAAAGCTCTGCACCCAGGAGTGCGCGGCGGTGCCGAACACGGGAATGCCGAAACGCATGCCCGCCAGCACGTTCGATGTCCCTGCGCAGCCGCCGATGAAAGCCGCGCGCGCGGCGTACAGGCCTGCCATGGGAGAATGCGCCCGCCGCGTCCCGAACTCGACCACCGCGCGGCCGCCGCTGGCGTCCACCATCCGCGCCGCCTTCGTGGCGATCATCGTCTGGAAACCAACCATCGACAGGAGGTAGGTCTCCGGAATCTGCGCTTCCATCAGCGGCGCCCGCACGGTGAGCAGCGGCTCGCCGGCAAAAACAGGAGTGCCTTCCGGCACTGCAAAAACGTCGCCCGTGAACCGGAACCGCCGCAACGCCTCGAAGAAACCCGGCTCCGCCCGCTGAAACTGCGGCAAGCCCTGCAGGTAGCGGATCTCCTCTTCTTCAAAACGCAGGCTCAGCAGGTACTCGGCCGCCTGCGCCAGCCCCGCGGCGATCAGATAGTTGCGATTGGCCGGCAGACGCCGGACGAACAGCTCGAATGTTGCGGTTTCACCCGCCTTGCCAGCCGACCAGTAACCCGCCGCCATCGTCAGCTGGTACAGGTCGGTCAGCAGGGCATTCACGGAGGCTTGATCCTTCCGGCGGCGATGGGCCGCCTACTTCTTCTTCTCCTGCGGCGCTTCCTTGATATCTCCAGCCGCCTTCTCCAGGTCTTCCACGCTGGAGGCGGAGATCTCATACAGCGCCGGTTCGCCTTCTCTGCGGGCGATGTATCTGTCTCCGCTCTTCGAGATCTGCACCTTCTCCGCGCTCTTCGATGTCACCGCCACTTCGATCACCGGTTGCGTGAAGCCGGATGCCGGGAACGACACAGCCTGCAGGTCGCGCAGACGGTCGATCAGAGTTTGCACCCCGACGGAATCCATCGGCTTGCCGCTCTCCATCCACCTGTCGCCCTGCTTGCTCAGGCTGAGCTGGCGCCTGGCCCCGCGGTAATCGATCTTCGACGGATCATCGAAGCCGAAATCGAACAGCTTCTTGTTGCGGAAGTCTTCCAGACCCTTGTCCAGCGCTTTGGCGTCGAACTCCTGCACGAGATGGAAGCCTTCGACCGCCGAGCTGCGCGCATAGTACTTGTCCTTGTTCTTGCGCAGCTCCAGTTTCTGGGTGCCGGCGGCATCGGTCACGGCGACCGTGGTCACCGGCTCGCCCGCCTTGAACTGCTTCTCGAGATCCGTCTTCTGATCCGACGTCAGCAACGGGTCGAGCTTCAGGTCCTGCAGCCGCCGGATGTAATCGTCCACGCTCCAGGAGTCGGCGCGGTACGTCTGCGGGCGGCTGATCACCCACGAGCCCTGCGCGTTTTTCGAGAATTCGAACGTCTCCTGCTTGCGGGCGATCTCCAGGCGCACGATCCTGTCGCGGTCGAAGGTCAGGATCCGCTTGTCGCGCAGGTCGACGGCAAGCTTGTCCAGTCCCCCCTTCACCCAGGAAGTCAGCAGGTAGACTTTGGGGTCGCCGTCCACCTGTGCGAATCCGCCTCCGCCCACAGGCGCGTCGTCGCCGAGCAGCACGGTGCGGGTCTTGCCATCTTTCAGCGTGATCACGATGCGCGCGTGGGGCTCTTTCAGACCGAACGCGGCGAGATCCTCCGGCTTCTCTTCGACGACTTTATCGGCGTTGAGCGATGCCGCGGAGGAGACGAGGCTTTCAATGGCGGACTTGTCTCCGGGCAGGGGTTCGGGCGCGGTGATGCGCCACCCGCCATCGCCGCTCTTTTCGATGCGCGTGGTTTCTCCATCGCGCCGCTGAATTTCGATTTTCGTGATCTCGTCCTGCTTCAGGGACAACAGCTTCGGTGAGGAGGCATTCTCGGGCTCCTCCTTCTTCTGCCGGTTCGACCACCACACGGCCGCCGCCAGCGCGGCCAGCACCGCCGTCGCGATCAGCAGTCCCCTCGGCCGCATTCTGCTACCTCCTGCGCCACCAGACGACGACGCCGAGCGCGATCACGACCAGGGGAATCACGAACTGCGAAACCGTGCGCACGAGAGTCATCTGACTCCTCGTCAGCTGAATGCGCCGGTCTTCCGGATCCTTGGGCCGAATCGAAATCAGGTCCTCGTCAGAGCTGAGCCAGTTCAGCATGTTCATCACGAGGTCCCTGTTTCCGCCAAAGCCCAGCGCATAGTTGGCCGCAAAATCCGACGAGCCAACCACCACAAAGCGGCCTTCCACCGTATTGCCGTCCCTCTCTTTGCCGGTCCGGTATGTGCCGGCCGCGGCCACGCAGTAGGACTGCGGCTCGCCTTTCGGCATCGCCAGCGATCCGGTGGCCAGGTTCAGGTTGGTGGCGGCGATCGAGTTGCGCGAGGTCGAAACCAGCTTCTCCACGGATGTCTTGTCGGTCGGCTTTGGCTCCATCGAACGGACAATCGGGAATGCCGTCGCTGTACGCTTCATCTCGCGCACGATCGGGTGCGTTTCATATCTCGTCCCCAGCGCCGTCTCCGGCCCCAGCCCGTACAGTCCGCCGATGCCCGACGTGTCGAGGATCAGGTCCTTGTTCAGCTTCACGCCCCAGTCTTCGAGCACCTTGGCCAGCGCGGCGTTTTCGGCAACGCTGTCCTTGGGCGTCTTCAGCGGCGGGTCCATCAGGAAGAGCGCCCTGCCTCCGTCCTCGACGTATTTCTTCAGGGCGTCCACCACCGGCTGCGGATAATCCGTCCGCGGACCGGCGACGACGACGATCGTGCAGGCTTCAGGAATCTGGGGCTTCTCCAGCAGGTTGATCGTGTCCGTCTTGTAGTTGTTCTTCTCGATCAGCTCCTTCAGCGAGGAGTAGGCTGGCGCCTCGCTTTCCTCGAGCGAGTGCTCTCCCGCGCCCGTCGTGAAGCAGACCGTCTTCGTGCCCGATTTGAGCAGGCGGATCAGGGCGGAGGTGATCTCCTCTTCAGACACGCTGCGCGCTTCCTCGCGCTTTCCGGCAGTGGAAAGAATCACCGTGCCCGTGCGCGTCACGCCGTACTGCTTGGCCACGGTCGGCTTCTTGAAAGGATCAATGTAGGCCACCTTGAGCCGCGGCGAGAGGTTGTTGTAGCGGTCAAGCAGGTCTTTGGCCCGCGCGAAATCCGATGTTTCGTCGAAGTATGCAATCTCGACGTCGGCTTTCAGCCCCTTCACGACCTTGACGGTCTGATCGGCCAGAGAGTACCGCTTGTTGGAAGTGGAATCGTAAGACTTGTTATACCGGTTGGCCAGGAAATTCACCGTGACCAGAATGGCGAGCACGACAAGGATGTAGGTGGATGCGTACGCCCCGTAGCGGGCCTGGCGGGATTGCAGGAACGGCATCTTCATCTCTTACGCCCTCCACCGGAGCGACTCGAGGCTCCGCGATGTCAGAAAGATTCCGAGAAAGATCAGCGAGAGGAAATAGACGGCGTCTTTCGAGTCGATCACCCCTTTGGAAAACGGCTCGTAGTGGCGGACCACCGACATGTAGCCCATCACGGTCGCCCACGTGGCGGTCTCGTAGCCGGCCACCCATTCAAAGACCCACAGCAGCAGGCAGGCGCCGAAGGTCACGGCGCCGGCGATGATCTGATTGCGCGTGGTCGTCGAGATGAACGTGCCGATGGCCAGCAGGCCGCCAGCCTGGAGCAGCAGCCCCAGATACCCGACCAGCATCGGCCGCCAGTCCGGCTTGCCGTAGGCGAACAGGAAGCCCATGTTCAGCAGGCTGATGCCCAGCAGGCAGGCGTAGAGAA
>Ga0101944_10005390_pt1 | contig 14578 bp, 14 predicted proteins | sample DewCreD2012metaG_FD_75245 | JGI IMG/M metagenome (GOLD analysis project Ga0101944, IMG submission 75245) | Hot spring sediment bacterial and archeal communities from British Columbia, Canada, to study Microbial Dark Matter (Phase II) - Dewar... ... | reverse complement strand
CGATCTCCACGACGTCCAGGTCCGATCCGCTGGTGATGCCGACGCAGTGCTTGCAGACGCCGCAGGGATTGGGCGTCGGCCCCTTCTCACAGTTCAGGGCCTTGGCCAGAATGCGGGCCGTGGTCGTCTTGCCGACGCCGCGCGGACCGGCGAAGAGCAGTGCGTGGGGGATGCGGTTGTCGGCAATGGCCTTGGACAGGCTGCGGGCCACCGTTTCCTGCCCCGTCAGATCGGCAAAGGTCTGCGGGCGGTATTTGCGGGCCGACACGACATAGTCGGCGGCCGGCGGCGCATCCGGGGCGCTGGGTATCAGTTCGCCTTCGGACGCCACGAGATCGCCTGTTCCACCGGGCGGCCGGCGCTTGGGTTTGGCAGACGCGGAGGCGGTCCGGGACGCGGAAGACGCGCTCTGCGAGGGCTGGCCGGCGCGGGCTTCGGCTTGCTCGCCGGCGCCGCTTTCGGCCTCAAGCATATCGTCCAGCGCCGGTTCGGGCGCCTCAATGCTCAGGTCCAGTTCGTCGTTATTGCGTTTGCGGGCCACTCCCGGCTCCTTGATGTTTGGCTTCGGAATGATTGTCGGCGCCGGCGGGGCAGTTCAAGCTCCATGTGCCCCGTTATCGCCGGGAACCGGAGCGCAAACAGGCCCTGACACGGGAACGCCATCTCGCGGGCGACTGGCTTCTGATCTACAAGTTGGAGGGGGACACCGTGATCTTTGAACGGACCCGATCACATGCGGAGCTCCTGAGAAAGGGAATGGAATCTCAGGACGGGATGCGGCGCACGGAGAGATGCTCGCGAAAGGCGAACCACAGGCCCAGAACGATCAAGGGAATGATCTGGAGCAGGTGCATCGCCAGCGTGAAACTGAGGGCCAGCGAGCGCTGATCCTCGCGCGCCAGGCCCAACACCAGAAGCGCAAAGACGCCGCCGGCTTCATACATGCCGAAATAGGCGGGTCCGGACGGCAGCATCACGGCGAAGCAGACCAGCACCGTGATGGCGAAGCAGTCGCTGAGCGTGAAGGCGTGCGCCCACCCTTCAAAGCCAAACTGCAGGAACCACACACACAGGGCCGTCGTCAGCCACACCAGAAATGACAGCAGCACGACCCAGAAGACCGTCACCGGATCCCGCACGGACTGCATTCCGGAGGACAAGGATTCGACCGCGCCGCACAGTTTCTCTTTGATTCGCTGCGACAACCGCGGCAGCGCGTGGATGGCCCGCAACACAAGGCTTCGCGTGCGGCGAAACAGCATGAACAGCACGCCCGCGCACAGAACGCCCGACATGATCTCCAGTTTGAATGTCAGCGGCCGGATTTGACGGCCCTTCAGCGCGAAGCCAAAGATGTCCACGGTCAGGTCTTCAGCGATCCGCACCCCCCCCAACGCCACGACAAAGCACGCCAGGATCATGATGAGATCATAGATGCGCTCAACAACCAAACTGGCCGCGGCCCGCGCCAGACCGATGCCTTTCTGCCTGCCCAGCAGGTAGATGCGGATGAACTCGCCGGCCCGCGCCGGAAGAATGCTGTTGTAGCAAAAGCCGATCATCGTGATTTTATACAAGGTCCACTGGCCGATAGGCGCCTCGTGCCTCAGAAGAAAATACGTGCGCGCGCTGCGGCAGGCCATTGAGACCAGATGCATGAGAACAAACGGGACGGCCCACAGGTAAAGCCGGGGATGGGAGAAGTCGCCGCGCACTTCGCTCCAGCGCACGCCCTGCAGCGCCCAGATCAAGCCCGTCGCGCTGATGAGGACGCCCAGGATCAGCGCAGCGTAATGACGCGCTTTGCCGCTTCGGGGGGACGAGGAGGCCGGAGCCGGTGGATGGGACACGCTGTTCATGATATCCAACCCCGCCCTGTTTCCGGCGTCACGGCGCCGACTCTTCCCCGGCGCCGAATCGGACCGCAATGCGCTCCTGGACGTGCAGCAAAACCTCGCGCGCGCTGACGCCGCGCGCGCGCGCCAGCCGCGCGCAGCAATCGAACTCGGGCTTGGCCTTCACGAACTTGCCATTCCATTCGGCGATCTTGACGCGGACCGGACCGTAGCGCGTCTCAATGTCCTCGAAGCGGCGGGGCAGGCAGTAGCGGTCGGCCTCGGTCATCTTGACGCCGAAACTCGAGGACTCTCGCAGGATGATTTCAGCCAATCCCGGCGCCGCGGACGCCGTGGCCAGCACCTGAAGGCTGACGCCGGGACGATTCTTCTTCATCTGGATGGGAACCAGGTTCACATCGCGGGCGCCGGCCTCGAAGAGCCGCTCAAACAACGCCGTAAACAGCTCGCCGGGCTGGTCGTCAATCTCCGCAGTCAGCAGGCGCAGACGTTCGTGGTCCAATCCCCGCGGCATGAGCGCGCCGGCCGCATCGATGAAGCGGCCCAACGAAACGCGCAGGTAGTTGGGCCGGTGGGCGTGTTCGCGCGTCCCCGAGCCATAGCCCACCCGATCAGCCGCGAAGGCCGGCATGGGGCCGAACGACTCGGCAACGGTCGTGATGATGGCCGCGCCCGTGGGCGTGACCAGCTCGCCGCCCAACTCGTCCTGATAGCAGGGCACGCCGCGCAGCAATTCGGCCGTCGCCGGCGCGGGAACCGGATACTCGCCGTGGCCGCAACGGATCGTTCCATGGCCGACGTTGATGGCCGAGCAGCCGACGCGTTCGGCGCCCAGCAGATCGAGCGCGACCATGGACCCCGCGACGTCGATGATCGCGTCCAAGGCCCCGACCTCGTGGAAATGGATGTGGTGAACGTCCACGCCATGGACCTTGGCCTCGGCGCGGGCCAGCCTCTCGTAGGCGGCCAGGGCGCGCGTTTTCGCGCGCTCGGGCAGTCGTCCGTTCTCGATGATCTCCCGCACGTCCGACCAGTGCCGGTGATGATCATGGTCTTCGTCGATCTCGACAATGACGCGCGCGCCGGCGATGCCGTGCTGCTTGACCGCCTCTAGACGAAGCCGGAATCCTGCGATGGGCAGCGTGGCCAGATGCTGGCGAATGGCTTCCAGATCGGCTCCGAGCGCGACCAGGGCGCCCAGGGTCATGTCGCCACTGATTCCGGAGTGGCATTCGAAATACAGATCAGGCATGGAGGGCGTTCTCGATTCGTTCGATCCAGAATTGGCGTTGCTCGCCCGAGGACAGTTGCAGCTCCACCTTGTCGCCCACCTTCTTCTTGAGGAATTGCGCGCCCAGCGGCGAGCGGTAGGACAGAATGTGGCGCTCGGGATCGGCGTCCCAGACGCCCAGCAGCGTGTAGCACGATTGCGCCCCAGCGTGATCCCGCACGAAGACGCGCGTGCCGGGGCCGGCCTGATCAACCTTGACGGTGTCGGCTTCGAGAATGCGCGCAAACCGGATGAGATGCTCCAGCTCGCTGACGCGGCTCATCAGGCGCGCCTGTTCTTCCTTGGCGGCGTCGTATTCGGCGTTTTCGCTGAGGTCGCCCATGGCCGCGGCCCGTCCGATCCGCTGGCTGTTGGCGGGGATATCGACGGTGCGCAGCCGCTGCAGTTCGCGCGTCTGAGCGTCGTAGGATTGCTTGGTCACATAGTGATAGATCGACGTCAGCAGGTTTTCTTCCGCGCGGACCTCCAGTTCGGGCCGCTCGGCGCGCAGGGCCGCCGCGATATGAGCGCGTTCGGACGAGTCCAATCCCGGATGCGCCAGCATCCGCTCATAGAAGCGGCGGGCGCCTTCGTCGCTCATCATGGCGGCGATGCGGCGCGTGTTGCCATGATGATGGGCCTCGAAAAAGCGCCGGATGGCGTTGATATCCTCGCGCATCTGCGGGCCGGATTCGTCGCGCGGATTATAGTTGGCGTTCAGATCGGAGAAGTGTTCGAGCAGCTGCTCCATCATCATCTCGATGGACAGCGACGGGGCGAACTCCTTCCAGCGGTCATGGATGTATTCGCCCACGGCCCATAGATAGGCCTCGGTATTCAATGTGGGATTGGTCAACAGCGTCTCGGCGAGGTGTCGCAGGTTCTCGAACCGTCCCGCTTCCTTCAGGACCGACACGCCCCGGGAGGCCAGCCGGGCGGACAGGCGCGGCAGCAGATGCTCATAGACGGCGGGCCAGTCGTCGCGGACGCGCCGGATGGTTTCGAGAACCGTGGCCTGATAGTCGGACAGCTCGAGGGCCTGCAAGGCCCCCAGCAGGTCCTGCGATTCGCGCACGATTTCGTCCACCGATCGTGGCGGCGCCGGAACGTGCTCGGCGTCGATCTTGCGCAGATTATCCAGCAGGAACAGCGCCTCGATCCGGCCGCCATCATGCTCGGCGCGTTCGAAGCGCAACAGAAGCCACTTCTCGATGCGATCGAGTTCCTCCGACGCGATGGGCGATTTCTGATGGGCGCGCACGACGCTGCGGACGGCGTCCAGGCGCTTGCGGACGGTGGGCGCCTGCGCCAGGGCGTCAAAGGCCGCGTCATGGACGCTGACGGCCTGGTCGCGTTGCGACAGGACGGCGTTGACCCCGGACCCGGAGAACCGGATCCAAGGGTCCACCCGGATGCGTTCGCGGGACCGGCTCCACCAGCTCTTCCATTCCGCATCGCTCATCAGATACGCGGTCATCTCGTGACGCAGATCGGCGACGGACACCTGCCGGCCCGAAGAGCGCAGCGCGACCTTCACGAAGTCGGCCGGATTATCGTTGGCCAGCGAGCGCATGGCGTCGCGGTCGCGCGACAGACGGGCCAGGAAATGCGCCCGCGGCAGCCGCGTGAGATATTCGCGGGCGCCGGCGAACGTGAACTCCGCTTCGGGGCGCTGGGGAAAGCGCAACACCATCTTGCGCGTGGCCGGGTCGATGGCCGTGACGGTCCCCGCCCCCCAGGACTTGTGCATGTAGGTCTCGCCCACGTCGTATTGAAGAAATGTCAGGAAGGCGTTGAGGGCGCGGTCCAGGGCCGGCGCCGTCTCCAGCTGCGCCGCCTTGACGAACCGTTCGTAGTTGGGACGGTCGCCATAGCGGTTCTTCAGCAGAGCCAGCAGCGTCTCGCGCAGGGCGTCGGGCGATGGCATGTGGGGCAGGCAGGCCCGGATGACTTTGAGCGCCTCGGCCTGCCGGCCTTGGTCGGTCATGTTCTGAACCAGCAGGGCCAGCATCTGGTCGGCCCGGCCCTGTTCTCCGCGCTTGGCCATTCCCGTGATGAACTTCGTGTAGAACGATGGCTCCAGGGTCGGCGCGTCAACAAACTTCAGCCAGGCTGCCTCCAGTTCCTCCCATTTCTTGCGTTTGGCCAGGTCAAAGAACAGCGTCGTGTCGATGACGGCAGCCGCGGGCGTCATGGCGCCGGCCGCGGGATGGGCGCTGTCGGCGGCTTCCGCTGGCGGGGCCGTCGATGGTGTTCCTGAATCCATAGATGCGGATAATCCTCTGTCTGTGTGAGTCCTGGGGCCGATCCGGTCGCATCGGTTTGGTTTGCCGGGCGCCGTGACAGGCCCCTAAAAAAGAAAGCGCCCGGAAGGCGCTTTCAGTGTTGGCATTCACGTGGCGGCGTGAGGATTTACTCCTTTTCCTTGCCGCCCGGTTTCTTGTCCCGGGCCTGTTTTTCCTTGAACATGACCTTCAAGGCCTCGTCGAGTTGCTCCGCGGCCTTGGTCTTGCTGATCTCGCGCACGTAAACGATCTCGTCGATCAGGAAGTTGCGGGCCTGATCCATGATCTCCTTTTCCTTGCCCTTGAGATCGTCGGATTGGTCGAGGATATACAGTTCCCGAAGCAGCTTGGAAATCTTGTTCGGATCGCCGCTCTTCATGGTGTCGCGGTATTCCAGATACTGTTGGCGGGCGTCTTCGCGCGAGACCTGCACCGGCGTCTTGATCTTGGTCAACAGCCGGCGGACCTCTTCTTTGTCCATCGGGGGGCGCACCCCGCGCTTTGCCATCATGCCGCGGGGGACATAGACTTTCGACGATCCCGAAGGCGGGTTCAGAATGAAATAGTCGTCTTCCTTGCCATCGACGGTCATGCGCTTGACGCCGATGATGGTGCAGATGCCGATGGTCGGCTCAACCACCATATCCCCGGTCTTGAACGTCGGTTCTGCCATGCGCGTCACCCTTTTCTCGGTTTAGGTCGTGTCCGGAAGCGGCCGCGCGGGAAACCCGACGCCCCGAAGACCGCGAACCACCGCCAAACGAACAAGGCGCAAGAGTTTACCCACCCTCTTGCGCCCCGTCAAGGCATTGATTTCGCATCCACCCCATCGAACAACCGGCCGCGGAAGCCTCAATACTTGACCGAACACCCGTAGGGCGGGGTCGTCGGCTTGGCGACGGGCTTGCCCGCCCGCGTTTGATCCACGGCGGCGCGAACGTAATTTTCCGCCTTGGGCACGTCCGCCACGTCGGTGGACTTGATGTTGTCGATGGCGCCGTCATAGACCAGCACGCCGTCCTGGGCAATCACAAACATGTGCGGAGTGGTCTTGGCGCCATACAGCCGCCCCACCTCGCCTTGGGGGTCAAGCAGCACGGCCGTCGAGGCGGCTTTCTCCCGCGCCGTGGCGGCCTTCATCTCCGCGGCGGCATAATGGCCCTGTTTCCCCGGCGCCGACGAGCAAATCGACAGCCATACCCCGCCTTGGCCCGTCACGTCACTCTGGAGTTTCTGCATGGCGCCCGAATCATAGTGTTTGCGGACGAAGGGACAGCCCAGGTTGAACCATTCCAAGACCACAATCTTCCCCTTGAACTCGCTCAGGCGGACGGTCTTGCCGTCCACGTCCGGAAGAGCAAAATCCGGGGCGGCCTTGCCGATCGCCGCCTTGGCCGCGCCGGGCGAAGCCTTCTCGTCCGACGGCGCAGCGGGCAACATCAGCAAGACAAGCGCGGCCGTCAGGGCCGGCAGGCGAAGAAAACGTGAAATGCGCAACATGGATTCATTCCTTTCTTTGAAGTGTGGGTTTGACAAGAAACGCTCGCAGCGGGCCGGGGGCGGCTTCGGAAGAATCCAACGCCAAAACCCCATCCAACGCCGTGACCGCGTTCGAACGATATTTTGATTTTTTTAAAGTCAGCGTCAAGGAGTTTCCGATGATCCGCGATTCCTGTGCGGCGCTGGCTTCAATCACGCCCTCGTCGAACGGATAGTAGAACGGCTTTGCTCCGGCCCACGCGCCGGAGGATGGCGACGTCAACGTGAGCGTCAGGCTCTCGCCATCGGTGAAACGGGCCTTCCATTCCGCCGGCATGGCTGCGGGCAATCGGCGGCGGGCTTGGTCAAATTCCGGGGCCCATTCGGGATCCCGTCGTCCGCCGGGCTCGACGGCAACGTCCACTGAAATCCGCGCTTCGCCGGGAACGCACACATCCCGGCACGCCAGCCAATGCGCCTGGGCCTCCAGCCGGACCGGCGCGCCCGCCGTCAAATCAGCGGGCGGCGTGATGGGAACCAACAACCACACGTCGCCCGAGAAGCCGAAACTGACGATTCCGCCGGTGGAGAATCGAGCCGGCGCCGGCCACACAATGTCTCCCGCCTCAAACCTCGCAGGCAGTTTCCATTCGATGGAAACCGCCATGCCCGCGTCGCCTGGATTGACCCAATACACGTGGGCGTCTTCACTGGTCTGCAAACGCAGAGCGACCCAGAATGCTTCGCCCGGGGTAATCGCGGTGACTTCGCAGACAAGCCTGGCGTCCACCCGAGGCGGTGGCGCCGCCGCGACCCAGGATGTCCCGGCGAAAATCGCCGGAAACAATAGCGACCGAAGCAACGCGAACCGCCCGAGCCGCTTTGCGGCGGCGCAACCGGATCGAAGACGCCGAAGAACGACATTTCTCCGCGTGATGCTGTATGTCATGAACAAGCCTTTTCATGGGATGCCCTTCGGATGCCGAAACAATGCTCCCTTCCCTTGTTCTATGCCTTTGCCCCCGGCCTGTCAACGCCGCCCCGTCATGCCACGCCCGATTATTCGCTTGAATCGGAGGGACGCGAGAGAAAAGATAACTTCTTTACGCTTTGAAGGGAGGCCAACATGGAGAGGGTTCGTCTGGGCATCATCGGGGTCGGAGGCATGGGGAGCAACCACGCCCAAAAGATTCTGGGAGGCGCCATCAAGCGGTTGGAACTCCACGCCGTTTGCGACATCGACCCCGCGCGTCTGAAGGCGTTCGAGAAACACCCCGGCGTCGCCCGCTTTGACGACAGCCGCAAACTGCTGCGTTCGGGCGCCGTGGACGCGGTCCTGATCGCCACCCCGCACTATGATCATACGACCATCGGCATCGACGCGCTCGAACAGGGCCTGCACGTGCTGGTCGAAAAGCCCATCTCGGTGCACAAAGCCGATTGTGAACGGCTGATCGCCGCCCACAAGAAACGCGGCCAGGTATTCTCGGCGATGTTCAACCAGCGGTGCGACCCGCACTACCAGAGGGTCAAACAGATCATCGACCGCGGCGAACTGGGACGCCTGCAGCGCGTCAACTGGATCATCACCGACTGGTTCCGCAGCGAAGCCTATTACGCCAGCGGCGGCTGGCGCGCGACATGGAAAGGCGAGGGCGGGGGCGTGTTGCTCAACCAGTGCCCGCACAATCTGGACCTGCTGCAGTGGCTGTGCGGCATGCCCAACAAGGTCCGCGCGTTCTGCTCGCTGGGCAAGTATCACACGATCGAGGTCGAGGACGAGGTGACGGCGTATCTGGAATACGCCAACGGCGCCACGGGCGTTTTTATCACCAGCACCGGCGAGGCGCCCGGAACCAACCGGCTGGAGATCACCGGGGACCAAGGCAAGGTGGTCATCGAGCATGGGAACGTGCATTTTACCCGCAATGAAGTCAGAGCCTCGGAATTCTGCCGCACGACGCGCCAGAGCTTCGCCCGTCCGCCGGTCTGGAATATCGAAATCCCCGTCAAAGACAACGGCCCTCAGCACGCCGGCATCCTTCAGAACTTTACCGACGCCATTCTCGACGGCTTGGACCTGATCGCTCCGGCGCGCGAGGGTATTCATTCGGTTGAACTGGGCAACGCGATGCTGATGTCTTCGCTATCGGGCCAGACTGTGAATGTGCCCTTGGACGGAGCGAAGTTTGAGCGGATGCTGAAAAAACTGGTCCGCGAGTCCAAGTTTCAGAAAAAGACTGTAAAAAAGGGTGACAATGAGGATATGGCCGCTTCATTCGGCAAGGCGTGAGGCGTGCCGGGCGGCCCACCGGCCGACACAACAGTGGAACAAACTCCTGAAAGGATACGCAATAACATGGCGCAACCATCGGCGAGAACCGTTTTAGGCGCGCAGATGTTCACTGTGCGCGAGTTCTGCAAGACGATCGAAGGACTTCGTGAATCCCTGAAAAAGGTGGCCCAGATTGGCTACAAAGCTGTCCAACTCTCGGGCGGAGGGCCCATGGACCCCAAGGATATCGCCGCCGCGCTGGAAGACAACGGCCTGACGGTGGCTGGCACGCATTTCGGCTGGGACCGCTTTAAGAATGATCTGGAAAACCTCATCGCCGAACACAAACTTTACAAGTGCAAGCATCTGGCCATCGGCGGATTCTTCCACAACATGGAAGTCAAGATCGACGACATTAAGCGCTTCATCGACGATCTGACGCCCATCGCCGCGCGCCTGGCCAAGGAAGGCATGGACTTTTCGTATCACAACCACAACCATGAGTTGATGAAGATTGACGGCAAGACCATCCTCGAACTGCTCTATGAGATGGCGCCCCCCGAAGTCCTGAAGGCCGAGATTGACACCTATTGGATTCAGGCCGGCGGCGGCGACCCGGCCGCATGGGTCCGCCGCTACGGTTCGCGCATGCCGATGCTGCACCTTAAGGACATGCGGATGGCCCCGGGCCGCGAGCAGCGTTTCGCGGAGATCGGCGAAGGCAATTTGAACTGGGAAGCGATCCTCAAGGAAGCAAAGAACGCCGGCATCGAATGGTATCTGGTCGAACAGGACCGCTGCTACGACCGTGACCCCTTCGAGTCGCTCGCCATCAGCTATCGCAATCTCAAGGCCATGGGCCTGAGTTGACCCTGCGCAATGGGAGCGCGGGCACGGGCCCGCGCTCCTTCATTCCCTCTTAAGCGAGCGCCAATGAACGTTATTCTGATCGTTTTGGACACGCTGAACCGAACCTATCTGACACCCTATGGCGCGAAGAACGCCCCGGAAATCCAGACGCCCAACTTCGACCGTCTGGCCCGCAAATGCGTCACGATGGACAGCCACTGGGCGGGATCATTCCCGACCATGCCGACGCGCCACGAACTGCTGGCGGGACGGCATGAGTATCCCTGGCGGTTCTGGGGCCCCCTCGAACCGTTCGATCTCACGATCCCACAGCTGGCCGCCAAGCAGAATGTCGTGTCCATGCTGATCACCGACACGTATCACTACTTCCTCGAAGGCAGCGGCAACTACCACACCGACTTTTCGGGCTATGAGTTCCTCCGGGGACACGAATCCGACCATTGGATCACCGCTCCCATTGAGCCTCCCTTCGAGTATCGCCGCATGCTGGCCGAGCGCAAGTATGGCAGGGCCGAATGCAACTACATGCGCAATTCGGCGCACCGGCGCGACGAGCGCGATTTCTACGGGCCGCGCGTCATGGATTGCGCCGCGCGATGGCTTGACGACAACCATACCCACACCCGGTTCTTCCTGATGGTTGACAGCTTCGATCCGCACGAGCCGTGGCATGTCCCCCCTCCCTACGACCGCATGTATGACCCCGACTACATGGGCGAATACAGCGTCTGGCGCGCCTATGGCCCCACGGCCGGGATGAACGCCCGCGAAGTCCAGAAGATTCGCGCCCAATACATGGGCAAGATCACCATGCTCGACAAGTGGATGGGCCTGGTGCTGGACCGCATGGATCGCTATGACCTGTGGGACAACACGATGCTCATCGTCACCACCGATCACGGCAACTGCATCGGCGAACACGACTATATCGGCAAAAACTACCCCATCCTGTGGGACATCGTGATGCACATCCCGCTGTTCATATGGATGCCCGGAATGAAACTGAAGCCCGGAACCAAAAGCAAGCTGCTGACCAGCCAGATTGACATCTATCCCACGATTCTTCAGGCGTTGGACTGTAAGATTCCGGCTGATTATGTCCACCATGGCTACTCCCTGATCCCGGCGCTCAAGGGGCGGGCTCAGGCCATCCGCTCCATTGCCCACGGCGGCCATTGCGGCATGTCATCCTATGTCACCGACGGACGGTGGGTCCTGCACAAGATGCCCGCGACCGCCGAGAACCAGCCCTATTACGAATATGGCATCAACATGGAGGGATTCCATAAGCGCTCCGTCGAGCCCTATGTCGGCGCCGAAACCGGGCAATTCCTCCCCTACACCCCGGCCACCGTCTATCGCGTCCACAAGCAACGCTCCATGACGGGTTTCAACAACTCCGAGAAAGGCGCCATCGGCGATCTGCTGTTTGAATTGCGGACCGGCGACGCCGACCTTCGCCTGAACCGGATTGAGCAGCAGCCCAAGGTCGCAGACCGGCTGCGGCGCCAACTGGCCGAGGAATATCAGAGGCTTCAGGTCCCGGCCGAGCAATACGAACGATTGGGCTTGGTGGACTTCATGAGCTGAAGACCACGCGCGCCCTGACCAAAAGGAGATAAACGATGATCCGCAAAGCCTTCGTCATGTCGGTCCATGCCGGACAAGAGGCCGAATACGAGAAACGCCACCGTCCGGTCTGGGCGGACATGGAAAAAGTCCTGAAAGACCATGGCGCTCACAACTACTCGATCTTCCTGCATCCGGAGACGCGCCAGCTGTTCGGATATGTCGAGATTGAAAGCGAAGAACGCTGGGCCGCCATCGCCAACACCGAGGTCTGCCGCCGCTGGTGGGCATACATGAAAGACATCATGCCCTCCGAGGCCGACAACAGGCCGGTCTCCCGGCAACTTAAAGAGGTGTTCCACCTGGATTAAGCCGGCCCGCGAATAAAGCCGTTGCCACCGCCCGGGCATGAGCCTATCATTTCACTAGGCATTAAGACACGGGCGGCTCCGGCGGGCAGTCATCGGCGCCGGCCGATGTGAGTGCGAAGGACAACGACAGGAAAGGATTGCAGCCATGAGCGAGCAGACCGCGACAGTATCTATTGAAGATCGCGTCAAGGAAGAGATTGAAAAAATCCGTCCGATGATCCAAGGCGACGGTGGCGACATTGAATTCGTGGGCATGAGCGGCAACAAAGCGCTGGTGCGGCTCAAAGGGGCGTGCGCCGGCTGCCCGGGCGCGCAGATGACCCTGAAGATGGGGGTCGAGCGTCGCCTGAAGTCGATCATTCCCGAGCTTGAAGGCGTGGAAGCGGCGCGATAGCATCGACTCCGCCGCGCTCGCCGTCCCAATCGGTCCATCGCCCGATCATTTCAAGCAGGGGCTCGCGGCCCTCTCTGGTTTGAGCCGAAAAGGCAATGACCGGCGATGCGATGAAGTCCGCCAGTGTCCGGCGCAGCGCCGCAAGGTTGCGGAAGCGTTCGTTGCTGCCAAGTTTGTCGATCTTGGTCGCGACGATTTGAAGCGTGACGCCTGAGGCGGCGAGATATTCCAGCAGTTGATGATCCAGGCGCGAGGGGTCATGTCGCGCGTCAATCAGGACGACGACCCCTCGCAGCCGGTCGTTGCCGTTGAGATAGGATTCAATCATTGGACGCCAGCGGCGTTTGATTTCCTCCGGCGCCTTGGCATACCCGTATCCCGGCAGATCGACGAAATACAGATTCCCGTTAATGTCATAGAAGTTGATGGTCTGGGTGCGCCCGGGCGTCCGGCTTGTGTGCGCCAGGCCTTTGCGTTGCGCCAGGCAGTTAATCAGGCTGGACTTGCCGACGTTGGAGCGCCCGGCGAACGCGATTTCGGGGCGCCCGTCGCAGGGAAAATGACGGGGATGGGTTCCGCTGGTGACAAACTGTGCAGAACGAATGATCATGTCCCATGGTGCGGCGCCGCCCCCGGGCCGGTCAATTGAGGAATCCCCGCTGGCGCCGATCATGCAACACCTTTCCACAAGGCCAGGGAGTGGGCAGGATTTGCCGCATGAGGCGGACAACTTCGCCCATGGAGCGTCGCAACGTGTCGATTTCTTCCATCACAGGGATTCTGTCAGGTCTGGCGGGATTGCCGCTGGGTCTGTCACGCATCGCATCGCAATTGCCCGGGGCCATGCCATCGGTCCGCGAAACGGAATCTCAGCAATCTTCCGTGGACTCGATCTTCGCCGACGACAAACTGACCCAGGACGAGTTCCGCAGTCTCCTGGCCGAAATTCTGTCGGAATACACGGGAGAAGCCGAGGAATCTTCCAGTCCGGCATTGAGGAAGGACGGCTCTGCCGCCGAATCCGATGGCGAGGCCGCAGCATTGGCCGATCAGCTGGGAGGCGCCCTGTTCGGCATGATTGATCGCGACGGCAATGGTTCGCTCGAAGGCCAGGAACTGGAGTTCGTGCGGTCGGCGCTGTGGTTCCTCAATCCCGAACTATTCAACCTTTTGTCGGGAACGCCCACGCCCCCTGAGGAAGCCGGAACCGTGATCGACCCGCCGGGATCGCCCACGGTAAGGCCCGTGACCCCGCGGACCGGAACGGTCATTGATCCTCCGGCCGCGCCGACGTCGCGATTGCGATTGTAGATCGGGATTGGTCCGAAGGCCCGGGCGATCGCGTCGTGCCGGCCGGCATGGGCCAAAACGCGCGCGGAATGCCATTGATCAGGGACGGTTCTTTTTTTCGGTTGGAGGGCGCGTCTTCCAGCGCCGGTGAAGCCACCAGTATTGCTCGGGGAATGCGCGGATGCGCGCTTCGAGCCGTTGGGTTTGCCGGGCCGTCAAGTCGGCGATGGCCTCCTCCATCGAGACGCCCGACAGGGGCGTGAGCGGAGGCTCGACCTCCACCCGAAACTTGCCGTTGGGCAGGCGATAGCAGAAAGTCGGGCACAGGGAAGCGCCCAGACGGATGGAGAAGAGCGCCGGCCCCGTGGCGGTGGAGGCCGGCTTGCCAAGAAAATCGACAAACACGCCTTTCTTTCGCGCGTCCTGGTCCGCCACCATCGCCATAACCCAGCCTTCGCGGTTAAGTTTCACCATACGACGCATTGACTCGTCTGTGGAGACGATCTGCATGCCCTCGCCCGCGCGGAAATATCGGATGAGCTGTTCGAGGTTCGGATTGTGAACGGGTTTGGCAACCGAGCATATCCTGAGTCCATGCGTAATGATGGCCGAAGGGATCAGCTCCCAGCAGCCAAAGTGCCCGGTATAGAGCACCCCACAGGGAGCCGTCTCGGAGCCTCGCAGATGATCAACACCCTCGATGCTGTCGAACCATTGCGCCCAGACCGCGCGGGGACGATCATACAACCGCATCATCAGGGCACCGACCGAGCCAAAATGCATGTAGCATCCGCGAGCAATGCGATTACGCCGGGAACGCGACAGTTCGGGGAAGGCCGTCTGGAGGTTCTCGTCAACAACCCTCCGGCGGATGCGCAGAGCCACGCCCGCAAACCAGCCCAAGCCGGCGCCCAAGCCC
>Ga0101944_10005387_pt1 | contig 14584 bp, 11 predicted proteins | sample DewCreD2012metaG_FD_75245 | JGI IMG/M metagenome (GOLD analysis project Ga0101944, IMG submission 75245) | Hot spring sediment bacterial and archeal communities from British Columbia, Canada, to study Microbial Dark Matter (Phase II) - Dewar... ... | reverse complement strand
CCGGCTCGCGCCCCGTGACCGTGGCCTTCCTGCGCGACCTCGCCCCGTATCTGGGAGACATCCACGGCCAGCACGACCAGCAGAAACTGTTTTCGCCCGAGGCGCAGCGCGAAATGCTCGACGAGGCCGCCGGGGCGCTGGATCTGCTCGGACAGGTGCGCGAGGCGTGGCAGGGCTGGCGCGCCGCGCTGTGCGAACTGGCGGATCTGGACCGCGCCGAACAGGAGCGGCTGCGGCTGGCGGACCTGTGGTCCCTGCAGAGAAACGAGATCGCCGCCGCGGGGCTCAAGCCCGGCGAAGACGCGCAGCTCGAGAACGAGCGCCGCGTGCTGCGCAATGTCGCAAAACTCAGCGAGGCCGTCGCGGCGGCTTACGGGCTGCTGGAGGAATCGGAATCGAGCGCGGGCGCGGGCGTCGGGCAGGCTCTGAAGCGACTGGAGGAAGCGGCCCGCATCGACGCCACGCTCGCGTCCGTCGTGGAGACGCTGCGCCCCGCGCAGATCGCCATCCGGGAGGCTTCCCACGAGCTGCGCCACTATCTGGGCAACCTGGAAGCCGACCCGCGCCGGCTGGAGGAAGTGGAAGCGCGGCTGGCGCTGATCGAGCGCCTGAAGCGCAAGTACGGAACGACGATCGAAGAGATCCTGGCGTTCTTCGACGATGTCTCTTCGCGGCTGGCCGCGCTGGAAAGCGCGGGCGAACGCCGCGCCGCCCTGGAAGAGTCGATCGCGCGGCTGGAAGCCCGCTTCCACGAGCTGGCCCGCGAGCTGCGCGAGCTGCGCACGCGCGCGGCGCGCAAACTGGCGCGCAAGGTTCAGGAGGAGCTGGCGGGTCTGGCCATGCCGGGCGCGGTGTTCCGGATTCAGGTGGAAGCGTGCGAACCCGGCGAGACCGGCATGGACGCGGTGCAGTTCCTGTTTTCAGCCAACGCGGGCGAAGAGCCGCGCCCGCTGGAGCGCGTGGCCAGCGGCGGGGAACTCTCGCGCGTGGCGCTGGCCATCAAGACCTGCATGGCGCCGGCGCGGGAAGGCGCGGCGCGGACGCTCGTGTTTGACGAAGTGGACGCGGGCGTCGGCGGAGCCGCGGGCGAGATGATCGGCCGGCGCCTGCGCGAGCTGGCGCGCCGCCATCAGGTGCTGTGCGTGACGCATCTGCCGCAGATCGCCGCCTTCGCCGAGCATCATTTCCTGGTCTCGAAAAGCGAAGCCGGCGGCAGAACCGCCGCCGGCGTCGAACTGCTCGGAAACAAGGAGCGCGTGCGCGAGATCGCCCGCATGATGTCGGGGCAGAAGCTCACGCAGGAAGCGCTGCGCCACGCCGAGAAGCTGATCGAGCAGTTCTCGGCGCGCTGAGCGCGCTCAGCCCTTGTGCCAGTACATCTCCCAGCCGAGATACTTGCGCCCGGCTTCATAGACCGCCGCAGCCACCTGCGAGAGGTTCGCCGCCACATGGTGCTCGAAGCCGTTCTCGCAGATGTAGTGCAGCAGAGCCTGCAGGTTGGGGATGCGCGCCACGCCCGCGCCGCCGAACGTCTCGAGCGGATCGCTGGTGAACTCGCCCTCGCCGACGTAGGCCTTGAGTTTCCCTTCCGCATCGCACGTGGAAAGGCGCAGGTAGGTCATCGGACCCGCCTTGACGCGGCCCACCACCGTGCCGAACGTGTTCAGCTTGCCCACCGTGCCGGCGATGATTTCCTGGTAGTCCATCCGCGCCGTTTCGAAGAAGTGCTTGGGCAGGTTGGAGCAGTGGAAGCAGACGCACTTGTCCGGGTCGTCGCCGTAGTTGTTGTTCCAGTCCAGCAGCGCGCTCGGCGTGCCGGAGGCCAGCGCGAGCGCGTACATCGCCACCACGCCCGGAACGTCCACCTCGCAGGCGCTCGGCAGCAGCCGGTTCGACATCATGCTCATCACCGTGCAGGGCACCACGCCGAAGTACTCCTCCATCGAGGTCCAGCACTGCACTGCCGTCACGGTGATGTCGTTGTCGGCCATCCAGCGGTCCACGACGACGGCGAGCTTCGCCATCTTCAGCAGCGCCGTGGCGTCGATGCCCGCCGTGCTGACGTAGCTGTTGATCTCGGCGAGCTTGGCCTGAACGGCGGCATCGTCGTCCTTCAGCCGCCCGATGCGGCCGAAGATCTCCGACAGGTCGATCGTGTCGACATCGATTCCGGACGCCTCCAGCAGCTTCTCGCTGTAACGGACGGTGTTGAACGCCGCCGGACGGGCGCCGATGGCGCCGACGCGGCATCGGCGCAGTCCGTTCACGACGCGGCAGACGGCGGCGAACCACTCGACGTCTTTCGCGAAGTCTTCACTGGAAGGCGCTACCGTGTGGAGCTTCGTCAGCGAGTACGGGATGCCGAACTGTTTGAGGTTGTTGCAGACGCTCATCTTGCCGCAGAAGCTGTCGCGGCGGTCAGCGATCGTCATGCTGGAAGCGCGGTCCGGGGTGGCCTGCACGAGCACAGGCACTTTCAGCCCCGCTCCCCGCAGCGCCTCGGCCACGCCCCGCTCGTCGCCAAAGTTGGGCAGAGTCACGATGACGCCGTCGATCTCATGGCGGTGACGGTCGAACAGCTCGGCGCACTTCTTCGCGTCCGCGCGCGTTTCCACTGCGCCATACTTGGTCTCCTCCGGCGACAGCACGACGACGCCGTAGCCCAATTTCTCGAGAACCTGAATCATTTCTTCGCGGCCGGACTTGGCCAGGTGGTCAGGAAAGAATCCCCGGTTGCCGACGATCAACCCGAACGTCTGTTTCTTCATGAGAGTGGCTCCTGCAAACGATTGCAATGCTGCGATTCTATCGTCTTCGTCCGCAGCGGTCAACGAAGAACCGCAACCGGCTGCTACACTGAAATTTCCCCCCGTGAGCAAGATTCTCAGGCTGCTGGCTGGCATAGGATTGTGTATCCTAGGCATCATCGGCTGGCTGTTGCCGATCATGCCGGGTTGGGCTTTCATGATCCCGGGGCTGATCATTCTGTCCGACCTCTTTCCGCCGCTGCGGCGGGCCCTTCACTGGGCCCGCGACAAAGTGAAAGAGGAGGCGGCAAGGTTCAGGGACCGGCCCGGCCGGGGGCAGCCTCCCCACAGTTGAGTCCATGCCGTACCGCACCGACGACGTCCGCATCCAGCAGATCTACGAGCTGATCACGCCGCAGGCTCTGCTCGACCAGTTTCCGCTGCACGAGGAGGGCGCGAAGCTGATCTGGGAGGCGCGCCACACGATTCACGATCTGCTGTACGGGAAGGATCAGCGCCTGGCCGTCGTCGCCGGCCCATGCTCGATTCATGATGTGGCCGCGGCGGAGGACTACGCCGGCAAGCTGCTGGAACTCGGCCGCCAGTACAAGGACGCGCTGTTTGTGATCATGCGCGTCTACTTCGAGAAGCCCCGCACGACCGTGGGCTGGAAGGGCCTGATCAACGACCCATTCCTCGACGGGAGCTTCCAGATCAACGAAGGGCTGCGCCGCGCGCGCGGACTGCTGCTGCGCCTGACCCAGATGGGGATTCCGTGCGCTACGGAATTCCTGGACATGATTACGCCGCAGTACATCGGCGACCTGATTTCCTATGGCGCCATCGGCGCCCGCACGACAGAGAGCCAGGTGCACCGCGAGCTGGCCAGCGGCCTGTCCTGTCCGGTCGGGTTCAAGAACGGCACGGACGGCAACTTCAAGGTGGCCATCGACGCCGTGCGCGCTGCGCGCATCTCGCATCATTTCCTTTCTGTGACCAAGGCAGGCCACTCGGCCATCGTCTGTACCAAAGGAAACAAGGATTGCCACGTCATCCTGCGCGGCGGAAAGCTCCCCAACTTCGACGAACAGTCGATCGAGACCGTGCTGCTCAGCCTGCGTGGCGCCAAGCTGCCGGACCGCGTGATGGTGGACTGCTCGCACGCCAACTCGCTGAAGAATTACCGCCTGCAATCTGCCGTGGCGCGGAACCTGGCCATGCAGATCGCCGCCGGACAGACGGGCATTTTCGGCGTCATGCTCGAATCGTTCCTCGTCGCCGGACGGCAGGATCTCGTCCCCGGGCAGCCGCTGGTCTACGGGCAATCCATCACCGACGCCTGCATCGACATCGAAGAGACGCGGCAGATCTTCGATCTGCTGGCTGAAGCCGCGCTGCGCCGGATGACGGCGTCGGCAGCTTCTCTCTGACCCCGGCCGCCTGCGGGACAATGGAAATTCCATGATCGACCGCATCTCCGTGCATGGCGCACGGGTGCACAACCTGAAAAACGTCAGCGTGTCGATTCCCCGCGGCTCCTTCACGGTCATCACGGGGTTGTCCGGTTCGGGCAAGTCCTCGCTGGCATTCGACACGATTTACGCCGAAGGCCAGCGGCGCTATGTCGAGACGCTGTCCCCGTACGCCCGCCAGTTTCTCGACCAGATGGAGCGGCCCGACGTGGACTCGATCGACGGCCTGTCGCCGGCCATTTCGATCGAGCAGAAGACCACCAGCCGCAGCCCCCGGTCGACGGTCGGCACGATCACGGAGATTTACGACTACCTCCGGCTGCTGTGGTCTTCCATCGGCACGCCGCACTGCCCCTCTTGCGGCATCCCCATCACTCGCCAGACCACCCAGCAGATTGTCGAACAGGTGATGGCGCTTCCGGCGGGCGAGCGCGTCATGATCCTGGCGCCGATCGTCCGGGGCAGAAAAGGGGAGTACCGCAAGGAGCTGGAAAAGTTCGCGCGCGCCGGATTCGTGCGCGCGCGCATCGACGGCGAGCTGCGCTCGCTGGACGAGGACATCCGGCTGGACAAGCGGCGGAACCATACGATCGAAGTGGTGGTGGACCGGCTGCCGCTGAAACCCGACTCCGCGCGCCGGCTGGAAGCTTCCGTGGAAACGGCCACGAGGCTCGCCAACGGTCTCGTCACCGTCGTTCACGTGGGCGGCGAGGAGCGGCTCTACTCGCTGAAGCTCGCCTGCCCCGAGTGCGGGCAGAGCGTGCCGGAGATCGAGCCGCGCTCGTTTTCCTTCAACAGTCCGTACGGCGCCTGCGAAGCCTGTCACGGACTCGGCGCCACGTGGTCGTTCGACCCGCTGAAGGTGATCGCCGATCCATCGCGGCCTCTGTTCGACGGGGGCCTCGGCCCCGGCAGCTCCAGCATGCTGATGCAGCAGGCCGTGCACGCGCTGGCGCGGCAGCTCCGCATCCGTCTGGACCGTCCGTTTGAAGAGCTGCCGGCAAGACAGCAGCAGGCGCTGCTGCACGGGGCCGGGGGCATGCCCGGCATTCTGGCCCTGCTGCAGCGCTCCTTCGAGGACGCCACCGAGGGCTACCGCGAGTATCTGGCCGACTTCATGTCTCCGTCGGAGTGCACGGCCTGCGGCGGCCGCCGGCTCCGGCCGTCGAGCCTCGCGGTGAAACTGAAGGGCCTGTCGATCGCGGATTTCACCGCCCTGCCCGTTTCTCGGGCGCTGGACGAAATCCGTTCCTGGACGCTGACGCCGCGGGAGGAGCAGATCGCGGCGCGCATCGTGGAAGAGGTGCGCCACCGGCTGTCCTTCCTGTGCGAAGTGGGGCTCGACTATCTTTCGCTGGACCGCTCCGCCGCCACGCTTTCCGGCGGCGAATCGCAGCGCATCCGTCTGGCCACGCAGATCGGCTCGCGCCTGCGCGGCGTGCTGTACGTGCTCGACGAGCCCTCCATCGGCCTGCACCCGCGCGATAACGAGCGGCTGCTGGCGACGCTCACGCGGCTGCGCGATCTGGGCAACACGGTGCTGGTGGTGGAGCACGACGAGGAGACCATCGAACGGGCCGACTACGTGATCGATCTCGGCCCCGGCGCGGGCCGGCTGGGCGGCGAGCTGATCGCTGCAGGAAGACCCGCCGAGATCGCCGCGCATCCGCGGTCGCTCACCGGCGCCTATCTGTCGGGCCGGCGCTCGATTCCGCTGCCGCCAGCGCGCCGTCCCGGCAACGGGTTGAAGCTGGTGCTGCGGGGCGCGCGCCATCACAACCTGAAGAACATCGACGTCGAGTTTCCGCTCGGAATGTTTCTCTGCGTCACCGGGGTCAGCGGCAGCGGCAAGTCGACGCTCGTGCATGACATCCTGTACCGGGTGCTGGCGCAGCACATCTACGGCGCCAGGACGCCGCCGGGACTGTTCGACTCCATCGAGGGGCTCGAGCACATCGACAAGGTGATCGAGATCGACCAGACGCCGATCGGCCGCTCGCCGCGCTCGAATCCCGCCACGTACACGGGCGTCTTCACGCCGATCCGCGAGCTGTACGCCATGCTGCCGGAGGCGCGGGAGCGCGGCTACAAGCCGGGGCGGTTCTCGTTCAACGTGAAAGGCGGCCGCTGCGAGGCCTGCCAGGGCGACGGCGTCAAGCGGATCGAGATGAACTTCCTGCCGGACGTGTACGTGCCGTGCGACGTCTGCCGCGGGCGGCGGTACAACTCGGAGACGCTGGCCGTGCGCTTCAATGGCGTCTCCATCGCTGATCTTCTCGAGATGACCATCGAGGACGCGCTCGAGCTGCTGAAGAACATCCCGCACATCCAGGCGAAGCTCCAGACCCTGGTGGATGTCGGGCTTGGTTATCTGCACCTCGGCCAGTCGTCCACCACGCTGTCGGGAGGCGAGGCGCAGCGGATCAAGCTGGCGCGGGAGCTGTCGCGCCGCCAGACGGGCAAGACGCTCTACATCCTGGATGAACCCACGACGGGGCTTCACTTCGAGGACATCCGCAAGCTGCTGGACGTGCTCAACCAGCTTGTCGATCTGGGCAATACCGTGCTTGTCATCGAGCACCAGCTGGACGTGATCAAATCGGCCGACTGGATCATCGACCTCGGGCCGGAGGGCGGCGAAAAGGGCGGCACGGTGGTGGCCGCGGGACCTCCGGAGCACGTGGTCCGCTCCCGCCGCAGCCACACGGCGCGCGCACTTGAAAAAGCGCTGAAAAACGGCAAAGCTGGTTAGGAGCCGCCTTGAGCAAGTACCGCGAGACGCCCCTCGACTTCTCCCGCCTCTCGACAATCCCGCTGGCCGAACGGGGCGGGAAGGTGCGGATCGAGCACATGGGCGCTCCCCACAGGAAAGGCGCCACGCTGACGGAATGGCTGGACCGTCTGCCGCGCCTGCTGGCGGCGGACTCGCTGCGGGCGGTCGTCTCGTCGATTCTGGAAGCGCGCCGGCGGGGCCGCGCCATTCTTTGGGGGCTGGGCGGACATGTCGTGAAGTGCGGGCTGGCGCCAGTGATCGTCGACCTGATGGATCGCGGCTTCATCACGGGCATCGCCATGAACGGGGCCACGTCGATCCACGACTTCGAGATCGCCCTGGCCGGATGCACGAGCGAAGACGTGGAGTCCGTTCTCCCGGACGGACGGTTCGGCTCGGCGGAAGAAACCGGGCGGCTGATGAACGAGGCCATCCGGAGGGCGCAGAGCGAAGACAGCGGGCTGGGCGAGGCGCTGGGAGCGGCGCTGGACAGGCTGGCGCCCGCGGAGTTCGCGCCCTACTCGATCCTGCTGCAGGCGTGGCGGCGCTCGATTCCGGCAACGGTTCACGTGGCAGTGGGAACGGACACGCCGCACACGCACCCGGCAGCCAGCGGCGCGGCCATCGGAGAGGCCTCGCACCGCGACTTCCGCCTGTTCTGCTCGCTTGTGCGCGGGCTGGATGACGGGGGCGTGTATCTGAACGTGGGTTCAGCAGTCGTGCTTCCGGAGGTGTTTCTGAAAGCCGTGTCGGCGGTGCGCAATCTGCAGTACCCGCTGGCCGGCTTCACGACGGTGAACTTCGATTTTCTGCAGCACTACCGGCCGCGGGTGAACGTGGTGGAGCGGCCGCACGCACAGGCCGGCGGGGCGGGCCATTCGATCACCGGCCACCATGAGATTCTGGTGCCGCTGCTGGCGGCGCTGCTGGTCGAGGCCGAGCCATGACGGCGCCCGCTCCGCCTTCCGTGGCGCGCACGGATCCGTTCTGGTCGTGGCGGGACGCGGCGCTGCTGGCGGCGCTCACCATCCCCTGCTTTTCCCTGGCCTTGGCACTGACCCACGGCTTTTTTCTGCTGCTGCCGCGCATGCCCGGAGAGGCGGCGCGCGCGCTCACGATGCAGTTTGCGTTCTACATGTTCTGGTTCGGCGCGCTGTGGCTGATCCTCTGGCAACGCTACCACGCGCCGTTCTGGAGCTCCCTGGGATGGCGCTTCCCGTGGCCGAACATGCTGTTCACCGGCATTCTGGGCCCCGGACTCGTGGTCGTCATCGCCGTGCTCGGGGAACTGCTCCACACGCCCGTCATCGACAACGCCGTGGCCCGGCTGTTACGCGACCGGTGGTCGATCCTGCTGGTCGGCACGTTCGCCGTCACGCTGGGTCCGCTGGCCGAGGAGCTGATCTTCCGCGGTTTCATCCAGCCGCTGGCCATCCGCTCTTTCGGAATCTGGTTGGGCATCTCGCTGGCCAGCGCGCCGTTCGCGCTGCTGCACGGTCCGCAGTACGCGTGGAACTGGCAGCATATGCTGCTCCTGTTCCTGGCGTCATTCGTCTTCGGGTACACGAGGCACCGCACGGGGTCCACCGCGGCTTCCACGGTGGTTCACGCCACCTACAACCTCACGTTCTTCGTCGGCTATCTGGCGCAGCGGCGCGAGCTGCTGATGTGACGGCCGCGCCCCGCGTGGTTCAATGGAAGTTTCCCCTATGGTGGAGACCGTCAAGTGGACGCCGGATGGCGTTGTGCTGATCGATCAGACGAAGCTGCCGCGCACGGTGGAGTTCGTCACCTGCCGGACGTATGCGGAGGTGGCGGAAGCGATCCGCGACATGGTGGTGCGCGGGGCGCCCGCCATCGGAGTCACGGCGGCCATGGGCGTGGCGCTTGGCGTCCTGCAGACGCCGCCGGACCGGCTCGGCGAGGAGTTTCCCCGCATCTGCGAAACGCTGGCAGCCACGCGCCCCACGGCGGTGAACCTGTTCTGGGCCATCGACCGGATGAAGCGGCTGTATGCCTCGGTGAGCGGCCGGCGGGCGGAAGAGATCCGCAAGGCGTTCGTCGAAGAAGCTCTGCGTGTCTACGAGGAAGATATCGCCATCAACCGCGCCATCGGCCGGCATGGGGCGCCGCTCGTGCCGGACGGAAAGTCCGTGCTGACGCACTGCAACGCCGGCGCGCTGGCCACCGCCGGCTACGGAACGGCGCTGGGGGTGATCCGAGCCGCGGCGGAGGCGGGGAAGAAGGTGCATGTTTTCGCCGACGAAACGAGACCGTTCCTTCAGGGGGCGCGTCTCACCGTCTGGGAGCTGCAGCAGGACGGCATCCCCGTCACGCTGATCACCGACAACATGGCGGGGCATTTTCTGAAATCCGGCCGGATCGGCTGCGTCATCGTGGGAGCGGACCGCATCGCGCGCAACGGCGACACGGCGAACAAGATCGGCACCTATTCCGTGGCCGTGCTGGCGAGGGAGAACCAGGTTCCTTTTTTTGTAGCCGCTCCGGTCTCGACCCTGGACCTGACGCTCGAGTCCGGAGAACAGATCCCCATCGAGGAGCGGGCTGCCGCGGAGGTCACCCACGTCTTCGGCGTGCCTGTGGCCCCGGAGGGAACCGACGTGGCCAACCCGGCTTTCGATGTCACGCCCAGCCGCTACATCGCCGGCATCATTACCGAACGCGGCGTGGCCCGGCCGCCCTATGAACAGAGCCTGCCTGCGCTGGCCCAGAGAGACTGACACCATGAAACGTTTAGCCGCTTTTCTGTTCGCGTCCGCCCTTTTGCTGCACGCCGGTCCGCTGGCCGGCAAGCGCGTTGCCAGCTTCACGCTGCCGGATTCGCAGGGCCGCTATCACGACGTGCTCGATTACCGGGGCAAGATTCTGCTCATCGACATCATGAGGACGGACTGCCCGCATTGCGGGACGTTTTCGAGGACGCTGGAGCGCGTCAAGTCCCGCTACGGCGACCGCATCCACATCCTGTCGATCGTGAATCCCCCCGACAACCAGCAGACCGTGGCCGCATACGTCGCAAAGCATAAGATCACCACGCCGGTGCTGTTCGATTTCGGGCAGGCTGTGGCCGCGATGCTCAACATCACGCCGCAGAACCCGACGATCAAGCTGCCGACCCTGCTCATCGTTGGTCCGGACGGAATCATCCGCGAAGATCTCGTCCATGACGAATCCCGCAAGGATCTGAAGAACATCTTCGAGGGCGACGGCCTCAACCGCATACTGGACAAACTGCTGGCCGAGTCCGGCGGCAAGAAGTAACGCGGCGGACGGATGCGGCCGGCCGGGGATCAATCCGCAGCGCCCAGTTCCCGATAGGCGCTCCAGGTCCCGTCGACCGTGCGCTGCCAGGAAAACTCCGCCGCCCGCGCCCTGCCCGCTCTGACGAGACGCGCGCGCAGGGACGGATCCCGGATCAACGCCTCCAGAGCCTGGGCGATGTCGTCCTCGCGGAAGGGGTCGACGAGAACCGCCGCATCTCCGCACACTTCCGGCAGCGCGCCCCGCGTGGAGCTCAGCACCGGCACTCCGTGCGCCATTGCTTCCAGCACTGGAATCCCGAATCCTTCGTCGAGCGACGGGAAGGCGAACACGGACGCCCTCCGGTAGAGCCGTTCAATCTCCGCATCCGCAATCCAGCCCGTCCACGTGATGCGCTCAGCGGCTGGGCTCTGCCGGATCCGCGCCTGTACTTCCTCCGCTCCGTAGCCGCCGCCGCCCGCCAGCACCAGCCTCCAAGGAGGCGGCGCGGCTTTCTCGAACGCGGCAACCAGCCTCGCCAGGTTTTTCCGCTTCTGCACGGCGCCGACGTGCAGAACGAGCGGCTCGCGCTCTTCTTCACTCAGGGTGTCCGGCAGTCTGACGCCGTGAGGCGTGACGCGGAGCCGGGTCGCGGGGACGCCCAGGATCTCTTCCACCTGCCCGGCGGTAAAACGGCTGACGCAGAGGATCAGATCCGCGCGCGCGGCCGCCTCGCGCGCCTGCTGCCGGAAGCGCTCGCGGAATTCGGGCGTCGAATACTCCGCCGTGAACACGAACAGGTCATGAAACGTCGCCACGCGGAGCCGGTAGGGCGCTGCGGGCAGCCGCTGGTTCAGCCCGTGGAAGAGCCGCGCGCGCCCGGTGCGGAAGCGCTCGAGGAGAGGGCGGACGGCCACGTTCGCCGGACGTTCCGCACGGAGTCCGGCCCGGAGGCGGTGGAGGCGGTAGTGCCATTCAAAGCGCGTTCCGGGATGCGCCCGGGCGAGGCCGTGGAGGAGTTCGCGGCAGTAGACGCCGATTCCGGAAAGCTGCCTGCCTTCGCTGTAGGTGGCATCGAGCCCGATGGTCAATCGCGGATCCCGTATTCCTTCAGTTTGCGGTAAAGCGTCGTGCGGCCGATGCCCAACAGGTGCGCCGCCATCACGCGGTCGCCTTTCGTGTAGCGCAGGGCGTTGATGATGGCCCGCCGCTCCATCTCGGCCAGCGGCAGGACGGGCGTGACGAAGCTGTCGTCCGGCTCGCTGCCGTTTGGCGCTGCGGCTGCCGCGGCAGTCTGGACGGGCGCCTGGGGCGAGCGCCTGCGCTCATGGAAATGCAGAAGCTGTGAAGGAGCGTCCTGCAGGTGGAGCACCGGGCCGCTGTTGACCGCCACCATGTGCTGGATGCAGTTCTCCAGTTCCCGGACGTTGCCCGGCCAGTCGTAGCTCATCATCAGCTCCAGCAGCTCGCCGCTCATGGTATGGCCGTTGCCGTACATCTCCAGGAAATGACGGATCAGCGCCGGCAGGTCCTCCTTGCGGTCCCGCAGAGGGCTCAGCCTCAGCGTCACCACGTTCAGCCTGTAATAAAGGTCCTGCCGGAAACGTCCGGCTTCGACTTCCTTCGCCAGGTCGCGGTTGGTGGCGGCGATGATGCGGAAACTGGACTTGCGCACCTGGAGCGACCCCACCGGGCGGAACTCCTTTTCCTGAAGGACGCGCAGGAGCTTGGCCTGCAGATCGAGCGGCAGCTCGCCGATCTCGTCGAAGAACGCCGTGCCGCCGTTGGCCTGCTCGATCAGGCCGATCTTGTTCGAGTTCGCTCCCGTGAAAGCTCCCTTCACATGGCCGAAGAGCTCGCTTTCCATCAGCGTCCCCACCATGGAGGAGCAGTCGATGGTGACGAACGGGCCGCCGGGCCCGTTGCTGTGGATCGTCCGGGCCACGAGTTCTTTCCCGGTGCCCGTCTCGCCCAGAAGAAGGACGGGCCAGTGGCCCCGGCCCAGCTTCGCCGCCAGGCGCAGGACGTTTCTGAGCCTGGCCGACTGCCCGACGAGCTCGTAGTTGCGCCCCCTGGTTTCCTGGATCATCCAGCGCCGGTCCTCAGATCTCTCCAGCGGATACAAAGACAGTTCTCCTCAGGAGAGTAGTGCCTCCGGAGGGAAATTTCTCTGCAAGAAACTTTGCCAAGCCTCATTGTAAGCCCGAATCCGGCCCGGGCCTGCAGGGCACCTTCGGGCCGGCTTACCGGATCCGCACGACGAAGACGTCTTTGACTTCGCGCCGCATCTGCTCGGCCGCCGCCTCGGCCTCCCGCTGATCGCCGAACCGCCCGACGAAGATCCGGAATGTTCCCGGCGGTGTCAGCGACGCCACAATGTCGACCGGTTCATAGCGCCTGCGCAACTGTTGCTGGTATCGCTCCGCAGCCGCGCGTTCGGCGAACGACCCGGCCTGGATGGTGAACAGCGGAGGCTGCCGCGCCGCTTCCGGGTTGGTGTAACCCGTGAGTTCGATCCTGACCCGCGCCAGGCCTAGCCCGAGAAGTCCGATCTCCCGCGCCGCCGCGCGCGACAGATCGATGATGCGCCCCTCGACGAACGGACCGCGGTCGTTGATCCGCACCATCACCGTTCGCCTGTTCTCAAGATTCGTCACCTTCACCATGGCGCCGAACGGCAGGGTACGGTGCGCGGCGGTCATCTGGTTCATGTCGAACACTTCGCCGCTGGAGGTCTTTCTGCCGTGGTAAGGATTGCCGTACCAGCTTGCGACGCCGGTTTCTGTCCAACCAGGCGAAGGCGCCGCGGGCGGACGCGCCGCGCGCTTCTTTTTTCCGCATCCGGGCAGCCCCGCCAGCGCTGCGGCAAGCAGCGCGGCGCACGCGAAAATGGCGGATGCGCGCCTCGCGGAGGTCAAAACAAAACTCCTTACCTCTGTTTTAACCTCTCCTGCGTGCGGATAAACACGTCTTCTCCGCTTTCACCTTCACTTTTTTCTTGACAACAATCGGAGACCAAGTTTATAAAGAGATCACAATGCTGTCGCACTGCGACCGCAAAATCTGATGTTACGGAGAACAGATCGATGAAGAACGCGACCAAGAAGGCTGCCAAGAAGGCGACGAAGAAGGCCGCCAAGAAGGCTGCAACCAAGAAGAAGAAGTAAGTGCGGCGCGCTTCGACGAGAAGCGCCGCAAACAGAGAATCGCAACAGCGGCCCCGGGCGACCGGGGCCGCAACGTTTTTATCCCTCCTTCCTCAGTTCCAGAACGCGGAACGTCTCCCCCATCCCGAACAGCAGCGTCTTCAGCTGCAGCCGCAGCCGCGCCGCCTGGTCTTCGCTGTCCGCATGCAGAGCTGCTGCGAACATGTCGCGTTCGCCCGCGCGCAACAGCCACGACGACAGGTTCTCCAGCAGGCCCGCTCTCCAGCCCATCTGAGCCGCCATCCGCTCCAGCAGGGTGAACGGCACGTGCGCGGTGATGTCCTGAAGCCCGGGGTTCCGGAGGACGTCTTCGCTCGCCGCGTGGCGCCGGTAGCTCATCAGCGTGCCGCGAGGAAAACGGATGACTTCTCTCTCCGTGTAGCCGTAATCGATGATGACCAGAGCCCCGCGCCGGACAGCGCTGCTGATCTGCCGGAGCACGGCCTCCATCCGCACGGGCAGCTCGAGGATCCATTCGCCGTTCTCCCGCAGCCGTTGTTCAAGCCGCTGCACATACTCTTTCCATTCGCCCTCGAGCGGCTCGGCGTCGATCCAGTGGAAGGCCCCTTCGCGCCAGGCGACCCGGCGCAGTCTGCATCCCTCCGCCGTCCCATGCACGACATCGACGGGCAAGGCGTCGAAGAGTTCATTCGCGAACACGATGCCGTCCAATGGGGGAGGCGCGGCCTGCCCTTCCTCGACGGGCAGATAATGAAACTCGCCGAGAAACTCGCCCATCAGCCCGCGCCCCGCGCCCCAGTCGGCCACCGTGCAGCGCTCCGGAAGCGCCAGCTCCTCCTGGATCCGGCGCAAAGCCTGGCAGACAATTCGCCCGAAGACAGGCTGCACCTGCGCGGCGGTGTAAAAATCGCCAGCGATTCCGGTGGGCTCGGCCACCGCGCGGCGGGCGGCGCTGTAGTAGCCGTGTTCCGGATCATAGAGCGCCGCCTCCATGAACTCCGAGAACAGCAGCGGCCCGTGCCGTCCGATCCGTTCCGCCAGCTTCGCTTCCAGCGGATTCGCCGGGGTCATGCGGAAGCTTCTCCGTTGGAGTCCGCCAGTTCCTGCGGATTGTGGACGAACAGCTCGCAGAGATAGTCGTGCATGCAGTCGTAGAGATGCTTC
>Ga0101944_10005386_pt1 | contig 14584 bp, 17 predicted proteins | sample DewCreD2012metaG_FD_75245 | JGI IMG/M metagenome (GOLD analysis project Ga0101944, IMG submission 75245) | Hot spring sediment bacterial and archeal communities from British Columbia, Canada, to study Microbial Dark Matter (Phase II) - Dewar... ... | reverse complement strand
TCTCGGCCTGGCCGCAGGCGGCGGCCAGCAGGGCGGCGATGACCAGGCCGGTGAGGGCGGTGCGGGCAGTGTTCATGAGGCACCTCGCGGATGGGCGGCTGGCCGCGCCTCAGCGCAGCTCGATGGGGGCGGCGACGACCTCGGCCTCCGGGGCGTGGTGTTCGATCCAGCGCACCATCGCCTCGAGGGAGGCGTGGGCCAGCCCGGCCTCGCCGTTGACGACCGTGACCAGCGCGATCTCGGCCGATTGCCAGACATCATGCAGGCCGACCTCGGCGACGGAGACATTGAACTCTCTGGGTAGTCGGGCCAACAGCGGTTTGAGCCGGCTGCGCTTCTCTTTGAGCGATGAGCAACCGGGCAGGTATAGGCGCACGCGGCAGGCCCCGATAATCACGAGCGCATACTAGCCCCGGCGTCGGCCCGGCGCAAGTTGACGTTTCCGCAGAGCGGTTATAATCGTTCTATGTCCAAGATGCTGGCCAACGTGCTCGCCCTCCTGCTGTTGGTGATCGCGCTGATCACAGGCTGGCTGATTCTGGACAGCCTCCAGAAGGCGTTCAGCCCGGTGCAGTCGCCGGTCTCCGGCCTGGCCACGCAGGCGCAGGTGATCTTCAACCCCACCCCCACCATCTATCCCGACTCGATCACGGTGGTGCGCCAGATCCAGTCGCTGGCGCGGCTGGAGACGGCGCAGTACACGCTGGAGAAGGTGATCCGGGCCGAGACCGGCCAGGGCCCGCTGGGCGGGCTGTTCGGCGACCGGCTGCTGTTCGTGGCGCACGGGAACGTGATCGCGGGCGTGGACCTGGCCCGGCTTCAGCCCGGCGACGTGGTGGCGCAGCCGGACGGCCAGGTGACCATCATCCTGCCGGCGGCCGAAGTCTTCGTGGTGACGCTGGATAATCAGAAGTCGTATGTGTACGACCGGGAGACCGGCCTGCTGACGCAGGGGGACGCGAATCTGGAAACGCTGGCGCGCCGCACCGCCGAGGACGAATTGCGCAAAGGCGCACTGGAGGACGGCATCCTCAACCTGGCGCAGAACAATGCCGGCGCGTTTGTGGAGCGATTGTTGTATTCATTGCGGTTCACCCGGGTGACGATCATCACGGCGACGCCGCGGCCATAACCCGCGCATTCCAGGCGTCCGTCCCGTATTTTTCCGCGCGCAGGCGCCGGGCGTGGTCGTTCTCCAGACCTGAGAGGTCTCCCGGTAACAATTCCAGGTTGAGGGCCTCTTCAAATCCCCGGCCCAGCGCCGCCGCCGCCTGATCCCAGGTCACTGCCACCCCGAGCGCCTCGGCCACCGTCGCCGCCCGGCTCCGCACCCGCGCCCGGACGCGCTCGCGCTCGGCCTCGCTCTCGAAGCGCAGCGCCTCGCAGATGCGGGCGAGGTCGCCGGTGAGCGGCAGAGTCCCGTGCTGCAAGACGACGCCCTTTTTACGCACCTGAGCGCTGCCGAGCAACTTCCGGCCGCCAGCGGTGATCTCGTAATCGGAGGGGACTTCGAAGCAGACCGGCAGAGGCTGGGGGCCAGGGATGGGGGTTTGGGGGTTGGGGCCACGTTTTTTTTCTGCCTGGGCGGCCAGGCCCAGCAGTTCGAGGCCGCGCAGCAGGCCGGCGCTCAGTTGGCGGTAGCTCTCGACCACGCCGCCGACCACGCGCGGCTCGTCCATGGGCGCGATGACGGAATAGGTCAGCTCGTCGGTATGCAGGATGGCGCGCCCCCCGGTCGGCCGCCGGACGAGATCCCAGCCGCGCGCCCGCAGCCGGCCCAGGTCCACCTCCTCCAGCGGCTGGGCGTAGCCGAGCGACAGGCACGGCGGCGACCAGGCGAAGAAGCGCAGCGTCGGCGGGGCCTGCCCTTCGGCCACGGCCAGCAGGATGGCCTCGTCCACGGCCATGTTGAGCGGTCCGTCGGCGGGCGGGGAGAGCAGTCGACGCCAGGTCGCGCGGGGATACATGCTCAGCTTTTCTGCAGGGCGGCGACGACCATGCGCTGGACGATGACCAGCCGCGCCGGGCCGGGCGCGCGGTCCAGGGCCAGGGCGGCGGCCTCCAGCAGGGCGTCGTCGGCGCGCGCGAATTCCGCGTTGTCGTCCAGGTAATCGGTCAAATCATCCAGCGAGTCGAAGAAATCGAAATAGTCGAAGGCGCGCACGGCGGCCGGGTCAAACGGCGCGTCCGCCTCGGCGTCATCTACAGCCGCCGCCAGGGCCTCGGTCGCGGCCATGAAGTCGCGCCGGGCCTCCGGGTCCGGGTTCAGCGGCCCGAGCGGCGCGCGCCGGGCGGTCTCCGCGTCCGCCTCGTCCACCGCGCCCGACCCGTCGCGGGCGTGCCAGACCTCCAGCGTCGGCCGGTCGTCGGTGGGATGGAGCGCCAGCAGCACGCCGCCGCCCGTCAGCACCCGGTGCGCCTCGGCGACCGCCGCGGCCATGTCCGCCCGGGGGACTCAACACAGCGAGTACGTGAAGAAGGCCAGGTCGAAGGCGCCGTCCGGGAACGGCAGGCGGCGGGCGTCGCCGAGCGTCAACTGCACGCGCTCGCGGACCCTGGGCCGGGCGTCGCGCCGGTCGCGCACGGCCTGGCGCAGCTCGTCGGCGTCCGGGTCCAGGGCCACCCAGCGCCGGGCCTTGCCGGCGAAGGGCCAGGTGAGGCGGCCGTCGCCAGCGCCGATCTCCAGCACGCGCAGCCGGGCGAAATCAATCAGGCCGCGCAGCGTCTGAAGCTCGGACCGGGCGGCGCTGGTCATCGCAGCCCCGCAAACACGTCGGTCTCGACGGCGCGGCCGCCATTCACCAGGCTGTAGACGCGGTACAGGGTGGGGTAGCCCCATAGGTCGCGGTTGGTCTCGTCGGGCAGTTGCGTCAGGTCCGGGAATCCGCTCAGCTGCGACCGGTGGCAGAGGATCGCCCGGACGACGGTGCGCCACTGGGCGGAGGCGTCCAGGCGGGTGGTGATGGACCACTCCGGCCAGCCGACGTGCCGGCGGGTCACGCCGTCCACATCCATGCTGATCGGGCCGCCGGCCACGGACTGAAAGAAAGCGACGAGGCGGGCGTCATCCACGGCGAAATACAGTTTGGCGACACGGTGCGGGGCCTGGCCGTCCGCGTCGGCGAAAGCGGCGTCGGCGGCGCTGACCACGGCCGCGCACGTGAACTGGCTGATGGCGATGTGGTCCGGGTGGCCGTAGTAGCCGTCCGGCGGGATGGTGACGACGACCTGTGGGCGGACGCGGCGCAGGTGGGCCGCGATGCGGCGGACGGCCTCCTGCGGGTCGGCCCGGTCGAGCTCGCCGTCCACGTAGTCCAGGAAGCGCACTTCGCGCAGCCCCAGCGTCTGGGCGGCGGCCAGCAGTTCCTGCTCGCGGAGCCGGCCGAGCGCGTCCAGGCCCGGGTTCTGTTCGGGCGGGCCGCCCCAGCCGCGCTCGCCGCGTGTGGCTGTGAGCAGGTAGGTCTCCACGCCCTCGGCCGCGTAATGGGCCAGCAGTCCGCCGGCGCCCATGGATTCGTCGTCCGGATGGGCCAGGACACACATCAGTTTCAAGGGCGGGGTGGTCATCGGCGGCTCTCTTCGGTTCCGGACAGGGCGCGCGAGCAAGCCGATTATAGGCGAAAGCGGGGCCGGCGGCGGTGACCACCTGCCCGATCAGACAGGGCCGGACGCTTACCTGCCGCCAACGATTCGGGCGTACACTTCCCCTATGCTCAGAGCCCTGATCGTGTCCCCTTATCCCGCCATGCGCGCCGGGCTGCGCGTCCTCCTCCAGGAAGCGGCGCGCGGCAGTGTGACGGTGGCGGGCGAGGCCGAGTCGGTGGAGGCGTGTCTGGACTGGGCCCGGGCCGCGCAGCCGAACGTCATCATCTACGACCTGGCGCTGGAGCGGGACGAGGACATGGCCGGGCTGTGGCGTCTGCGCCGGGAGGCGCCGGCCGCCGCCGTATTGGCCCTGGCCGACGGCGAGACGCCCAGCCGCATGGTCGCCGCCCTGCAGGCCGGGGCGCGCGGCTGCCTGCCCAAGACCACCGGCGGCCCGGAGTTGGTGGAGGCCCTGCACGATGTGGCCGTCGGTGAGGTGATCGTGCCGGCCGGGGCCACGGTGGCTCTGCTGGGTCAGTTGCGCGGCGACGCGCCGGCGGTGGCGCTCTCGCCGCGCGAGGCGGACGTGCTGCGCGGCGTCGCCAGCGGCCTGACCAACAAGGCCATCGCCCTGAAACTCGGCATCAGCGAGCACACGGTCAAATTCCACCTGGGCGGGGCGATGACCAAGCTGGGCGCGGCCTCACGGGCCGAAGCCGTGGCGAGCGCGCTCAGGCTGGGGCTGATTTCGGTGTAGCCGAGGACAGGCAGCCGACGGCGGACAGCAGATTGCAGCTTTGGCACTGGCTTGCGGGCATCTGCCACCTGCCGCCTGCCATCTGAGCTAGCCAATTGTCTAGCTTGGCCAGACCCGGATGGGGGAGGCGCGCGCGGGTCCGGGCGTGTTACGCTCGCGGCATCAGACTGATAGCCACCGGTAAGGAGCAATTCTCATGGACCTGCAACAGTTCTCCGACGCCCTGGCCGCCGCGGTCGAAAAGGCCGGCCGGTCCACCGTCACCGTTGACGCCCGCGGACGCCTGCCGGCCACGGGCGTGGTGTGGAGCGCCGACGGCGAGATCCTGACCGCCGACCACGTCGTGCGGCGCGACGAGAACATCAACGTCACACTGCCGGACGGCAGCCGGTTTTCGGCCCGGCTGGTGGGCCGCGACCCGTCCAGCGACCTGGCTCTGCTCAAGATCGAGGCGGCGGGGCTGGACGTGCCGGAGTGGGCCGAGGTCCGGGTCGGCCACCTGGTGCTGGCGTTGGGCCGGCCGGACGACCTCCAGGCGGCGGTCAGCAACGTGGTCTCCCTCGGCGGTCCGGTGCGCGGCGCGTTCCGGCATCTGGAGGCCTATATTCAGACGGATGTGACCATGTTTCCGGGCTTTTCGGGCGGGCCGCTGGTGGATGTGAGTGGGCGCGTGGCGGGCGTGAACAGCAGCGCCCTGGCGCGCGGCGCGAGCATCGCGGTGCCGGTGGCGGCCGCCCGGCGGGTGGCCGACGCCCTGCGCCAGCACGGCCGCATCCAGCGCGGCTTCCTGGGGATCAGCACCCAGCCGGTGCCGCTTCCGGAGGCCATCGCGGCCCAGGCCGGGCAACCCTCGGGCCTGATGATTATCGGCGTGGAGAAGGACAGCCCGGCGGAGAAGGGCGGGCTCTTGCAGGGCGACGTCCTGATCGGGCTGGGCGGTCAGCGCATCACCGAGGTGGAGGCGCTGCAGGCCGCGCTCGGGCCGGGCACGGTCGGGCAGGCCGTGGCGGTGCGGGTGGTGCGCGGCGGGCAGATTGCGGAGTTGAGCGTGGTGGTGGGCGAACGCGTGTAGGGCGCGACGCGCCCGCTTTAGACCAAAACAAACGGCCTCCGGGCGTGCTGCCGGAGGCCGTTTGCGTTGCCGGGGGGCCTGGCGGCTCAGCCGGTGGTGCTGGCCGCCGCCTGCTTGGCGGACAGGAACTTCATCATCGTGGTGCCGCAGACCGGGCACTTGCCCTTCAGGGCCGATTTGCCGTTCTTGACGGTCACAATCTGCCCTTCGTTCACGGGGCGGGTCGCCTTGCACTTCACGCAATACGCCTCGGCATTGGCGGGCGCCGGAGGGGCCGGGGTTTCAGGTAGAGCCATGCTGTCATCTCCTCATGATAGGGCGGGTGTGGTCTCCGCACCTGCAAAGATGCTACCATACCCAGAGTCCCGAAACAAGTAGACCATAAAATAAGACCGTGCGTTCTAATTTTCTGGTTTGCTTGACTTGCTTACGTAGATTGTGCTATATGGGGCGAGCAGCCGGGCGCACGGCGTGACTGGGGAGCGCTCTGGCCCTCCACCGATAGGACGGCAAGCTGAATGCTGCGAGAGCGCGTTTCTGACGACATCCACATCTTTTACAGTGACTTATATGCTCAGGTGACGGCCGGGGCCGTCATCTACCCGGAGGGCGCGGTCCTGATCGACACGCTGGCCTTCCCGTCCGAGACCCGGCAGATCAAGGACTTTCTGGAGCGCCGCCTGGGCGTCGAAGTCCGTTACATTATCAACACCCACTACCACGCCGACCACACCAACGGCAACTGCCTGTTCCCGCGCGCGCACATCATCGGCCACCGCCTGTGCCGCGAGCGCCTGGACACCGTCGGCCGAAAGGGCCTGGCCCAGGCCAAACAGCACTCAGCCGATCTGGCGAGCGTCGAGGTGGCCCTGCCCGACCTGCTCGTTTCGGAGGCGGGCGCCTACCTGCATCTGGGGAAGAAGACGCTCCAGCTCATCTTTACCCCCGGCCATTCCCCGGACTCGGTCTCGGTCTTGTTGAAGGAGGACCGTATCCTGTTCGCGGGCGACATGATGATGCCCCTGCCGCACATCGCCGACGGCGACCTGGACGATATGCAGCGGTCGTTGCAGCTCATCCCGCCGCTCGGGCTGGAGAACGTCGTCCAGGGCCACGGCGAGGTGGTATTGCGCGGCGAGATCGACGACGCCGTCCGCTCCAACCTGCGTTACCTGGAAAACCTGCGCAAGAAAGTGGAGCAGGCCGTGCAACGCGGCAAGCCGCGCGAAGCCATGCGTGAGATCGACATCGAGTCGTGCGGCAAGAGCCGCATCCCGCTCAACGGCCTGGTGACCCAGCTGCACACCGCCAATTGCCTGGCCCTCTACGATAAACTGACCCAGCGGGCCCCATGACGCCCCAAGCGATCCTGGAAGCCATCGCCGCGCTCCCCAGCGAGGGGCGCGCCCACCTGCTGGCCCGTCTGCGGCAGCTATACGGCGTGGACCTGGATGCGCCGCCCCGGCGCCTGCTGGACAGCGTGCCGGGCCTGGAGACCGGCGCGCCCGAGGCCCGCGATTTTACCGAGACTGTCTGGAACGGCCCGGTGGGCTACCTGGTCGTGTTCGACGGCGGCAGCCACGGCGATCCGGGCGTCGGCTACGGCGCCTACATCATCTTCGACGCCGACGGCTCCGGCCAGCTCGTGCGCCGGGACTTCCGGCGCCCGATGACCGGCCCCGAGGCCGAGTACTACACCCTGCTGGCAGCCCTGGGCGACCTGCTCAACCGTCTGGGGGCGGCCGCCGCCCGCACCTCGATCAAGGTCCTGAGCGACAGCACGCCGCTCGTCTCCCAGGTCTCAGGCCAGGCGGAGACGCCCGAGCCTGGCCTGCGCGAACTGCGCGACCAGGCCAGGTCTGAGCTCCGCCGCTTCAAGCATTACCGCCTGGTCCACCAGCCGCGCGAAGATATCCTCCAGATCCTGGGGCGCTAACCCTGGTCCACCCCCGCCCTCCATGTCGCCCAGCTCAGCAAGACCTGCCAGGTCCCCGAACGCGAGGCCGGGCGGGGGGCCGCCGTGCGCAGCCTGGTCCGGCGGCGGTACCGCCAGGTCCGGGCCGTGGACGCCATCTCGTTCGACATCCGCCAGATCACGCTCGTCCTGGGCAACCGCAACCCGCTCCAGTGGGACATCCCGGCGCTGGACTCGTTCGACCTGAACCGCGCGGTCTACGGCCTGGCGGAGGCCGGGTACCGGCGCACGCGGGACGAATTCATCGAGCTCCTGGAGGTCGGCGACCTGGTGAAGAAGCCGGTGCGCAACCTCTCGCTGGGCGAGCGCATGCAGATGGCGATCATCGGCGCGCTGCTGCACCGTCCGCGGGTGCTCTTCCTGGACGAGCCGACCATCGGCCTGGACGTGACCATGCAGCGCCGCCTGCGCGGCTTCGTGGCCGAGTACAACCGGCGGCCGGGCGCCACCATCCTGCTCACCAGCCACTACATGGCCGACGTGGAGGCGCTGTGCAAGCGCGTCATCGTCATCCACACGGCCGCTTGCTGTACGACGGCGGCCTGGCGGGCCTGGCCGAGCGCTTCGCGGCCTACAAGACCATCGGCGTGACGCTCGACCGCGCCGACGTGGACTGGGCCGCCTACGGCAAGGTAGTGGAGCGCGACGGCGCGCACGTCGAGCTGCGCGTGCCCAAGGCCGAGACGGCGCGCCTCACGGCCCAGTTGTTGGCGGGCCTGGAGGTGGCCGACCTGACCGTGGAGGACCCGCCGGTGGAAGACGTGATCAAGCGCGTGTTCGCGGCGGGGAGCGCTTCGGCTACGAGTTCGCACGAATGAACACGAAGCCCTCCCGATCCTTCGTGCCCCTTCGTGCCCCTTCGTGCCCCTTCGTGTCTCTTCGTGGACTCTTTCGTGGACGTGATCATGGGCCTGATCGTGTGGGGGTGGCGGTCTATCAGCTCCGGCAGCAGGTGGACCTCTTCCAGGCGCTGGCCTTCACGGCGGCGCTGGCCGGCGCGCGCCGGTTCTGGTTCTTCGGCCTGCGCCACTACTCCGGCGCGTCGGCGTGAGCGGCGAGACGGGCGGGCGCGCCTGGGCGGGCGCGATTTGTGTTAGACTCCCGGCGGACGCCATCACCAGACGCTTTTCGAGCCTTAAACCGGATACCATGCGCGCCGCCCATTCCGTCTTGCGAGTCGTCTGGCTCCCGGCCCTGTTCGTGGCCGCCGCCTGCCAGCGCACCATCCTGCCGCCCCCGGTCCAGACCCCCGGCGCCGGCCAGCCGCTGGCCAGCAGCACCCCCGAGCGCAGCGCCGTGCTCAAAGAACTATCGGGCAGCGCCGAGATGCGCGCGGACGCCAGCGGGGAGTGGGCCGCCACCTCAGCCGGCCTCATCCTGGGCGTCGGCAACCAGTTGCGCACCGGCGCCGACAGCCGGGCCTTCGTCCAATTGACCGAGGGCAGCAAGATCCGGCTCGACCCCGAGACCGCCATCACGTTCAATTTCCTCAACCCGTACCTGGACAGCCTGCTCACCGCCCTGGCCCTGGACGGCGGGCAGGTCTGGCTGCTGCTCACCAGCAACAGCGCGCTGGACGTCGAGACGCCGCTGGGCATCGCCTCGGCGCGCGGGGCGTACATGAACGTGGCGTACGACCCGGCCACGCAGACCCTGTCGCTCATGTGCCTGCAGGGGACGTGCAGCCTGAACCAGTCCTTCATCCCCCCGAACTTCAAGTACCGCCAGAGCGGGGCGGCGCCCACGCTGGCCGAGCCCATGCAGCTGGCCGACTACGGGCGCTGGGGGTTGAGCGTACCTGAGGCCACCCAGTTTGTGCCTTATGCCACCGAGGCCGCGGCGCAGGGCAACGCCACGCTGCCCGTGATCGCGGCCATTACCGAGGCGACGCCGACGCCGGAGCCGGCCACCGCGACGCCGAGCGAGACTGCGACGACCGAGGCGGGCGCCGCCACGCCCACGCTCGCCGAACCGCCCACGGCGGCCCCTCCAACGGCGCCGCCGGCCACCCCGCGTCCCGCCGCCACACCCCTCCCCGCCATCGGCCAGCACCGCGTCCTGCCGGGCGAGACGGTCTTCTGCCTGGCGCGCGTCTACGGCGTGCAGCCGGACGCCATCATCCAGGCCAATGACCTGCCGCGCCCCTATCTGGTGCAGGCCGGCCAGCTGCTGCGCATCCCGGCCGCGCCCTGGTCCCGTATTGATCCGGGGCCGGTCTGCGCGCCGCAGTTCCAGTCGCCGTACCCCGGCCTGCCCTACGAGCCGCCCACCAGCGAGCCGCCGACGCCGACCGACACGCCCGCCGCGCCGCCGACCGCCGCGCCGCCGCTGGAGATCCGCGAGGTGGCGGCGCTGTGCATCGGCAACTGCGATGACCCGGCCGCGCCCACCTATCGCCTGCTCATCATCGTCACCGTCGCTGGCGGCGCCGAGCCGCTGACGTTCGACCCCGGCCAGCAGTATCAACTGGATTTCGACCGCTGCGTCAAGTCCAGCGGCGTCGTGACCGTGACTTCGGCCGACGGACAGGTGGCCACCGGCAGCTGGGTGTACGACGACACGGCCTGCCCGACGCCGACCGCCGGCCCGTAGCGCCTCGACCGAACCCGCGACATGCGTCCTGTCAACCTCCGCCGCCAGAGCGCCGTGCTGATTGGGCTGGTGGTGTTCGTCATGCTCATCGCCGGCGTGCTCGGCCTGCTGGACGGCCTGGAGTTGAACGCCGTCAACTTCGCCTTCCAGCTGCGCGGGCCGCGCGCGCCGGCCAGCCCGGTGGTCATCGTCGCCATCGACGACGCGACGCTGGACAACACCGAGCTGCAGTACCCGTGGCCGCGCCTGTACTTCGCGCAGCTGGTGGACCGGCTGAAAGCCGGCGGCGCGCGCCTGATCGCCTTCGACGTCTTCTTCTTCGAGCCGGAGCCGTTCAAGCCCGCCACCTACACCGTGCAGGGCGAGGTCTTCGGCGACATCGCCCGGCGCTATGGCGTGACGCCCGCCGACCTGATCCAGGCCAACGGCCTGGACAACGCCGGCACGGTCTGCGGCGGCCAGAAACTCGTCATCCCCACCCGGCCGCCTCAGGAGCACATCGTTCTGAAGGACACCCTGGAAGGGCTGGCCGGGCGTTATCAGGTGGACCCCGCCGATCTGCTCAAGGGCAACGGCCTGGACGACCCGTGCGAGATCCGGCCCGCCCAGCTCCTGCAGATCCCGGTCCTGGGCTCGCTGGAGCATACGGTCGCGCCCGGCGAAGACGTCGCGCGGGTGGCCGGTCTGTTTCAGGTGAACCCGCTGGCCGTGCTGGACGAGGCCGGCCGGCCGGCGCAGGACCCGCTCACGCCCGGCCAGGTCCTGACCGTCGAGTTTGGCGACCCGGCGCTGGCCGCCTCCCTCCGCGCGGCCGGCAACGTGATCCTGAATGGCGAGATTCGCCGGACGGTGGCCGGCGGCGGCGAACTGGAAGTCCTCGGCCAGCCGATCAGCGCGCTGCGCGAGGCCGCCGCCGGTTTTGGCATCACCAACATCCAGCGCGACGCCGACGGCGCCGTGCACAGCATCCTGGCCTGGAGCACCGCCCAGGACCGGGTCTATTACTCGTGGCCGATCGTGGCCGCCGCGCTCTACACCGGCCAGCCGCTCTCGGCGGCGCCGGGCCGGAGCGAATTCCGCCTCGGCGACCGCGCCATCCCGCTCAACCAGGGCTTCCTGCGCGTCAATTTCCTCGGCCCGGAGCAGACCGTGCCGACCTACTCGACGCTCCAGGTGGTCAACGGCGACCTGCCGCTCGAGACCTTCCAGGACAAGATCGTGTTCATCGGCGCGACGTCGGTCTCGCTTCAGGACGTCTACCCCACGCCCTTCGGCTTCCGGCGCACGACGCCGGGCGTGGAGATCATGGCCAGCGCTTTGGACACCGTGCTGCGCGGCGAGCATATCCGGCTCTGGTCCGGCGTCTGCGCCAGCGCCCAGCTCTGCTCGATCTTCGAGCGCGGCCCGATGCTGCTGAGCGTCCTGGTCTCCGGCGCGCTGGGGATGGCGCTGCTGCTCATCCGTCAGCCCTCGCGCGCCATCCTGGCGCTGCTGCTCCTGCTGGCGGCCGGCGTCGGCCTGTGGCTGGCCGCGTTCCTGCTCTTCCAGACCGAGATCCCGCTGGTGGCGCCGCTGGCGACGCTCTTCATCGCCTTCGCCGTGCCGGCCGTGGAGCGGGCCGTGGCCGAAGAGCAGGAGAAGCGGCGCGTGCGCGGCATCTTCGAGCTGTTCATCTCGCCCGAGATGGTCGGCCAGCTGATCGACAAGGGCATCGACGCCATGCGCGGCCGGCGCGCCGAGCTGACCATCCTCTTCTCCGACATCCGCGGCTTCACGACCATGTCCGAGAAGATGACGCCGGAAGAGCTGGTGGCGACGCTCAACGAGTACCTGGGCGCGATGACCGACGTCATCCACCGGCACGGCGGCACGGTGGACAAGTATGAGGGCGACCTGGTGATGGCGTTCTTCGGCGCGCCGCTCTGGTACGCCGACCATGCCGAGCGGGCGGTGCGCTGTTCCATCGACATGCGCCTGGAGCTGGACCGCCTGCGCGCCCGGTGGGCGGCGGCGGGCAAGCCCTCCCAACTGGAGATGGGCATCGGCCTGAACACGGCCGAGGTCTTTGTCGGCCTGGTGGGCTCCGGGCGGCGCGTGAACTACACCGTCATGGGCGACGGCGTCAACCTGGCCTCGCGCGTGCAGGACCTGACCAAGGACCTGCAATGGCCGCTGCTGATCACGGAGTTTACGTACGCCCGCGTGCAGGATAAGTTCGACGCCGAGTTCGCCGAGGCGCGCCTGGTGAAGGGCAAGACCGTGCCGGTCGGGATGTACAAGGTCCTCGGCGCGAAGGGCGCGCCGGAGAGCCAGCGCGTCCGCCCCTTGTTCACGTAGGGGCGACCCGGCGGGTCGCGACCTGGCGGAATGGGGCCGCGTCCCGTTCGCCGGGCGGCCTCGTCGAAGGCGCCGGCGGCGTCATCCCGCCGCGCGGATCGTTGAGGTGGAACTGCTCGCCATCCGATGAAGACTGACCGGCTGGCCGCCTCCCGGCCGATGACCCCGCGCAGTTGCGCCCTGGGCTGCGGCCTGTGGCTGGCGGTGATGGCCGTCCCGTTCCTGGCCTTCGTCCTGGCCGCCCGGAACGAGTTCGCCTGGTCGCGCGGCCCCGGGGACCTGGTGCAGGACCGGCTCTTCGTGATCAACGAGCCGGGCGCCGCCGGGCTGGGTTACCTGGCGGCGCGCCCCGTGAACGATGCGACGGCGGAGGGCGGCCCGCTGTGTCTTCGGACGACCGTCGTCTACTTCCTCTGGCGGAACGCCGAGGGCGGCGACCCGAACGTCGTCTACTGTCAGTGTTATACTCGCGCCGTTGACGGCGCGTTTGAGCTGGCCGCCAACTCTTGCCCGGGAGACTGAACGGTGTCGGAGATCCATTCATTGCTCGCCTCTCTTTCAGATCCTTCTTCAGGAGATAGTATGTCCACTACATCTGCTTCTGCGCCGCTGGAAGGGGAAGTCTATTATCCGGAGGCCAGCCTCGTCGCCCAGGCCAACGTGCCGGATTGGGAGGCGCTGGCCCGCTTCGCGCACGACGACCTGGAAGGGTTCTGGGGACAGAGGGCCGAAGAGCTGGAATGGTTCCGGAAATGGGATAAGGTGCTGGACGACTCCAACAAGCCGTTTTTCAAGTGGTTTGTGGGCGGCCAGACCAACATCGTCCACAACGCCATCGACCGGCATCTCAAGACCTGGCGCAAGAACAAGCTGGCCCTGATCTGGGAGAGCGAGGACGGGCGCGACCATCGCACCTACTCGTACTTCGCCATGAACCGCGAGGTCAACCGCTGGGCCAACATCATTAAGGCTATGGGGGTGCAGAAAGGCGACCGGGTGACGATCTACCTGCCGCGCATCCCGGAGATCGTCTTCGCCATGCTGGCCTGCGCCAAGATCGGGGCCGTGCACTCGGTGGTCTTTGCCGGCTTCAGCGTGGACGCGCTGCAGGGCCGGATCGAGGACAGCCAGAGCAAGCTGTTGATCTGCGCCGACGGCTCATGGGTCAACGGCAAGATTTTCGAGCTGAAGAAGATCGTGGACGACGCCGTTAAACGCTGCCCGTCGGTCGAGAACGTGATCGTGGTCAAGCGCACCGGCCACGACGTGCCCATGGACCCGCTGCGCGACCACTGGTACCACGCGCTGGCGGCGCTGCCGGTGGCCAACGGCAAGTGCCCGACCGAGGTCCTGGACGCCGAGGACCCGCTCTACATCCTGTACACCTCCGGCTCCACCGGCAAGCCCAAGGCCATCCTGCACACGCACGGCGGCTACATGGTGGGGACATACGCCACCCTGAAATACGTCTTCGACCTGAAGGACGACGACCGCTGGTGGTGCACGGCCGACCCCGGCTGGGTGACCGGCCACTCCTACCTGGTCTACGGTCCGATGCTGAACGGGGCCACGTCTTTCATGTTCGAGGGCGGGCCGGCCTACCCGTATCCCAACCGCTGGTGGCAATGCGTCGAGCGCTACGGCATCACCGTCCTCTACACCGCCCCCACCGCCATCCGCGGCCTGATGCGCTTCGGCGAGGCCTGGCCCAACCGGCACGACCTCTCGTCGCTGCGCCTGCTTGGCTCGGTGGGCGAGCCGATCAACCCGGAGGCCTGGAAGTGGTATCACCGCGTCATCGGCAAGGGGCGCTGCCCGATCATGGACACCTGGTGGCAGACCGAGACCGGCATGTTCATGATCACGCCCACCCCGGTCGTCCCGCTCAAACCCGGCTCGGGCACGCGGCCGTTCTTCGGCCAGGAGGCCGAGATCCTGGACGAGCAGGGGAACCCGGTGCCGGATGGCGAGGAAGGCTTCCTGGTGCTCAAGCGGCCGTGGCCGGCCATGCTGCGCACGATCTATGGCGACGATGAGCGCTACGTGCGCCAGTACTGGAGCAAGTATCCGGGCAAGTACATGGCCGGCGACTCCGCCCGGCGCGACCGGGATGGTTATTTCTGGATCATCGGCCGCACCGACGACGTGATCAAGGTCAGCGGCCATCGCCTGGGCACGGCCGAGATCGAGAGCGCCCTGGTCTCGCACCCGGCCGTGGCCGAGGCCGCCGCCATCGGCCTGCCGCACGAGGTGAAGGGCAACGCCA
>Ga0101944_10005383_pt1 | contig 14593 bp, 9 predicted proteins | sample DewCreD2012metaG_FD_75245 | JGI IMG/M metagenome (GOLD analysis project Ga0101944, IMG submission 75245) | Hot spring sediment bacterial and archeal communities from British Columbia, Canada, to study Microbial Dark Matter (Phase II) - Dewar... ... | reverse complement strand
GGGTGCTCGACTCCGATCCGCCCGAGGAGGCCGGGCTCTTCCACCGAGCATTCGTGGAAGCTGAAACCCGGGTGACTCTCGAAGGATGCCATGTTCTCTCGATATCCCGAGAAGAAGTTGTCCACGCCAATCACCTCATGGTTCAAAGCGAGCAGGGCTTCGGCGAGGTGACTGCCGACGAACCCCGCGACCCCCGTGATCAAGCATCCCTTCTTCATACCTGCTCCCATCCACAAGATGTTCATGCCATCGAACGGGTCTTCCCGTGACAACCCAGCGGGATCGCCGCGAAAATCCAGGGCCCGTCTCCACCCTCGAAACGATTCTACTGGAGGTTCGGCCGGATGTGTACTAAGCTTCGCCCCGCTCTCGTGCAGGGAGGCACAAAATGATCTGATTTAGAGGAGTGAAAAAATCCCGGTCATGTTCACGCGTCGAACCTGGATCGCTCTCATCATCAGCTGCGCATTGCTTCCAGGGTGCATGCCCAGGAAGATCGTCCCCCCCCCCGAGGTCCCGGCCCCGGAATCCGGTTGGACAGAAAGAAAGATCACCCAAACGGAGCTCAAGCGGATTTCCGGAAACAACGCCGAGCTCGACCACCGCACGCTTCTGGACATCCTTTCCCGCCTCAATACCCGGGACCGGGACTACATCGAGGAGGACATCAAAAAAGGAAAGAAGCTCAAGGTGCCCAAGGATTTCAATTATTACAGGAACTGGACTCCCCTTCCCAGGCAAATCACCGAGGTGAGTCATCTGCCGAAGTTCGTCCTCGTGGTGAAATCCAAGCCCTTTATCGGATGGTACGAGAAAGGGCACCTCCTGGAGGACTCATACATCTGCATCGGAAAAAAGGGGGAATGGACCAAGGCAGGACACTACAAAATTCTCAAGAAGGACGAAAACCACGTTTCGGCCAGCTACCGCAACGCCTACGGCCAGCCGGCCCTCATGCCCTGGGCCCTCCGCATCTATGGGCACGTCTGGATCCACGCGGGAGACATCGAGGGACCCAACTGCTCCCATGGCTGCATCAACCTGCCCATTGCCCCTGCTACGCGGCTTTTCGACTGGGCGGATGCGGGCACGCCGGTCCTGGTGGTCGAATCCCTGAAAGACCTGAACAAGCGCCTGCCGGGAAAACCGATCAAGTCGACGCCGGAGCAACCGGAGCCGGCCAGGAAGCCCGCCATCAAGCAAGCTCCGGTCAAACCGGCGCCCGCCAAGCCGGCGCCGGCGAGGACTGCTCCGGCGAAGGCCCTTCCCGCCAAACCCGCTCCAGCCGCACCGTCGGTGGCTGTGCCCACCCTACCGAGTAACTGAGCCCGTTTCCACCCCACTGCCGCATGGGTCGTCCGGGGGCAGTGCTGCTGAATCCAGCCGGGAGAGCGGGAGGCCATGAGGCCCGCCCCTACGGCAGATCATTGGCGGATAGTGCTAGGCGCGGACTCTACGTCGGTCCGGAACCGCTTCTTTAACCGATGATTCAATTACATTGTCGTCCGGTAAGGCCTTCAATCGGCACCCAGGTGGCTGTCCGAGAGCCCAAGCATGTCATTTGGAGGGGCATTCAAAGGTCCGGCTCTGATCGAGAGGCCGAAGGAGATGCTCCCCCACGAAAGGTCTTTCCGGCCAGGACCGTTTTGATCCGTTCGTCAATGTACGCTTCGAAAGCTCTCTCAACGGCCGCTCTGGCCTTTTCCAGCCGTTCCCTCCGGCCGGCGTCCGCGTAAGAAGCCTCAAGCTCCGAGGCGAGCCCGCAGTCCCAGTCTGACGCTGCCGGAGCAGACTTGGGAACCCCTTCATTCTTCATGACGATGTAGCTCTCGATGAGCGAGAGCAGCGCTTCAAAGCCCATGGTTCATCCTTGACAAGCTCCAGGCGCCCCTCGCATCAAGCCGGCTCGGACCATTGCCTCAACTGGGCCAGCTTCCGATCGATGAACTGCGCCACAAGGGATTCATATTCCTTTCCAACGTGACCCCGGTATGAGAAAAGCTCAAACTTTATACGGTTCCAGAAAGCCACAAGCTCCGCCTCGGTCTCGAGACTCCGGATTTCGCGGTGAACGGCATCGAGATAGGATTCCCGCAACCGCGACCGATGGTACTCGAACATTTCCTTCAGCAGCATTCTCTGATCGTCGGACAGATTCACGGAACTCAGCTGCGAGGAGACGGCCTCCTGCAGCTCCTGAAGCTCCGAAAAGTGCTCGACTCCCTCCAGGCGGGCCTGGATGGACTTCAGGACATGCTCGTTGATTCGCAGGAGCTGGCTCTCATAGACCTGCTGCAGCTCCTCCTCGATGTAGCGGGTGTCATAGGGGAGCCTCACCTTCAGATCGGCAATCTGCCGCTCGAAACGCCGTGACAGCTCCTCATGGCTCCAGCAGCCCGCGAGCTCTTTCGCCATTTGATGGTATTCACCCGCATCCTGGTAAACCACCTGGATGGCCGGCTCCCGCGGATTCATCTGGAAGGTGATCTCTCCGAAGCTCTCGCAGAGAGAACGGTGGTTCACCGCGTCGAAACACGTGGCGGGGAAAGCCATATCCGCCAAAATGCTGCTCACCACCTGGTGCCTCCGGTCCACGACCTGCCCGAGTTTTCTGAAGCTGATCAGGCCTCCCCGCGCTTGGGGTCCATAGTGCTTGTGGAAGGTCTGAAAGGCCAGGAGCAGGAGCTTCAGGCAGCTCTCAGGCTCCAGAAAGCGGCTGAGGGGTGCAAAATGGTAGACTCTCATGCCCCCTCCCAAGTGGTCCAGGCAATAGAGCAGGTAGTAACGAACTTCCGGTTCCAGCTGCGCAAGGATCTGCAGAAGTCTTTCCGCCGACCTGAGCTGCTTTTCGAAGGTTTCCAACCCCACGCTCTTGAGCTTCTTCTTGTGGTAGATGAAATTCACCGGCATCCTCAAGAGGTGCATCTGAAGGTCCTGATAGTCGATCCAGGGAAGAGACATGAGCTTCAGAAGTCTCTCCAGGGCGGCGCACTGTCTGCCGTGCCACAGGGATTCATCCTCGAAATCCTCGTCGGTGAACCCGCAGTAGACTTTCCCCCTGTCGGGCAGTATCTGCTCACCGCCGCCGTTCAGGCGGAAATCGGCCATGACCGCATCGCCCTTCTCGCGGAGGATTTCACGCAGCTTGAGGCTCCAGTCCGCCGAGTAGGACAACATCTGCAGCACCAGGGATCGGTGAGAGAGGAAGAGGTCCAGCAGATCGGTGACCATGAGCCCCTCCTCCACCGCGGCGGCGGCGAGGATGCCGTGAAGGATGAAAACATCGACGAGACGGTCGTCCCGTTCACGCGTGTAGCGCTCGAGAGCCGTCAGCGGTTCCTCACCCAGCAGGACGTGTCCGCTCAAACCGTGGTGGAGCACCAGGAGGATGACCAGTTCCTCCACGTGAGGATCCAGTTCATATCTTTTGAGAATACCCGCTTTTTTGAGGATCTCGGCTCCGCGCGCCGCATGAGTCCAGTGCAGATCCACCTCCGGGTGCACCGCCCCGTAGGATTCGATCTTTCCGATGTCCTGAAACAGCAGTGCCAGAGTCAGGGCCTGGTAATAATGGGGGCGCTGCTGTATTCGGTCCACAAGGTATTCGAGGATGTCGAGCTGCGCATGGCTTGCCCCGATCCCCGACTCGGCCAGGGGACCGAATTCATGCTTGGCCAGCTGGTAGAAGGTGTTGGGGTCCTGGAACGCCCCGCGATCCCTGGTGATGAGCGCCTGGAATTTTTCGAGGCAGTGCATGATATAGTGTCCCAAGGGCTGCTTCTGCCGAGTCGGCCAGTGCTCGACCAGGCTTCCGAAGACGTGAAACTCGGGCAGCACGACCCTGAGGACCTGGGGACAGTGTCGAGCCAGTAAGCTGATGGTCTCGTAGATCTCCTCGGGTATGAAGATCTGGCTCCTGAAGATCCCTTTCAGCCAGGTCTCCATGGCGCCAATGGTCTTGCCCTTGGCCTCGAGAATCTCGGACCTCTGGAAGGGGTCGCACCTCAGATAACACTGCTCCTGCCCAAGATAATCCCGGTAGCTGGCGAGCTCGGAGAACAGGCGCTCCATGTCCTGAAAGCTCTTGAGAGAAATGCCCCGGAGTCTTTGGGACTCGAAATGGGCGAGCAGCCCATCGATCTGAGCAAGATTCTCGTCCACGTCGACGTATGAGACGTCCAGGGCCCGAGTCTCGGGGTTCAATACCAGGCGCAGACCGCTGTCGAAGACGAAAGCCGAACGCCCGGCGGACAGCGTCTCGCGAACCTCCTGGAAAAACGCGGTGTGAAGCCGCTCGATGTCGATCTGGAGCAGCGTCTCACGGATCTGGGTCGTTCGCTCCTCCATGCGGTCTTCCGCGACTCCAGCCAGCATGGGGTTAAAGTTGACGATGCGCTTCTCTGCCGAGTGGACGGCGATCCAGAGGAGCACGAACCCGGCGTGAGCCCCCAGCTTCGGCAGCAGGTGTCCCGTTCCGTGGAACTCGGTCTCCAAAAACTGCCGAAACAGGAAGGATTCGCCAAAAAGATAGTCCCCGAGGAACTGCTCCTTGAAGCGCTCCGCCGTTCGCGCCAGTTTCAGGGCCTCCTCCAGCCGCTGGAGCTTGTCGGGCTGGTGATCACAGATCACTTCCTTTTCGAAGGTCCCCTTGTCAAGAAACTCCTGCCAGTCATCCAGAAACTCGAATAGATTGAAAAGCTTCATGATCTCCCGAATGGCCTTGTTGCGAACGCCACCCAGGGCGCTCACCTTGAGGTCGTGGAGCTTCTCCCAGTCAATCTTGGGGTTTGTGGCCACGTTGATGGCGTCGTCGTATAGGCGATAGAGCTCCCTGGCCTGATCACCGGTGAAATCGTCTCCAAGGGCCGCGGCGATCTCGGCCATGCTCATGAGCCGAAACACCCTCAATTGTTCGAGAATCTCCGGGTAGTTGCCCTCTCTGCCCCGATCCGTGATGGGCTTGAGACTTTTGGCGGGGAGCTTTCCGAAGACGATGCGGCCCAGGGTGCTGTGGCCCACCACGATGAGCAGAATCTCGCGGAGCTGAGCTGGAGTGAGCCCATGCAGGGAAAGCTTGGGGATGTTTTCCAGAATCGGTGTCGTCGGGCCCTCGATGTGATCCGGGTTCAAGACTTCCCGGATTTTTTCGAGCCTTGACCTTTGCGAAAGAAGGCGTTGGATCGCCTGGAAGCTTTCGGTGTGGCTCCGGAAAGGGTTGCTGAGGCGCGAGCGCTCCAGCTCCGAGAGCTTGTGGAACTCCTGGTCACGAATCTGCGTGACGATCTTGAGGACATCCAGCACGTAACGAAACGTATTGCGATACTGTGCCACAAGGGGCAAGCTGCAGCCTTGGGTGCCCGATCGTTTGACCTCGTCCTCCAAATCCGAAAGGCCGATCTCCGGCTGCCTCGGCCGCCCCACGTAGACGAGCAGGTTCTCGGGAAGCTCGCAGCCCACTTCCAGGCGCTCTTCCCAGTACTGACTCTGATGCTTGGGGGACTTCTTCCTGAGCAGCAAGGTCGTGAAATAGGGCTCGAAAGCAACCTTCCACGACTTCTCCGGATTCTTCATGTAGGATTCCGGAAGCTTCAGGTCGAGCCGTGGGAGATCGTTGATCTCCTCGATGCTGAGATCCTCGGGGCGCTGTTCGTTGAAAAGCTGCCGCAGATGCGGCTCGGAGTAGGCGAAACGCCCCAGGTAGTAGTGGAGGTCCGCCAGGTGAATATCCATTTCGGTTTGCGGAGCGGATTTTGTATAGTCCCGACGGGTGTTGAAAATGTGGGAAAAGACCAGGAAAGATTTGAGATCCTCCTGACTCTTGAACCGAACTCGGCAGAGGTGATCCTCCCTCGGCGTCGGAGCATGGGCAAGCACCAGAAACCGTCCGTTCCGATCCAGGAGATCGTAAATCTTTCCCGCAAGATACATGGCATACTGCAGCAGCCGCCGGCGGCTCAACGATCGCTTGGAAACCCGTGGCAGCCTCTGCCCCAGGAGGTACTCGAACACGTCGTTGGGGATGATGACGATGTCGAGGGGAATGCGCCAGGAGCTCAGCTTCTCCAGCGAATCGAACAGCACGATGCGGTGGCTTGAAAGCCTGGCGGCCAGCTCATGCACGATGAGATCGCGATCGGTGGTGAAGAGGCCTATCTCCAGCTGCTCGGAGCGGGTCTCCCAGATGTGGCGGATGATCTGCTCTTCGATTTCATCGGCCTTGCCGTTGATTTCCCGAAGAGAATGGGCCACCAGGTTGATGGGAATCAGAAAATAGCGTTTTCCCGAGGTGCTGAATCGGATCAGCAGGCCGAGCTTCTGATAGATGGCATTGAGACTGCGGGCATGGCGGGCGATTTCCCTCGGGTCCTCAAAGTCGATGCTTTCGAGGAACTCGGTGTCCGCATCGGTGAGGACGCTTTGCTCGATGAGCCCAAGCCCGTAAGCGTTTCCCCCAAACCGGCTGGGGAGATAGCTCGGGTGATCCTCGGAGGCGAAGGTCCCCATGGGCACATCCTGGGCATCGATGCCGAAATGAGGGTAGTCTTCGGGACTGATCAGGCGGAAGAAACTGCCCTGAGCATCCATGCCGTCCGCTGCGCGCCTGTAGCTATCGGACTTCATCGGGATTTCCATCGAAGCAGTGCCGTGGAGGGCGTTGCGCCCCGGATGGAGCGCTTCCTCAAAGATTCACGCATAACACGTCCCCGGAGCGAAAGCAAACCCGCACTTGGCGGGGAAATCGTCAGGGAAGGAACCGCCGTTGACCTTGAACCGTATTCTTCTCAGTTTTGCGATGCTGGGCGGGATAGGAAAAGCCCCTTTCGCCGGCGGAACGGCGGCAACGCTGCTGGTCGGAGCCCCCGCCGCGCTGCTCCTGGCCGGACTGCCCGATGCTCTCTCCCCACCCTTCATTCTCCTCGTCTGTATCCTCGGGACCCTCGGAGCGGAGCTCGCCATCCGTGACCTCGGTCGTGAGGACCCCCGCGAGGTGGTTGTGGACGAGCTCGCCGGCTATCTGCTGACCATGCTCTGGCTCCCGGCCACATGGCTCTCGCTGTCGGCGGGCTTCGTGCTCTTCCGCCTCTTCGACATTTGGAAACCGTGGCCCGTCCGCTGGGCGGACGCCAACGTGAAGGGGGGCTGGGGAGCCATGCTCGATGACCTGCTGGCGGGTCTCATGGCCCATGTTGTCCTGCGACTCTTGCTGACCTTCTCCGCTTAGAGACCTTGCCCTTCCCTGCCCAATTTTTCCAGGGGTCCCGTCGGCAGGACTTTCTCCATCGCACGTAAAGTCTTCGGCTCGACCTCGGCTCCGGGACCACCCAGTCTCATAGCCAGAGCCGCGTGCAACCTTCTGCCGAGAAGATAGATGCCGCAGCCGATACTCAAACCCGCCGCATCGTAGATCACATCCCAGACATTGGAATCCCTGCCCGGAACGTAGGACTGGTGCAATTCATCCACAATTCCGCAGAGGATGCCGGAGGCAACGACGCAGGCGAAAAACCTGAGCGGCCTTCCGCGCCTCAGTTCGGGTTCCCAGAGGCAGCACAAAAACAGACCGAGAGTACTGAACTCGATGAGATGAAAATAGTCGGCCTTGAAGGAAACCTCCGCACCGCTGAACGAGCGGCTGGAAAGGGAGAATATGAACAAGGCGTAAAGGAGCAGCGGGAGCCAGCACAGGGAGCGGGTCATGGTCTTCCGCCGGTCCCTTGAGCCCAGGACGGCCGAGGCCGCGGCTCCGAAAGCGAGAAGAGCAATGGGAAGCCAGGTTTCATTGGCCTTGACCTTGAAGAAGAAAGTAACGAATATGGCCCCCAGCGTCTGAGCCCCATAGATCGCCGAGATCCAGTACCAAGGACTCATGTGAACCAGGACCCCGAAAATTCGGACCGTATCGATGGTGCGATCAGACGTCTTGATCCTTGTTTCAGCCATTCCCTTTGCAGAGCCCCGCTTTCATGTTTAATAAATCTGAGGTATGTTCGATCCACTGGCACGATACCCTCGCGCACACGGAAGCCCGCGAGGTTCATCGGTTGGGCGGAAGGTTGTCTCCGCTGGATTCCGCCGGTTCGTAAAGGCCAACGGCCGACTCGCGCATCAAATTTCATTATGGCCAATGCCGAGTGAATATGTCAAATCCGCTCCCCACAAAAGAGGCTGGGAACCTTCTGTTCTTGACCGGCGTCCTCATCCTCGCGGCCCTGATGTTCGGTGCCGGGGCGGTCGCCGGCGATTTCACCGAGGAAGAACTGAACACAATGGAGGTGTACGAACGCACGGCTCAATCCATCGTGAACATCACCACCGAAGCCTGCGAGCCAGATCACTTCATGTGTCCCGTTCCACCAATCGGATCCGGTTCCGGGATTATCCTGCGGGAAGATGGCATTATCGTGACAAACCATCACGTGATTTCCGGGGCGGCCGCGATTGTGGTCTCCCTGGGTGACGGGAGGCAGTTTGAAGCCGAAGTGATCGGCTCGACCCCCAATCACGACATTTCGGTTCTGCGCATCGAGCCGGGAGATACGTTCCTCCAGCCTGTAATCCTTGGGGATTCGGATTCCATTCAGGTGGGGGAAAAGGTCCTGGCCGTCGGAAACCCTTTTGGTCTGGGCCAGACCCTCACCGTGGGGGTCGTCAGCATGACGGGGCGCGATGTACGCAACAGGGGAGTTGTTCTCCGAGGTCTGATCCAGACGGATGCCTCCATCAATCCCGGAAATTCGGGCGGAGCGCTTTTCAACTCGAGGGGTGAGTTGATCGGCATGAACACGATGATCCTGAGCCCCACGGGATCAAACATCGGGATCGGCTTTGCCATTCCCGTAAACCAGATCAAGAAGGTCACCCCCGGAATCCTACACGTCTGGGGACGTTGGCTGGGCTGGGCGCTGGGGATCCTCATCGTGGCTTGGATGATCCGGAGGATCTTCTCGCCGCGACTGGACGGGCGCGAGGCCGCATGAGCGCGATCCGGCGGAAGACCGGCGAGTCAGGGGGAACCGGTGTCGCCATGCGGCTTTGAACCATTGAATATTCGAAGACATCCGACTGGGAGTGAATGCAAAGGACGATCGAACCATGAGAATGACTATTCGTGCTCTCCTGTGGTCCATGATCCTGCTGATGACCGCCTTGGTGCTGGGGGTTCCCCGGGCTGCCCTGTGTCTGACCGAGGATGAAAGGAACAACATCGAGCTCTACCAGAAGCTCGCGCCCGGAGTGGTCAACATCACCAGTACCGTCCTCGAACAGGACTTTTTCTTCAACGTCATCCCGAGACAAGGGGCGGGGTCGGGTGCCATCATCGATCCCCGGGGCTACATCCTGACCAACCACCATGTGATCGAGGACGCCCGAAAGCTCGAGGTCACCCTGGCCAACGGGAAGAAATACACGGCGAGGTTGGTGGGATCCGACCCCGACAGCGACCTCGCCGTCGTGAAGATCGAAGCGCGGCGGGAAGAGCTCACGGTGATTCCCATGGGAACCTCGGGAGCCCTCAAGGTGGGCCAGAAGGTGCTCGCCATCGGCAACCCGTTCGGGCTTGGGCAGACTCTGACCACAGGGGTCATCAGCTCCGTGGGCCGTATGCTCCGGGCCTCGAGCGGGCTGCCGGTCGAGGACATCATTCAGACCGACGCTTCCATCAATCCCGGCAACTCCGGGGGCCCCCTCATCGACTCCTCGGGAAAGATGATCGGCATCAACACGGCCATCTTCAGCCCCACGGGCTCCAACATCGGCATCGGCTTCGCCATCCCCATCGACACGGCCAAGATGGTGCTGGACGATCTCATCGAGAAAGGCTACTACGCCTATCCCTGGATTGGAGCCTCTCTCATGACCCTGACGCCCGATCTGGCCGAAGACCTGAAGCTGCCCGTAAAATCTGGAGCCATGCTGGTGGAGGTGGTCTCCAATGGACCGGCCGCGCGGGCCGGTCTGCGGGGCGGGCGCGAGCGCGCCCAGATTGGTAACAAGATCGTTATTGTGGGCGGCGACACCATAGTGCGCATCGAGGGTGAGCCCATCAACGATGCGGACTCGGCCATCCGCAAGGTGCGAAGGTACAGGCCGGGAGATCGCATCCGCGTCGAGGTGGTGCAGTGGAGTGGTGACCGAAAGACCTTCACCGTGACGCTCGCCGAGAAACCTCAGCGAACCCGTTCGCGCTGACCGCGATGATACAGCAATACAACCATTAGAAAGGCTGTACAATAATGGCCCTCAAGAAAGCAGCTGAGAGACGCGGCACGTCGGGTCCCCTCACGATGGTCGTCATGGACGGGATCGGATTCCGAAAGGAAGCCGAGGGAAACGCCGTGGCCAACGCCCACACGCCGCACCTGGACTGGCTTCTGGCGAACTGTCCATGGACGCTCCTCAAGGCACACGGCACGGCCGTGGGCCTCCCGTCGGACGAGGACATGGGAAACTCCGAAGTCGGCCACAATGCGTTCGGCGCCGGCCGTTTTTACCCCCAGGGAGCCCGCCTGGTCAACGAGGCCCTGGAATCGGGCCGAATCTTCGAGAGCCGCGCCTGGCGGCACCTCATCCAATACTGCGGCGATCACCGGGGGACGCTCCACTTCATCGGCCTGCTCTCCGACGGCAACGTGCACAGCCACATCGAGCACCTGAAGCTCATGGTTCGCCGCGCCGCCTTCGAGGAAAAGCTTCCCAGGGTTCGCGTGCACATCCTTTTGGACGGACGGGACGTGGGGGAAACCTCCGCCCTGGACTACGTGATCCCCTTCGAAGCCTTCCTCAGGGAGATGAACGAGCAGGCTGGAGTGGATTACCGCATCGCCAGCGGCGGGGGGCGCATGAAGGTGACCATGGACCGCTACGAGGCCGACTGGGGAATGGTGGCCCTCGGTTGGAAGACCCACGTCGCCGGGGAGGGCCGGACCTTCCGCTCAGCCGAGGAAGCCATCCTCACCTATCGCAGGGAAAAACCCGGTGTCATCGACCAGGATCTCCCCGCCTTCGTCATTGCCGATGAAGACGGCCCCGTGGGACCCATTCGCGACGGGGATTCGGTCATCTACTTCAACTACCGGGGAGACCGCGCCATCGAGATCTGTCGGGCCTTCGAGGAAGACCCCTTCGACAAGTTTGAACGCTCCCCCCGCCCCAGGGTGGCCTTCGCCGGAATGATGGAATACGACACCGAGGCCCACATTCCATCAAATTACCTGGTGGAGCCTCCTTGCATCGAGCACACCATGGGGGAGCTGCTTTGCGAGCTGGGCATTCGACAGGCCGCCATCAGCGAAACCCAGAAGTTCGGGCACGTCACCTACTTCTGGAACGGCAACCGTTCGGGAAAATTCAGCGAGGAATTGGAGGAGTACATCGAGGTCCCATCGGACCGGGTTCCTTTCGAGGAAAGGCCGTGGATGAAATCGGCCGAAATCACGGACCGGGTCATCGAGGCCATGCGCTCGGGCCGGCACGACTTCATCCGCCTCAACTATCCCAATGGGGACATGGTAGGCCACACGGGCATCTACCAGGCGGCCAGGATCGGCGTGGAGTGCGTCGATCTCGGCCTGGGCCGCCTCCTTCCCGTCGTTCGCGAGACAGGCGGGATCCTGCTCGTCACCGCGGACCACGGAAACGCGGAAGAGATGTACGAGATCAACAAGAAGACCGGGCAGGTGAAAGTTGACGAGCACGGCCGTCCCAAAGGCAAGACGGCACACACCCTCAACCCGGTGTGGTTCATCGTCTACGACCCCGTCCGCGGATCGGCCATCAGGATCAATCCCGAGATCAAGGAACCGGGGCTCACCAACGTGGCCGCCACCTGCTTCGAACTCCTCGGGTTCGACCCGCCGGACATCTACGATCCGTCAATCGTCGTCTTCGGTTGAAAGGTGTTCCAGAGGGGAGCTTGCGGGCAGGCGATCGTCGGGATTCGGCCTCGGGTGGAAAGCTCAGAACTTCATGGTACAGCCCGGCCCGCCCGAACTGCCCGAGACCTCAACCTGGCGGACCGGTCCCCTCCGAAGGATGATCCGAGCCACCTCGCCCCTGGAGGCGAACCGCACCGGAATTCCTGAGACTCCAACCCCGCTGCTGGTGTAGCCCACCATGGGGCCATGGCACCAGGCACCGCTGCAGAGCCTCCTCGGAGCGCGGCTGTGGGTAAAAATCGGCCCGATCCACGGAAAGCGGATCTGCCCGGCGTGGGTGTGGCCGCAAAGGTAGAGGTGGGGGCCGAACCGGCTGGCCTCCCGGTAGATCTCGTTGGAGTGAACCACGAGTACCCGGAAATCCCCATCCTGGGTGCTCGAAAAGGCGTTCTCCAGGTCGTGGCACTTGTAGTAATGCGGATCGTCGGCTCCGACGATCCATATGCGCTCGCCGTTGCGCTCGATGGCCCGGGCGTCGTTGACGAGATACTGCACTCCCAGGTCCTTCATGGGCTCGATGATCTCCGTGCAGTCGTGGTTGCCGAGCACGCCGATGATGCCATCCCTGGCCCGGATCGAGGGAGCCAGCCGTCTGAAATGCCGCATAGCGGGGTCGAATGGGCCGTGGGTGGCCATGCGCAGGTCGCCCCCGATGAGACACAGATCGACGTCTATGCCCCCCACGACGTCACGCAGCCGTTCCGTCAGCCCCTCGAGGCCGTCGAGATGGAGATCCGTCAAAAACAGGACGCTGTAGCCGTCGAAGGAGGGGGGCAGCCCCGGAAAAGTGAACGTGACCTCGCGTACCTCGAAATCCAATGCATTCCGCTTCCCTCTCTCGTACAGTCCCAGGCAGCGGAACACGGTCTTCATGAAGAAATGGTAATAGACCGCATCCTCGAAATTCACGAGATGGTGCAATGGGTTCGAGGTGATCTGGCAGGAGCGCAGTTCCCTCAGCCGCACCCGGCTGACCACGGAGCGAGGATAGGTCTGATGGGGTTTCTCCAGGAGGATCTGCTTGAAGAACGCCGAGCCAACGTAAGCGCCCATGCTGAAGACGATCAGGAGCAGAGAGGTCTCCAGGACCCCCATTGAGAAGGTCGCGGCCAGAAACACCAGCGGCAGGATTCCTTCGAAGAATTGGTCGAGCCCCGCGAACACGCTTCCACTGGGAAGTTTCCGACGCCGCTTGATGAAGCTCGAAACCAGGTCCCCGGACATGCTCAGCACTGCCGCCACCAGTCCCACGTCGGGGCCGACCCCCGTGAGCCACCCACCCATGAAGCCGGCGACAGCCGCGCCGAGGATTCCGCGATATGTTTTGTGCGGCCCTAGAATCGGCTGACCGTCCCTCCATCGCTTCCCCCGGTCCACCGGCGTGCTCCATCGCGGGCCGAGGATATGTGCCAGGAAAGGCGGAGCGAAATTTATGAACCAAAGCAGCAGGAGTACCTTCATGAAAATGAGCATGTTCATCCTTTCGGTCGGGGTGGCGCCTGAACGTCATGGTTTCGCCACGGCAGGTCTTCGCAAGCAAGCGGAATGAATCCGCCGGATGGACCTCCCCTTGCGGTTCTTCTACGCTGCTGGAGGCTGAATCGATACAGTTTCCTGGCCCTGGCCGCATCCGTCGAGTGCTACCCGACCTTGAGTTCGCTTCCCATTCTATGGGTCCCGGGACCGGGGATCGAGGATCTCTCCCATGCCCTGGGTCAGGCTTTCCGGCAGGCCGACAAAGTCCTGGTGGCATACTCCTTCATGACCCAGGATCGCGAAGCGGTTCGCCGGGAGGTGACGGCCTTGGGAGCACTGCCCCAGCGTCAAGACCTATTCCTCCTGGCAGGAGGCCCACACCCCACGGGCGACCCGAAGGGGACGGTGAGTCAAGGCTTCGATGCCGTCTGTCTCGGCGAAGGCGAACAGACGTTTCCGGAATTGCTCATCAGCCTGTTGGTTGGGAAACCGCCAACCGACGTCCCCGGACTTTATCTCCGGAGTCAGGGGAAATTTCAATTTACGGGGAGAAGGCAGGTTCATCGGGGACTGGAGGCCCCTCCCCTGCCCCGCCGCAATCCACAGTTTGGTCCCATAGAGATCTCACGCGGCTGCCCCCATGGATGCAAATACTGCCAGACGCCCAGTCTCAAGGGAAGAGTCATGAGACATCGAAGCCTGGAGCTCATCGCCGAGACCGTTCGGCACATGACGGCCTTTGGCAGAAATGACGTGCGTTTCATCACGCCCAACGCCCTCGCCTACGGCTCAGAAGACGGTGTTTCCTGCCATGAAGCGGCCCTGGAGCAACTTCTGACCGCCGTGCGATCGGCCCTGCCCAAAACGGGACGCATCTTCCTCGGTTCGTTCCCGTCGGAGGTGCGCCCCGAGCTGGTGACCGCCGAGAACATGAGGCTTGTACATGAATTGTGCCACAACAGACAAATCGTTCTGGGAGCACAGAGCGGGGACCCGGAGATGCTCGAGGCGATGCGCCGGGGACATGATGTGGAAGACGTGGCCGCAGCCTGCGAGATCATCTCCATGGCAGGGCTGGCCCCCGTGGTGGATTTCATGCTGGGGCTGCCTGGAGAGTGCCAGGATCAGATGATCGCCACCCTGGACTTCATGGAGCGCCTCTCCCGGCTCGGAGCAAGGGC
>Ga0101944_10005381_pt1 | contig 14596 bp, 11 predicted proteins | sample DewCreD2012metaG_FD_75245 | JGI IMG/M metagenome (GOLD analysis project Ga0101944, IMG submission 75245) | Hot spring sediment bacterial and archeal communities from British Columbia, Canada, to study Microbial Dark Matter (Phase II) - Dewar... ... | reverse complement strand
AGCGAACGATCCACGTGGCTCTCGGCGGCGACGTTGACAATGGTATCAACCGCATGCGCGCGCATGATCTCGTCAACCAGCGTGATGTCGCAGATGTCGCCCTGGCGGAATGCATAGCGTGGGTTCCCGACGAGATCCTTGAGGTTGTCCAGATTGCCGGCGTACGTGAGCTTATCCAGGACAATCACGTGGTAATCAGGATGAGTCTCCAGCATATAGCGCACGAAGTTGGAGCCGATGAACCCGGCCCCACCCGTGACCAGCACATTCTGCATAGATACCTCTCAAAACGCAGGTGTCAGCCGGAAACAGGCAACCGCGCGACTCGCGTCACGCTGGCGTTGCCCATTTCCAACGGCTGAGCGAAAGGCGCTCATTGCTCCTGGATAGTAATGCTGATGATGCGATCGCCCGGTGCATCGGGTGAGACAGCCTGTGGATCGCGCGCCGCCAGCGACGTCACCACCTCCATTCCGGACAGGACGTGGCCGAAGATGGGGTGTTTGCCGTTGAGACTGGGCTGCGCATCCATGGTGATGAAGAACTGGCTGCCGTTTGTGTTGGGGCCGCTGTTGGCCATAGCCAACACGCCCGGTCCATCGAAAGCGAGGGCCGGATCCAGCTCATCCTGGCAGGTGTAGCCCGGCCGTCCGACGCCGGTAGCGGTGCGATCACCCGCCTGCGCCACGAAACCGGGCACGACCCGATGGAAGATGGTGTTATCGTACCAACCCTTGCGCGCCAGATACACGAAGTTGTTGACCGTCAGCGGCGATTTGTCGGCATACAGCTCCAACACGATGTCGCCCTTATCCGTCTTGATGGTCGCCTGGTACTGTTTGTCCTTCTCGATGACGGTGGGGGGCGGATCCAGGAACTCGATAAAGTCGGTAAACCAGCTGAACGCCAGCTCGGACAGACCCAGCTGTTGCAATGGGAAATGAATGTTGTTGAAGATCAGGCTGGGGGTACCCGGCAATCCCAATGCCGACGAGTCGTCATATTGTTTTCTGACCTTGGCTTCGTAGGTGTGCTCCGTGAGCGCCTTCTTGAACGCCGTCACGTCCAGGCCCAGCTCGCCCGCATAGCCCGACAGAACCTCCGGCATGTCAGTGGGAGATTTGGCTGCCCACTGTTGTTGTCGCTCAAAGAGAAGATCGTGCATCTCCCAGAATTTGCCCTGAGCACCGGCCGCTTCGCTGGCTTCCGCCGTGATCATCGCCTTGTCGTGAATGGTGATCAGCGGAAAATGGCGATAGACCAAGCGAACGTTGCCCGCGCGAGCCTCCAGCAGTTGGTCAAGCAACGGTCCGACGCCGGCACAGGCGGGGCACTGAAAGTCGGCGTACTCGATGACGGTCACTGCCGCATCGGAGGCCCCTTTCACCCAGTCCTGCTCGGAGACGGCCGGCACCCGATCATCCGCCGAGATAGGCGCCGCCTCACACACCGGATTGGCAATGCGAGTCGGGTAAGGGGCGGTGGTGGGCGTGGCGGTGGTCGGCGGCTCGCTGGCCACATCAGTGGCTGCGGTTGTGGCGACGGTCTCCGTCACGGTCGCGGTCACGGCGGCTGCTTCGGACGCCGTTTCGGTGGCTGTGAGTGCCGCCGTCGCTGTCGGGGTCGGCGTTGGCGCTGCGGTGACAGCCTCAGTCACCGGCGGAGGCGTTGCGCCAGCCGCTGCCTCGGTCAGCGTTACCTGCCCGGCCGGGACTGCGCCGGTGCAGGCGGCCAGCCCCGCTATCAGAATCACGTTGATAAGTATACCCAAGCTCTGTCTCATTCATCGGCCCTTTCTCGGACGAGGTGCCCGCCTGATCTGGCGCGGCACATGCGGCGGATTGTACCCCGCGCCGTGAGGAAACGCAAGCATCAAACGCGGGTCACCCGCCAGGATTGGTAATCCCACTGTTTGGCGCTATAATCTGCCTCACTTGCCGTATCGAGATCATCGCCCTACGGCGTCGTGTTTGGAGGTCATTTGTGACCCGCTACACCCGCATCACCGGTATGAACGATGTGCTATTTGACGACCAGCCCTACTGGCGCTATGTGCTGGAGCGGGCGCAGCACGTGGCCGATCTGTTTGGCTACCGGCGTCTGGACGTGCCCATCATGGAGGTTACGCCGCTCTTCGTGCGCGGCGTGGGCGAAGGCACCGACATCGTCGAGAAAGAGATGTACACCTTCGAGGACCGGGATGGGACATCGGTGAGCCTGCGTCCGGAGTTCACCGCCGGCATCATGCGCGCGTATATTGAGAACGGGCTGCACGTGCTGCCCACACCGCTCAAGGTGTGGACCAGTGGCCCCATTTTCCGCCACGAAAAGCCCCAGGCCGGACGCTACCGTCAGCACTCGCAGTTCGACATCGAGGTGATCGGCGAACAGGACCCGGCCGTGGACGCTGAGGTGATCAGCGTGGCGTGGCAGCTGTTCACCGACCTGGGTTTCAGCGGACTGCGCCTGCACATCAACTCGACGGGGTGCCCGGCGTGCAAGCCCGCCTACGTGCAACGGCTGGTAGACTACTTCACCCCTCTGGCCGATCGGCTGCCTGAGGTGGACCAGATGCGTCTGCGTAAGAACCCGCTGCGCATCCTGGATAGCAAGGAAGCGGCCACCCAGCCGCTGCTGGAGGCGGCGCCGCACATTGTCGAACACCTGTGTGTGGAATGTGACGCCCATTTCGCTCGCCTGCGCACCTACCTGGATGCCCTGGAACGGCCTTATCAGGTGAACTATCGAATCGTCCGTGGTCTGGATTACTACACCAAGACCGTCTTCGAGATCAAAGCGGATGGCCTGGGCGCTCAGGACACCATCTGCGGTGGAGGGCGCTATGATGGCCTGATCGAACAGCTGGGCGGGCCGCCGACGCCGGGCATTGGTTTTGGCTCGGGCATCGAGCGGATCGTGATGGCGATGCGGCAGGTCGGCCTGGCGGCGCCACCCGATCCGGCGCCAAAGGTGATGGTCTGTTACCTGGGTGAGATGGCGAAGGTTGCTGCGGTCAATCTCGTCGAAAGGTTGCGCCGGGCGGATATCGCGGCGCTGCTGGCTTTCGGCGATCGCAGCCTGAAGGCGCAGCTGAAGAGCGCCGATCGGGCGCGGGCAGCCTATGCCGTGATTCTGGGCGAGGAAGAGATCAAGGCGGGGCTGGCAACCGTGCGCGACCTGGCCCGGGCGCAGCAGGAACAGATACCTCTGGATAACGTACTGGCGTGGCTGGTCGCCGCGTGAACGCTCATCCGCGGCGCCGGCAACGGGCGCCCCTGTGTTGATGGCTGGTCACTATGGCTGAATGTCCAACCCCTCGCTTCCAACGCATCGGACTTCTGTATCATCCGCTCATTCCCCACTCGCACACGCTCGCCGCTGAAATCCTGGAATACCTGGAAGGGCGTGGCATCGCCGTCTGGGTTGGCTCCAACTGGGATGAGGCGGCGGTGGCGGCTCAGGCGGCGACGCTTGACCTGTTCATCACCCTGGGCGGTGATGGCAGTATGCTGCGTGCGGCGCGAATGGGCAGCCAGTATGGCGTGCCCATCCTGGGGATCAATCTGGGCCGGTTGGGTTTTCTGGCCGAAGTGCAACCAGCCGAATGGCCGGACAGCCTGGAAAAGGCCCTGTATGGTGAGCACTGGGTGGAAGAGCGCATGATGGTGGAGGCCGAGTACCGGCGCGGAGATGAGCTGATCGGCTGTCACGAGGCGCTCAACGAGGTGGTCGTCAGCCGTGGTGCGCTGGCACGCATTGTGCGCCTGCCGACCTATGTGGATGGAGGCTATCTCACCACCTACATTGCAGACGGTCTCATCGTTGCCACGGCCACGGGATCGACCGCGTATGCGCTTGCGGCCGGTGGACCGATTGTCCCCCCTGAGCTCAAGAATATGCTTCTGATACCCCTGGCCCCGCATCTGTGCCTGGAGCGCGCGATCGTCCTGTCGCAGGGCAGCGTCGTGCGCATTGTCGTGCGCACCGATCACGTGGCGATCCTGACGATTGACGGCCAGTACCAGGTCGAACTTGCCGACGGCGACCGTGTGGAGGTGCGAGCCAGTCCCCGCGTCTGTCGCTTCATCCGCCTGCAGGATCGCGCGTATTTCTATCGCACGCTGATGCAGCGACTCGGTCAGCCGGTCAACGAGGGGGGGGACTGATACAATGGGCGATACCTCTGAGGCCAGCCTGACGTGCTATCGTCATCCCTCCGTGCCAACCAGCCTGCGCTGCAACCGGTGTGGCAACCCCATCTGTCCGAAGTGCGCTGTGCAAACGCCGGTCGGATTCCGGTGTCCTGACTGCGTGCGTGTCCAGCAGGACAAGTTCTACACCGGCAGCTGGCTGGACTACGTCATTGCCGTGGCAGTGGCGTTGCCCCTGTCCCTGGTGGCGGGCGCTGTGTTCAGTTTCCTGATTGCGGGGATCGGTTTCCTGTCCTGGCTCATTGCCTTTGTGGCCGCAGCGCCGGCGGGTGGGATCATCGCCGAGGCGGTATGGCGGGCCGTCAGGCGACGGCGGTCACGCTATCTCAATCTGGTCGTCCTGGCGTGCCTGGTGGTGGGTGTGCTGCCGTTCCTGGCGCTGGTGTTGCTGGCGGGCAACTTCCTGGGTGTGATTGTGCCCGGCATCCTGCTGTTCCTGGGTGGAGGCGCCATTCTGGCACGGCTGAGATAACCGTATGCTGATTGAGCTGAGCATCCGGAACTTCGCCATCATTGATGACCTGCGCCTGGAACTGGCGCCCGGCTTCAACGTGTTGACCGGCGAGACCGGAGCCGGCAAGTCCATCATCATTGACGCCGTGGGTCTGCTGCTGGGAGGCCGGGCGGACACGTCCGTGGTGCGCGCCGGCGCCGAAATGGCCCAGATCGAGGGGGTTTTCCGGCTGGATGAACACGTTCAATCGCTGATCAATCCTATCCTGGAGCGCGAAGGCCTGGAGGCCGAGACTCCCGACCTGCTCATCCTCGGCCGCGAGATTCGGGCCAACGGACGTTCCACCTGCCGCATCAACGGTCGCTCGGTCAGCCTGACCCTTCTGGAAGAGGTCACCCAGCCCCTGGTGGACATCCACGGCCAGGGTGATCACCTGAGCCTGCTGCGCGTGGCAACTCACCAGCGCCTTCTGGATCGCTTTGGTGGTCTGGATGCGCAGCGCGAGGCGCTCGCCGAGCAGGTGCGCCGTCTGCGCACCATACGCCGCGAGATCGAGTCACTCCAGCGAGACGAACAGGAACTGGCGCGCCGGGTGGATCAGCTCAACTTCCAGATCGAGGAAATCGAAGCAGCGCGGCTGCAACCGGGAGAAGAGGCCGAATTGGTCGCCGAGCGCACGCGTCTGGCCAATGCCGAACGGCTGGCGCAGCTGGCCAATGAGGTCTGTGAGGCTCTGTATGACGGCGTGGCCGAACAGTCGTCCGCGGCGGATTTGCTCGATCGCGCCGTCCGGACGCTGACCCAGCTGGCTCAGATTGATGGCGACCTGGATGCTGCCCGGCAACAGGTGGAGTCGTTGGCGATCCAGGCGACCGAGCTGGCCCACACGCTGCGCGAGTATCGTGACAGTGTGGAGATCAACCCGCGACGCCTCACGTACGTAGAAGAGAGACTGGCGCTGATCCACAATCTCAAGCGCAAGTACGGCCAGTCCATCGAGGAGATCCTCGCGTTCCAACAGCGTGCCCGGGCTGAACTCGAGCGCATCACGCATAGTGAGGAGCAGATCGAGCGACTGCGGGACGAAGAGGAGCAGCTGCGCAGCGAGATCGGCGTCGCTGCGCTGGCGCTATCCCGGACACGTCGAGCCGCCGCCGATGCCTTGGCCCGTGGCGCCGAGGCCGAGCTGGGTGATCTGAGCATGCCCGGCGCCCGTTTCGCTGTCGACCTGACCTGGAGTGACGATCCGGAAGGCGTATACGTAGAAGGACGCACGTTGGCCTGCAACGAAACGGGCATTGATCGTGTCGAGTTCTTGATCGCTCCCAATCCAGGCGAGGGACTGAACCCGCTGGTCAGGACTGCCTCGGGCGGCGAGGCCAGCCGCCTGATGCTGGCGCTCAAGACGGTGCTGGCGGCAGCCGATGAGACCCCCACGCTCATCTTCGACGAGCTCGATCAGGGCATTGGCGGGCGCGTCGGAGGCGTCGTCGGCCGCAAGCTGCGTCGCATCAGTCGGGATCGCGTTCGGCCCCGCCAGGTGTTGTGCGTCACCCACCTACCCCAGATTGCCGGCTACGCCGATACCCATTACGTGGTTGAGAAGCGCGTCGGCGACGGTCGCACGACGACCCGCATACGCACCATCACCGGCCGGGAGCGTGTGGAGGAGCTGGCGGCGATGCTGGGCACCCCCAGCGATGGCACGCGCCGCAGCGCCGAGGAGATTCTGGCGCAGGCGGCCAGCACCCCCGATTAGAACACCTACACACTAGGCGATACCCCGTCCCACCAGCGCCTGGCAGTTCTCCGGCACCGTGTTAAGACATTCGGCGAGCGGACCGCTCTTGCCAAAGGTGTTCTCCACAACCACGTACTCCAGGTCAGGGATGATGACGTCGTCCCAGTGGTTGCCGATGCCGCGCATGGCAACGTCGAGCATGTTGACGATCTGATGACCCAGCGGCTCCCGGGTGGCCAATGTCACGGCGCCGTAGAACTCCATGCACTCAGTATAGCCACCGTTGTGCACACAGGTGTACGGTTTCTGCTGCACCAGATCAATGGGCCGGCCGATTCGGGCCGCTACCTCCGCGCTGCGACCGGCGACATAGTCCACCACGGCCTTCTCGATCGTGAAGGCAGGCAGGTTGTCGCGGGCGGTGACGATAAACTGCTCGTGACCGGCGCGGTACGCCTCGACCACAAAGTCGAGCCAGTAGCGATGCGCCGCCGGCATGGCCTGACCGGGCTCTAGCGCCACGACACTGCGTCGCGTACAGCCACACAGGCCGTCGCGGCGCGCCGAGACGCCCAGATGAACCATGTCACCGGGTTGGATGACATGGTTGAGCGCCTTGCCGATCAGCGAGCGGTTAGATCGGCCGGCACTGACCATGATGTCCACGCCTGATTCCTCGGCGCCCAGCTCGCGCAAGGCAAAATAGCCCCACGCCGCCACCTGTGTCTCGCGCAGGCCGGGTTTCAGCACCGCCAGCATCGCCCGCAACGCGGCGTCGCCGATGGTGACGGCGTCACGGGTCAGCTGCATTTCAGCGTCTGACTTCTCGTACTTGATCCGGCCATAGACGTCGCTGGCTGGCACGACACTGTCCGGGCCATAGTGTTCCCGCAGCCATTCGACTAACATCACCGGCACAACCTCACGCGGCGAGAGAAGTGCGATGCGACGGGGCTGACGGCCACAGGCTTGCTCGAACACCGCTTCCGGCCGCTCGGCAGCGATCGGATAGTCCTCATCGGCCAGCTGCAGCATCTCAACCTTGTGCACCGGCGCGCCGGAACGCACTGCCAGCTGTTCGACGACGTAGCCACCCTCCAGCCCGGCGATGACGTGGAAACCGTTGGCGCCGATCACGCCGGCCACCTGTTCGACCGTGATGTTGGTGTTGCCGGCCAGGTAGGGCACATCGCCTTCGTAATGCTCGTTGGAGAAGACGAAACCGGCGTCGCATCCCAGGCTTGCTACTGCCTCCCAGACCCGGCGCTGACGCGCCTGGTACTCGTGGGTGGGAATGGCGCGTGTCGTGTCAACCGGCGGTGTCGCATCCAGGACGGCTGATACCGCCTCCAGTTCGGCCTTCAGCTGTGTGGATCGAATAGATTGCATCAGGTCTGCTCCCTTCACTCTGATGGTGTCACTCAGGGTCTGGCCGGGCGGCGCAGCCCCGGACGCCCGACTGCCGGGCTGGCGACCAGACCACATCAGGATCAGTTGTTGCGCCGGCACCCGCCGCCGATCACGCTGTGACGTGAGACAGATGGTGGGTCGAGGCCTGCAGATGGGCCGGCGAGCGGCTGGGCTGGCGCACCGGTATGGAGGCGCGTACGGTGGTACCCCGACCAGGCGCCGAATCGAGTGTCAATCGTCCACCCCAGGCCCTCACACGCTCGTGCATGGAAATGAGGCCGAGATGGCCGCCCTGGCCCATCAGCCGCTCAGGAGCATCTGGCATGCCCCGACCGGTATCCTGGACGGTCACGCTGACCGCATCATTGCTCCAACGTAAGTGAATGAACACATGGGTGGCCTGAGCGTGCGCCACGGCGTTGTCCAGCGCCTGACGGGTGATGTGATACAGGTCCCGCTCAAGACGGATGTCCGGCACGCGATCGTCGGTGAACCCCTGTGCCGTCAGCGTGATCACGTGGGGCGCCGTGGGCGGCTGCGGCTGGCGGGCAATCGTGTCGAGATAGGCCTGGATGGCAGCAATCAGACCCAGGTTGGTCAGCACGGTTGGATGCAGCCCCTGGGTTATCTCGCGCAGGCGCTGGTTGACCGCATAGGTCTCCTTCTCGACTTGCTCCAACCAGGCGTCAATCTGCGCGCGGTCAGCGTCCAGCTGCTTGCGGCAGTTGCGCAGCGCCAGTGCCATTGTGGTCAATCGCCCCAGGATATCATCGTGCAGCTCGGCCGCCAGCCCGCGTCGCTCCTCCTCCTGGACCTCGATCGTCTGACGATAGGCGACCTGGAGATGGTCGCGTGTCTCTTCGACTTCGGCGGCCAGTTGCAGAGTCTTGGCCAGCCACGCGATCTGGTCCGCCTGCCACTCGAGCAAGCGCATCATCTCGGCGCTGTAGCTGTCAGCGAATTGCGGTGCCCCGAGCCCGACGAGGCCCATCAGGTGGTCGCGCCAGCGCAGCGGGCACAGGCTATGTACGCCCATATTCATCAGTCCGCGCCGGAGCGCACTCTCCGGCAATGCGGCAGCGGCAACCGTTCCGGTCGAGAGCAGCTGGCCTACGTCGAGATCAACTGGCAGGTCGTCGCTGTCCGTGACGGGCGCTAGGCCCTCGTAGTGTGCCAATGCGAGCACGTTGTCTTCAGCGTGATACAGCCACACGGCGGCGCTGGTCGCACGGAGCGTGGTGAACAGGGCACGCGCCCCCACCTCGGCCAGCTGGCGCAGATCGGTCAGTTCGCGCAGGGCGGGGCCATACAGGTTCAGCATCTGACTTAAGACGTCCCTTTCGGCACGCAGTGCCGACTGGAATGCCGTCCTGAGTCGGTTCGTCAACACCACGAGAGCCACCAGGACTGCGAGGACCGCAAGCAGGAGATAGGTGCCGTCGGTGGCCGGGCCGACCAGCGGAATGATGAACGCAATGACCACAGCGCCCAACAGCACCACGATGCCGGTGGCGAGCAGGTATCTGAGGCGCTGGACGGTCACGGACGTCGCAGGTTCTTGCATCGAGAACCGTTCAACTAAACGTAATGTTGTGATGACCACATTCTAGCACACATTTCGCCAATACTCAATAGGCGTCACGGGGGGATTCTTCACTGCGTTCAGAACTACGGATTCTTCGCTGCGCTCAGAATGACAGAAGGGGGGTGTTGTCACCCTGAGCGGAGCGAAGGGTCTCCGGTGTCACGGCGAGATTCTTCACTGCGTTCAGAACTACGGATTCTTCGCTGCGCTCAGAATGCCACTGGTCGAGACTGTCACCCTGAGCGAAGCGAAGGGTCTCTGGCGTCACGGAGAGATTCTTCACTGCGTTCAGAACTACGGATTCTTCGCTGCGCTCAGAATGACATGCCTTGAGACTGTCACCCTGAGCGAAGCGAAGGGTCTCCGGTGTCACGGTGAGATTCTTCACTGCGTTCAGAACTACGGATTCTTCGCTCCGCTCAGAATGACAGGGGAGCGGTCAGCTTAACCAGATTCTGCCATTTACGCGATCTGGTCGGTCGCAGCGCCTTCAACCACGGCCGGGCGGGTAGGGGGCAAGAAAAAGGCGCAAGCGGCCGCCACCGCCGCAATGGCAGCGACGCTCTGCAAGGATATGGCCAGCCCCAGCCAGTCGGCCAACCAGCCATTGATGACATTGCCGATGGCGCCGGAGGCAAACATGAACCCCATAGTGAAACCGGACGCCAGTCCCTTACCACCCGGCAACAGCGACTGCGCCAACACCATGATCACGCTGAACGACAGGCCGGAGGTCAGGCCTCCCAACACCGTCAGGGGGAATGGCAACCATCCTCCTACCAGGGGCAGGACGACCATGATTGGCACCATCGCCAACAGGCTGAACGAGACCAGACGGCGGCGACCGAAACGATCCGCCAGTGGGCCGCCGGAGACATTTCCGATCGCTGTGCCCAGCATCCACAGGGAAGCGATAATGCCGTAGCTGGTTGGATCCCAACCCTGATCCTGAAAGAACTTGGGCAGGAACGTGGTGGTGCCGAAGTTTGCCCATGAGCGGAATGCGATCATGGTGACCAGAGGAGCCAGCACGGCCAGTGTCAGATACGCCTTTGACTTCTGCCGCGGTCCGGCCTCACCAGCCTGCTCGGGGAGCTGTGATTGCTCTGATAGAGGCGCCGTGGTCGCCAGCAGGAACACGACTGGCAGTCCGGCCAGGATGAGCAGGGGAAACGTGGCCGGTCCGAAGTTCTGCAAGATGACGCCGGCCAGAAGCGGACCACTCATCAGCCCCATATTGCCGAAGAAAAAGAAGATTGAGGCGCTCGTTGTCCGATACCTCTCTTCGACATGGGTTGCGTTCATCGCCCCCTGGGGATGAAACGCCGCCGAGCCGAGCGCCGCCAGGCACAACACAGCCACCAGCAGGGAGTACGATCCCACCTGCCCGACGACCACAACCAGCGACATCGTCACCATCGTCCACAGTAATCCCAGCGACCCGATCCAGCGGCTACCGATGCGGTCGGTGAGCCAGCCGAAGGCCGGCTGGATCAGCGAAGACACGAAGTTGTAGATGCTGGCGGCCGTGGCAATCTGAGCGTTGGTGAGGCCCATGGGGATGCTGAAAAAGGCCAGCAACACCGGCACAACGCTGCTGAACAGGTCCAGAAACAGGTGGCCGAGCGACAGCTGGATCAGGGCACGGTTGCGAAGCAGATGCATTGAGAGCCTTTCCGTCGCGTTTCGACGCCGGAGGATATCAGATCGGATTATACGCCCCCTGGACAAGCTCGACAATAAAGCCTGTAGACGGTCCGCTAGACCAGACGACGACCTTTACTAGACTGATACCAAGATGAGAACCACATGCTGCGCGAGTAAAACCATGTAGATCCCATCCTGGCTTCCGGTTAGTGATGTCACGCCGAGGGCAGCGAAGGGTCTCCGGTGTCACGGGGAGATTCTTCACTGCGTTCAGAACTAAGGATTCTTCGCTGCGCTCAGAATGACATGCCTTGAGACTGTCACCCTGAGCGCAGCGAAGGGTCTCTGGCGTCACCACGCGAGATTCTTCGCTGCGCTCAGAATGACCGTTGGCGGACGTGTCATCAGCTTTCAGCGTGGATTTGCATCCACCTTCCCCGCGCCATAACCCGGTGCACAGTAACCTCTTCGTCAATGACGACCAGGTCGGCGTCGTGACCGGGCTCAAGGCTGCCCTTGCGATCACTGACGCCGATCAGGCGCGCCGGATTGAGGCTGGCCATCTGCACCGCCTCTGCCAATGAGCAACCTGGCAGGCGAGCCATCGTCCGCACACACAGGTTCATCGGCGCCACGCTGCCGATCAATGTTCCCCCCGCAACGTAGACCCGGTTGTCCTCCTTGACGATGGTGCGACCGTCGTCCGGATACTGGCCATTGGGCCTGCCGGCCCAGAGCGTGTTGTCGGTGACCAGATGGACGCCTTCGACGCCTTTGCAGCGCAGAAGTACCTGAATGGCAGGGGCGCTGACATGCTGCCCATCGGCGATCAGCTCGGCCTGGATGCGGTCATCGGTCAGGATGGCGCCCAGGAGGCCAGGTCGGCGATGGTGCAGAGGAGGCATGCCGTTGAAGACGTGCGCGCCGCAACGCAGGCCAACGTCCACCGCTGCTATCGTCTCTTCGTAGCTGGCCGCTGAGTGCGCGGCACACGCCACGATGCCCAACCGACTCATCGTGCCGATCAGCGCCAGCGCACCATCCAGTTCCGGCGCAATGCTCATCTTGCGGATGTGGCCTTCGGCGACGTCCGCCATGCGGAGCAATTCGTCAGGCGACGGTCGGCGCAGGTTCTCCACACGCTGCGAGCCCTTCACCGGGTCCTCGCTGCTGAGGTAGGGGCCCTCCAGGTGGATGCCCAGTATTTCGGCGCCGTCGTTGTCCACTTGCATCGCCTGACGCACTCTGCTTATCTGTGCGAGAATCTCGGTGAGCGACTCACGCACGGGCCGGAGAGCGGCCAGGGTCGGCAGCAGGGAGGTCACCCCGGTGGCAACCACGCTCCGACACACGCCCAGAGTCGAAGCTACATCCTCACCAAAATAGACCCCGTCACGACCGTGAGTGTGGGTGTCCACGAAGCCGGGTACCACGGTGAGATTCTCGACCGTCACGACGTCGGCGTGTGCCGGGATCGGCACCTGGGATGGCAGCCCGATCGCCGCGATCCACCCGTGCTCAATCAGGATGTGGGCGGGGCGAATCGCCCGGAGCGGCGTGAGGGCGCAGGCGGCACGAATGGCAATCATAGGTCAGTCCCTGGGGGGTGCTGTTGATTGGAGTGGCCGACTCCACAGCGATGCCAGAGGCCAGTCCGCATCAGGTGCGGCAACCGGGAAACCGGCCGGAGCTCTGCTCGATAGCCTCCAGGATCGGCCAGTCAATGGTGATACCCAGGTCGTCCAGCGCCAGCAGCACGGCGCCCACGACCGGCTCGAAGCGCGGCAGCACCACCTGCGCGTTGGGCGCTGCCGCAGTGATCGTCTCACGAAATGAACCGAGCACCAGCTCACCCGCCTTGAAGACACCGCCGAAGGGTACCACAGCAAATGCCTCGGGCGTCATATACAGGCGCTTGATGACCGCCACCGCCAGGCGGCCCAGCTCGTGACCGGCGGCGACCAGGATGCGCCGCGCCACACGATCTCCCTCCTGGGCCGCCCGCACGACAAGGGGGCACACGGCGGCGACTTCGTGGCGCAGCATCGGACTGTGAACATCCTTTGGCTTGCGCACTACGAGACCGCTGCGAGTGCGCTCGGCACCGGAATCGGGTCCAACGCGGGCTGGAGCATCGGCTTCGGTTGGCCTGACCATGCCGTAAGACACCTGAAAGACCATATCCCACACATCACGAAAGCCGAGATGCTCGAACACCAGCTGGGCCAGCGCGGTCTCCTCGCTTCGACCATCCTGGGCTTCGCAGATCGCTCTCATGGCCTGCAGGCCGATCCAGTAGCCGCTGCCTTCATCGCCCAACGTCGCACCCCAGCCACCCGCTCCGGCCTGATGGCCATCAGGGGTCCAGCCGCGCGCGATGGAGCCGGTGCCGGCATCCACGGTGACGCCGACGTGCATCCCCGCCCAGTAGTGGGCGGCCCAACGCGGTGTCTCGCCTTCGGCGGCGTGGATGACGCGGCGGATTGTCAGCTCAGCCAGCGCTTCATCAACAGTCTCGGGGGCGATCGGTGCACTGATGCACAGGGTCTCGATCGTGGCGCCGAGCAGCCCGCCGGCTTCGAGCGCGGTGCGCACCGCGCGCCGCAGCGCCTCGACGGCCAGCGGGCGTTCCACATAGTTGGTGTTCACCGGCCCGGCCCGTCCGTAGCCGCACAGGCGACCCGTGTCCTCGGCCACCAGGCAGGCAACCTTCGAACCGCCGCCGTCAACGCCAACGACGTAGCCGGCAGCAGAACGGAAACCTTCTCTCATTTCAGTTCGCGGCGCGGGGAATAGATGCCGCCGAACCTGGTGCCCCGCGTGCGTCGCAAATCATACAGCCAGCGCGAGTACTCTTCCTGGCCGTCCAGATTGAGCGCGTAGTAGATGGGTGGAACGATGCCGCGATCGGCCAGGCGTTCGGCCACCTCGGCCATCAATGCCTGGAGCAGAATGCAGTTCACCCAGGTTGAGGTCGGTCCCACCTTCTGCGGCAAACGAGCATCCTCGAGGACGGCATCACCCGGCACAGCCAGATTGTCCAACACGATGTCACACAGCTCATACATCCTCTTACCCGATGAATGTCGTGACGAGACCGATCGGCTGTAGGTGAGCGACGTGAGACCGATGACCTTCAGGCCTGCCTCGCGGGCGGAAAGCGCCATTTCGACCGGAAAGGCGTTGCGGCCCGAGGTCGAGACGAGGATGATCACATCGCCCGCCTCGGCGCCGATCTGGGCGAAGAACTCGCGACCGGCTCCTTCGGTGCGCTCATAGAACGAGGTAAGGTAGAGCGGCCCCTGTTCGAGCGACAGGCCGGGCGTGAAGATTGGGTTGACCAGCGCCAGGCCGCCGGCGCGCCAGAAGATGTCCTGGACCGGCAGCGAGGAATGCGGTCCGCCCCAGGCGTAGAGTGTGTGCCCGGCCTCGACTGCTGCGACGATTACCTCGGCCGCCTGCTCAATAGCTGGCAGCTGTTCGTCGCGCAGGCGCTGGACCAGTTCAACGGCCTTGATGAGGTAGGACTGGGCGAGCATGGCGTCCTC
>Ga0101944_10005380_pt1 | contig 14597 bp, 12 predicted proteins | sample DewCreD2012metaG_FD_75245 | JGI IMG/M metagenome (GOLD analysis project Ga0101944, IMG submission 75245) | Hot spring sediment bacterial and archeal communities from British Columbia, Canada, to study Microbial Dark Matter (Phase II) - Dewar... ... | reverse complement strand
GGATGCCATTCGAACCCTTGCGGGCCTACTGCTACAGGATTGGTCGAACGTCCCATCGAGGGATGCCATTCGAATCCTTGCGGGCCCACTGCTGTCAGATTGGTCGAACGTCCCATCGAGGGATGCCATTCGAATCCTTGCGGGCCCACTGCTGTCAGATTGGTCGAACGTCCCATCGAGGGATGCCATTCGAATCCTTCTTGCACTACATAAACCTACATTTCGAGCGAAAACCTTAACAAAACCTTAATTTAATAGATACAGAGAATCGCCTAACACTCCCTATAATAGAAAAAAGGAAGATGTTAAAAGAAAAAGATTGGTGAAGCAGGTTTCGCCAATGTTTACGCACCATATAGCGATGGCGGTTTCATTGTGTCTTGACAAAAACCAGATACCTTGATGCAAAATAAAAAGAAGTAGGTTTTTTCCTGGTGAGTTTGATGTGTCTGCGAAAAGTTGTATCTTTAATGGCGGGGCGAGATGTTTTTTCTTCCCTCGATCGTTTGTTAATTGGAACTACAGGGATCTTGAAAAATTTTCTACCATCTTTTTTTGGGTTTTTACAGGACGGATGATGTATGACTGTGAGGAAATATTATGATTACAAAAATTGCACGCTATGGATTGATGATATTCCTTGTCCTGCTTGGACTGGGTGGGTTGATTGAAGGTACTACCCTGCTAACTGATCCAGGCGGGGCGGAGATGGGTTCATCAGCAAGAATATTAGGAAACTTGCCGATTATCGATTTCGTCATCCCCGGTTTACTGTTAATAGCGATAATGGGCGTAAGTCCGCTGGTGATAACCTATGGAATATGGCAACGCTTGGGTTGGGCCTGGGCTGCGGCTCTGGTACAAAGTGTTCTGCTTATTTTGTGGCTTGGATTGCAAATTTTGCTTTGGGGAACACCAATTCTCAATCATTTGGTTTACCTCATTTGTGGCATATCGCTCGTGATTTTGTGTCTATTGCCGGGAGCAAGACTTGGGCTTGAAAAGCCCACCGCACCTTCACTGCAACGTGAACCTGACCTTATCGAGCTGGAAGCGCAATTTACAAAAGATACCGATCCGGAGCGTGCCAAAAACCGCCAATTTACCAATACGCTTCGTTCTGGAAGGGGTTGAACGGAACTTGAAAATCTGCTCCTAGCGTAGCAGAGCCCTAAGGAATGCAGCCAACCAGCTATTCACTGAAATAAAAAAGGAGTAAATTGTTTTCGGAGACTAAGCGGTTACGGTTTGGGGTGTGTGGCAAAAAATTTCCATATAAGATCAGAGGCGGAAATAGATTTCGTGGGCTGGTCCGCATCTGGACGGCCTGATGAACGTCCTCCCGGCCAGGCATGTCCGCCACCGATGATCGTGTAGAGTTCCACAGATGTAGAAGCCGCACAACCGCTCCAAATCTGGTGCTGAATGTCATCAAACGTGGTCAGTTGAGGCTGAGAAGCGCAATTGTTGAAGGCTGTCCAAAACTCCACCGAATCTTGTACCGAGGTAAAATCCACGCTGAGACGGGACTGAGGACCTGCGCCGCCGTTGTACAAAATGTGCTGATCTTCCGTGCCATGGAACATGATGACGGAAATGGGATGGGAAGGGTTGCAGGGAATGGTATTAAGCGTCCCAGCCACCGGCGCAATGCCGGCGAACAGGTCGCTGGCCTCACAACCCAACCGATGCGAGAGCAGTGCACCGTTCGACATACCGGTTGCGTAGATGCGCTTTGGATCAAGGTTTATCAGCGTCTCCAGGTCTGTTACAATTGCACGAACAAAACCAACATCATCTACTTTTTTTTCATAGGCATAACCGCAGCAGTTACCGGCGTTCCAGGTCAGTAGTTTATCGTCGCTCAGGCGGCCTGTGCCGTTGGGGTAAGCCACAAGAAAACCGTGCTGATCGGCCACTTGATGAAAGCCGGTCATCTGAATGGCATTTTGCGCATTGCCTGTTCCGCCGTGAAAGACGAACACCAATGCAGGCGGTTGATTCCAGTTGAGCGAGGTGGGTACATACAGGATGTAACTGCGTTCTCTGCCATCATGAATTATGGTTCGGCTGATTTCACCGGCTGGTAAAGCGGGTGGGGGCGAACTGGTTGCCGTTTCAACAGGCTGCATGTAAGGTGAAGGTGCGGCAGGCTGGGATTCAGGAGGAGAAAACCTGCACGCAAGGGCGAGAAAGATAAGAATAGAACCAAGTAACAGGAAGTGTTTTCGCTTCATAGCCTTTTCTAATGAATGGGAGTTTCTGCCCGATAGAGATGCCATTTGGCCGTCAGGGGATTATCTCCTTCAATGACATTATAAAAGACCCATACCTGGGATGCTCCTACGAAGGGTTCAGGCTCGGCTTTGGCGGTCACAGAATCGCTTAACAGCCATTGTTGTTGGGGTGACTCAAACAGTGTAGAAAGCCAGATCTCACCTGCTTTAGCAAAGGTCACGTCCCAAAAACTTGTTCCAGCTTCATTGATTTGATACACCGTATATACTTTACCATTAAACTCAATCGGCTCATTGGATTGCGCCAGAGCAGGATTTGTCAACCCTGAAGTGGTTGGAATGATTATCTCTCTTAAGTGAAACTCCGCTTCTCCTGCCCCCCGAACGTAGACATGGTTACGTGCTTCGGCGTTTATACCGGCCAAGAGAATTTCTTGACCATTATACAACCATGAATAGGGATCTACCTTGTTACCTGCGTCATGGGTCACGGCCTGAGGCGCAGGATATGGCTGGGTCAGATCCAACATTCGGATCTGAACGATGCCATTCTCGTCTTCAAACCCATAGGTGAGTGCAGGTTTGTTCTTCATCCAGCGCACAAAAGCGGAATCTAGAGGTGCAAAACCGCGAAACGGGCGTTGCTGCCGCTCGATCACATTCACCTGTGAAGGGTTGTCCAACGAAATGTATTGTAATTCGAACCAGTCATTTCCCCGATTTGTGCCTCCAGCGGGAACGGATTCATTTTTGATCCAGAAAACGAAACCACCTTGTTGCTGTGGCAGGATGGTGGGGTAAATTGCCCGCCGTGTCAGGTCAGGGGGGGTGGACAATTCCTGTATCTCACCGGCATTGGGGGCGGTTGGGCGGACGAGGAGTAACTTACCTGTCCGGTCCATGCCAACATAATAAACACCCATTGCATCCATGCCGGGATTAGCGCGCCCGAGGACGGTACCTTCAAAAGCGCGGAAACCTTTACCGTCGGCGGGGATCAGTTCCCCCGTTTGAGGATTGACACCACAATGCCAGACAATCCCGTTACCCCTGTTATCAATCGTTTCGAACCAGACCATGTACTGATTGTCAGCAGTAAATTCCACGTTGGAATAATTGACATCGGCGTTGCCAACCTGAACCACCTGCGGCTTGAACTCAGCCGAGGGTGTAGAAAATGCTTGCAATGGAGTTTGTGAAATGACACTCGGCGTTGAAACAGTGAAACGACAGGCCAGAGATAGCATCGTAGTAAGGAAGAAACAGATGAACAATCTTTTCACATTCATAAAGATAAACATTAATTTTATTTTTTTTATTATGAAGATTTTAAGATAATGTGAAGAAATTTTCATCCTGTACACCATATTACTCAGTCAGGGTGACGACTAACCATTCGCATCCTGAGCGGGTGATATCAAAAGGGGCAGGGTGGTTTGTAACACTGGCGAGCCGAAACCGGTATGATTTGCTGAATCTCGAGTACGATGCTTTTCTTTGAATTTTACCCAGCGGATTAACCCCAAAATCACCGTTTTTCTCCCCTGGCGGGGGATGGAATCAGCGTGAGTTCTGGCTTAATATCAAAACGATGATGCTTTCGACGAGTGTTTCGGCAAGGATATGTGTGTTGGCGGGCAGCCGCGACAGGCTGAGCGATGCGGCTACCTCTCTGCTGGCTGAACTGGCGCTGCGCGGTAAGGTGCTGGTGTTCGACGGCGGTAACCGTTTACAGGCTTATCCGCTGGCGCGTGCCCTGCGCGAACGCACCACGCGACTCGATCTGCTCAGTCAGCGGCTGCTGATTCGGCGCGCCTTCACTGCCTATCAAATGTTGACGCTGTTGGAAAGTACCCCCGGCCTTACTTCGCCGCTGGTCATTCTTGACCTGCTGGCAACTTTCTACGATGAAACGCTGGCGGTTGGGTCAGCGCGCTGGCTGATCCAGCGCTGCCTGCAAGAGATTGACCGCTTGCAAAATCATGCGCCGGTTTTCATTCTGCTGATTTCTTTTCCTACATCCCAACGGCGCTTTTTACAGGAGACATTGTGTAAAAAAGCAGATACGCTTTTTGTTGAGCCGCAGACGTCTTCGTCCTTTGTTCAGCCATCTCTGTTTAAGGGGTAAAACAATGGGTCGCACTGTTCCAACCGTTACCTGTCAGTTGAATGAAACCGAAGCCATGCTGCAAAGTTTTCGGCGCACGCTGCGGCGCAGCGATCAGGCTCTGCTGGATGGGCTGCTGGCATCCGCCCGCCGTCATGTGGCAGCCATCTCAGCCAGCGGCGCGTTACTGCCCTTTGAGTCAGCGTTGCTGGCAATGCTGGTCGAGCAGGCGCGCCAGATTGCTGCTTTGCAGCAAGAGGTCAGCATTTTGCAGGAGGAACTGGTGCGGTTGCGTGATGGGAAGGGTTGAAAAAATTGGCTGGCTGATGGATGTTTACACCCGCCCAAGCGGCGAACTGGTGTGCTGGCTGGTAAGCGAGGACGGGCAGCGCTGGTTGTTACCGATGGCGTTTCCGGTCACGTTTTGCGTAGCTGGTAACCCGTCTGTGCTGCGACAGGCGTGGCGATTTCTGCAAGGGCGCGGTGCAGGCTGTTCGCGGCAGGTACGCCGTGACCTGTTTGAGGGAGAACGCACGGTGCTGGCAGTAACGGTGGATTTGCCGGGCCGGCTGCCAGAAGTGTACCGCCGCCTGGCGCAGGCTTTTCCGGGACTGGACTACTACGATGCCGACTTGCCGCCCTCGGTGCGCTTTGTTGCCAGAACAAAGGTGTCGCTGGTGGGGCGCTGCCGCTTTGAAACGGATGGGCAGCAACTAGTGGGATTGCAGCCACTCGAATCGGCATGGGAGATGCAGCCTTCGCTGCCGCCTCTGCGCTTGATGGAAATAGATTGTGACCAAGACCCGGCACTCCATCCGCCGCAGCAGATCGTGATTCGCTGTGCAAAACGCTGCTATCGCTTTAGCCTGCAACCACTGCGGGCATTTCTGGTCAACTTGCAGGCGCTGCTGCGGATTTACGACCCGGATGTGATTCTGACCCGCTACGGGGATACCTGGCTGTTCCCCTTCTTAAGCGAAACAGATCCCTTGTTTAACCCCAACCGCGACGAACAGATGAAAGTTGAATTCCGTCGTGAGCGCAGCCTGTTTGCTTACGGACAGGTGCTTTACCGCGGAGCGCAGGCATTGCTGTTTGGGCGTTGGCACATTGACCGTTGCAATGCTGCCCTGTTTGGGGAGATTGGGCTGGCGGGCGCGCTGGAACTGGCGCGGGTAAGCGGTTTGGGTGTGCAGGAAGGGGTGCGAAAATCACCCGGCGCCGGAATTACCGCTATGCAGATGCAAACTGCCTTGCAGGACGGCGTGCTGATCCCAGCGGTCAAACAGCAAGCCGAGTCGGCACGCACCCTCAGCCGATTGATTCGCTATGACCGCGGCGGGATGGTCTATCAGCCGCTGGTGGGGGTGCACTGCCATGCGGCCGAGCTGGATTTTGCTTCGATGTACCCCGCTATTATGGTGCGTTATAACATCTCGCCCGAAACGTTGAATAAAAAGGATGCGCCAGCCGGCTTGATTCCACGCACCCTGCAACCGCTGCTGGTCAAGCGGTTGGCGCTCAAGCACTGCCTGCGTACGCTCGATCGGCGCGACAGCCGCGTCAGCGAGTTGAAAGCCCGCCAAACCGCGCTCAAATGGCTGCTGGTGGTGTGTTTTGGGTATTTGGGGTACAAAAATGCCCGCTTTGGGCGGGTGGAGTCGCATGAGGCGGTAACCGCCATCAGCCGCGAACTGCTATTGCAGGCAAAAGAAAGCGCCGAAGAAATGGGCTTCAGCGTACTGCACATGTATGTGGACAGTCTGTTTGTGCAGCGGGAAGGAGCGCAGAGTGAGCAAGATTTTATCCCGCTGGTCGAGCAAATTCAGCAACAGACCGGCATTGGAGTTACCCTCGAAGGGGTGTACCGCTGGCTGGTGTTTCTGCCGGCACGACGTGACCGGCGCATCCCAGTTGCAAACCGCTATTTTGGCGTTTTTGAGGATGGCACATTGAAATACCGCGGTATAGCCATGCGTCGGCATGATACCTGCCAGTATGTAGCCGAAACACAACTGGATATTTTGCAGTGTCTGGCGCAGGCGGATGATCCCCGTGAACGTTGGAGGGAGGCATGGGCGCTCGTCAACCAGCGGGTGAGGTTGTTGCAGCGCCGGCAAGTGGCAGCGGATGTGCTGCAAATGGCAGTTAAACTCAGCCGAGACCCGCAATCTTTCCGCCGTCCTTCGGCAGCAGCACAGGCCGCCCGACAGTTACAGTCACAGGGGGTTGCGGTGCGCGCCGGTATGCGGCTTTTTTTCTGGTTTAGCCGGCAGGGGGTCAGTGTTACACCCCCCGGCGCCGATGAGTTAGACTGGAATCGCTACGCACGCCTGGTTATGCAGGCTGCCGCAGAGATGCTGGATATCCTGCAGCCGGTGCGGGAGGTTCGTCAATTCCACTTACCGTTGAGCAGGTAAGCCCTGTTTTTCAAGTTTTCAAAACAATGCGCGCATCTACGATCTGCAGGCCGTGTTCAAATACCAGGGCAGGGTTGAGGTCAATTTCCAGAATTTCCTCGCAATCCATCATCAATTGAGACAGGCGCAGCATGGCATCCACCAGTGCAGCGCGGTCGGCGGGCGGCTGACCACGAATTCCGCGCAGTAAGCGTGCGCCGCGCAGCTCATTCAGCATTTCTTCAACATCTGCGCGGCTTACGGGCGCAAGGCGGATGGCGATATCTTGCAGGGCTTCTGCGTAAATACCACCCAGACCCAACAACAGGACAGGGCCAAAGGAAGGATCGCGTTTGGCGCCCAGAATCATCTCTCTGCCGCCGTTCAACATTTTCTGAATCAGGAATTGTTCGGGCGGTTCAAGCCCTTGCTGGCTGAAACGCTGTTCCATTTCCAACATAGCGGAAGCCAGCAGGACTTGATCGGGGATATTCAGTGCAACAGCGCCAACATCGGTTTTATGCGTCACCTGTTCAGAGATGGCCTTGACCACGACCGGGTAACCAATGCGCGCGGATACCTCAACAGCCTGCGAAAGATTGTAAACTTTTGCCCATGGCGCTACCGGTAAACCATAGGACTCACACACCTGCATGGCCTGATCCAGCGCCAGCAAAGCGGAAGACTTGCGACTGATGACCCAATGGGCTTTGCTTTGGGCGTCATTTGGCAAGAATAAGGCAGATGTTGGAGCGGTGCGGAGCAGTTCGAGGCGGCGGTAATGATCACGAGAGGCAGCCAGCGCCTGAATGGCTTCATAGACTTCGCTGAAAATTGGAAAGCCCAAATTTTGTTCCAGATAGTTAAACTCACTGGTTTCGGTGAAGTAGCAAAGCGCAACGGGGATGTGATGCTGCTGACTGAGGGACTTTATTTTTTCGGCAACCTCGCGAGCAATCGGAATCGTTTCGCGGCGATAGTTAAAAATCAGCAAAATGGCGTCCGCTTGATTGAGCCGGATGGCTTCCTCGATCAGGACAGGATAGGCTTCAAAGTTAAAAACGGTGCCTAAATCCAGCGGGTTCATGCGTTCAATTACGTTGACGCGAAAGAAAGGCTGCGCTTTTTCGATCAATTCATCACTGTAAGGCGGCAGCTCAAACCCAAACTGACTGGCACAATCTACGGCTATGATGGCATGACCTCCGGAACGTGAGAATACTGCCAGACGGTTGCCGCGCACCGGCGGAAGCACAAACCCTTTGCTGTAGATCATCATTTCCCGAAAGGTCATTGCACGGGTAATCCCAAATTGTCGAAAGGCGGCATTGACAATTCCTTCATCGTTTGCCAGTGCTGCAGTGTGTGATTGAGCTATTTTAGCGCTGGCCTGACTGGTATTCGATTTATAGACAATGATCGGTTTGGGAGATTGAGCAGCCAGTTCTACCAGTTGCCGGCCTTCTACAATACTTTCGAGGTAGAGCAGAATAACCTGTGTAGCCAGATCATTGACCAGATAGGCCAGGTAATCACTTTCTTTAAGGTCAACTTTATTACCCACGCTGACCGATTTGGAGATGCCCAATCCGGCTGCAGCAAGCATGTCAATGCAGGTCAAAACCACACCGCCGCTTTGAGAAACCAGCGAAATTGTGCCTGGGCGGATTTCCTGTGGATCGGTTGGGACAAAAATGGTACAAATGCCGCTTTCCGTGCAGATGATGCCGATGCAATTTGGGCCAATGAGGCGCATACCCCATTTTTGGGCAATCTGGTGAATCTTCTTCTCCAATTTTGCGCCTTCTTCTGAAAATTCACTGAAACCAGCCGATTCGATCACAGCATAACGAATTCCATGAGCGCCTAATTCATCCAGTAAACCCGGCACCGTTTCCGCCGGAGTGAGGATGATGGCTAAATCCAGCCCAGCCGGTAATTGTTTTACGGAGTTATAAATGGGACGATCTAAGGTGTAACCTTCATTTCGTCCAAGCAAGTAAAGTTCTCCCTGATAACCAAACTCGATCAAATTGCTGGCGATATGGCGGGCAAGGTTATCTGCTTTGTCGGAGACCCCGACGACAACCAGACTGCGCGGATAAAAGATTTGATTCATGTTTTTCCTCGTGAAACTTGCCGGCATTAGGCGACAAAGGTTTGTGACTTTGAGTTTATTATGGCATAAATTGCCTTTCGATAACTCTCGCGGCGTTTAAGTTTGGAAGAAAAACCATTAATAGGGATGATTAAGGCTGATCCAGCGGAGCGCCGTTCAAACTCGCGCTGAGAGTAACAGGGGTTTGACCACTCAGCGCTACTTCTGTAAAACACATTTGACGTGCAAGGCGAATCAGGTCGCGGATGGTTTCGGGGGATTCCCCCGATTCGACCTGGATTTCGATTTCGAAGCCGTCACAGAATGCTTCGGCATCACCGCGCAGCACCGAGCCCTGTTCCCGAAAATGGGCGGTTACTTTGACGATTTCCTTTTGAATGTTCAATTTCTTTTTGGACGCAACCTGCGTCACATGGGAGATCAGTCAAAGCGCCATGCCGGAAACAAAATAGGTCAGGGGTGTTGGGGCTGTGCCTTCACCGCCGGGAATGTAGCTGCCCTCATCACTGATGAAGGCAAACATACGCCCGGTTTCGGGCTGCCCGGCAATGACTTGCTTGCGCCATTTTTCGATCGAACTCGCGGTGGCTTCAACGACAATCTTGCGCTGGTGATCTTTACGATTTTCCACAGGATTCCTCCGGCAGTAGTTCTGGTTAAACAGACTATACCACGAATTTCTCTTTGAAATATTTATCTCTTTTTTATACACCTTTTACCCCGTCCTTATGGTCAAAATCATTAAAACGGGGCATCATATCTTGCGGTTGTCATACATTTACAAAACTTTATAAACCCAAGAGAGGTAGTATGAAATTCAGAGACCGTTTGATTTTGATTATTACGCTAATTCTGGTGTTTGTAATGGGGGTCAATACGGCCTGGATGGTAACACAGGCACGCCAGTCCCTTTTGGAACAGACCCGTTCCAATGCCGTGGCGCTGGCAGAAATGTTTGCTCATTCGGTGGATTTTGCCAACCGGATACCGGGGGAAGTGGACCGGATTGTTGGCAGGCAAATGGTCACACAGGCCAGAATCTCGGCCTATTTGATTGATGCAGCATTGAAAGCCGGTTTGAGCGAAACTCAGATTGAGGACATGCTGCGCGCTATTGTAGATACCACCGATCTGAAAGAGTTCTGGATCACCGATGATAGTGGCACGGTGATTTATTCCAATTTTGATGTCCCCTTTGCCTTCAGCCCCGATCCAAACGAGCAGCCGCAGGCATATGTATTCTATCAACTCATTCAGCAGCAAAACGGAGAGGTGATTCAATCGGCGCAGGTGCGTGAACTGGATTCAAAGCTATATAAATATGTGGGGGTTTCCGGCGTGGACAGCCCGCGCATTGTGCAAGTGGGTGTGGAAGCAACCTATCTGGATGAGGTGACGCGCAGCATGAACCTGCAAACCCTGGTGGATAAGACGGTTTCCGTAAAGGATGTCAATGCTGTCGCCGTTAAAGTAGCAGAGCAGCCGGTCGTTTTCAGCGCTCGTCAGGGTTTCTCGCAATCCGATCTATTGAGTACCGATTGGGAGAACAGCGTTGAGCAAGCATTGAGCGGCGGCGAGGTGGTTGTAGATGAAATCCCCAATGCATTGCGCGTTGTTTATCCGGTTAAGACCAGTTCCGGTGAACAGGCAACCATCACGGTATTCATGAGCACGGCCGGCGTAACTCAGCAGGTTCGTCAGACTTTAATCACAGCCGTGATTGCCACGCTGATTCTGCTGGCTATCAGTCTTGTATCAGCCTTATTCATTGCCAATACCATTACCCGCCCGCTGGGGGTGATTGAGAAAGCCGCCGATCAGCTGGCAGATGGTGATCTGGCTTTCTCTGAAGTCCAGCAGAAGCAACTGGAAGCCATTTACCACCGCAAGGATGAATTGGGCACGGTTGGGCGCGCCTTTCAACGCTTGGTTGGCTACTTCACCGAAATGATTGAGGTTGCCAACCGATTGGCGGCAGGAGATTTAAGTTTTTCAGTCCAGCCGCGTTCTGAGCGGGACGGCTTGGGGCAGGCTTTCTCCACCATGATTTCCAGCCTCAAGTCCACTGTTCTGCGTCTCTCTCAAAGCTCGAATGAACTCGATAAAGCCTCGGCAGAACTGGCACATTTTGCCGAACAGGTACGGGTAGCTTCGGAGCAGATTGCCCAAACTATGCAGCAGATTGCCATGGGGTCATCCCAGCAGGCCGAATCGGTTCAGCGCACGGTCAGTTCCGTGCACCAGATGGCGAATGCCATTGATGGTGTTGCTAAAGGCGCACAGGAACAGGCCAGAGCCGTCACTTCTGCATCGCAGGTTTCCAATCAGATGGGGGAGAAGATGCAAAGTGTGGCTGAAACGGCTACCGAAGGTGCGCAAAACGCCGTCAGTGCAGCGCAGGTAGCCCAGAGCAGCGCAGAGACACTCAATCAGATGATCCACGGGATGCAGCTGATCAAAGAAAAAGTTGATCTCTCGATGGAGCGGGTTAAGGAAATGGGCAGCCGCTCTCAGCAGATCAGTGTCATCCTGGAAACGATTGAGGATATTGCCAATCAGACCAATCTGCTGGCGCTCAATGCTGCGATTGAGGCTGCCCGCGCCGGCGAACACGGTAAGGGTTTCGCGGTTGTAGCGGATGAAGTCCGCAAACTGGCTGAGCGTTCAGCCCAGGCAACCCGCCAGATCGGCGAATTGATTTCCGAAATTCAAAAAACGGTGCATGAAGCCGTTGAAGCGATGAGCCTGAGCGCCAAAGAGGTTGAAAATGGTGTGGCACAAACCCATCAATCTAATGAAGCCCTGATGCGTATTTTAGAGGTTATCGAACAGGTGCGTCAGCAAGCCGAGGGCATCGCGGTCGCTGTTAAGCAGATTTCCGGTTTTTCGAACGAGTTGATTGATGTCATGGATTCGGTATCCTCGGTGGTCGAGGAAAACATTGCCTCCACCGAAGAGATGTCGGCCAGTTCAAGTGAGGTTTCTGAAGCGATGGAAATGATCGCCAGCATCAATGAAGAAACCAATGCTTCGATTGAGGAAATCAGCGCTGCGGCACGCGAGATGAGCCAGCAGGTGCAGGATGTGACTTCGGCGGCCGTTTCGCTTTCGCAAATGGCGGCTGCGCTGCGCGGCCTGGTGGGTCAGTTCAAAGTATCGTAACCTGTTACACAAAAGAAAAACGGCGGAGTTGAACCCTCCGCCGTTTTTCTTGCTTTACCCAACCTTTTTATTTTTCGGTGATTTCGACACCGTCTTTGAAGACGTGCAGAGGGGCTTCGTGATTCCAGATGGCTTCCCAAACTGAGTTAGCGTTGAGAATGACCAGATCGGCATTGCCACCTTCTTTCAAGCCGTAATTGGGGATATTCAGCGCCAGAGCGGCGTTGGTGGTAATCAGGTCGTAGAGGATTTCAAGTTCCTCGCGGCTGGTCATCCACATCAGGTGAGCGGCAAGGAAGGCCACTTCCAGCATATTGTTGCGCCCAAAGGGATAGTAGGCATCGGCAATGTCATCCTGCCCGAGAGCAATGCGCACGCCGGCTTTGTAGAGTGACTTGACGCGGGCATAAAGCGGGCCGGTCTGCGGGTCAGAAACCACGCCAATTTGGGCGCGTTTGAGCAGGTATTCGATCTTTCGGTAATAGGGTTCCGGATAAAGGGCCATGGCGCGGGCGTGTTGGGCGGTGACACGCCCTTCCCAGCCTTCTTTGATGGTCTTGACCGCCAGCATTTCCAGCGTGCGCAGGGTGGGGTCGCCAGCATCGTCAATTAGCATCGAAATAGGCTTGTTGTACTTCTTTGCCAGGGCAAACATGCGGTCAATGTGTTCCTGGGCATCGGTATCGGTGTATTCAATCCACGGAATGCCGCCAACCACATCCGCTCCTAATTTGAGGGCTTCTTCGACATAATCTTCTGCGCCGGGGTCGCGCACTACGCCGTCCTGCGGAAAAGCGACCACTTGAAGTTCCACTTTGCCTTTGAATTCTTCACGGGCGCGGATGAGGGCTTTTACCCCTTCAAGGCGGGCTTTGGTATCCGTATCGGCAAAGGCGCGGATGTGAGTGTTGCCAAAGCGAATGGCCAGTTTGACCGCTTTGCGGACGTTTTCGATAATCCATGATTCATCGTATTTTTCTTTAACCCGGGCAGCCAGTTCGATGGCGGTCATTGCTCCACCCATTGCCTCGCCCGTATAAGCCCCCAGCGCTTCATCGTCCATCATCGAAAGGGTGTAAACCTTGCAGAGGTGCAGGTGCCCATTGACGAAGGATTCGGTCACCAGATGGCCGTCGGCATCCACAACCTGCTTTGCGTCCCCCTCGATTTTTGGTGCGATGGCAGCGATTTTCCCATCCTTGATGCCAATTTGCACCAGCTCATTTCCTGAAAAGCGGGTTTTGGCGTTCTTGATCAGGTAATCCAAAGTCATTGTTCCCTCCGGAGTGTAGAAATTAAATTATCCTGCCCGTAGTTTGTACGGGCAGGATTTAGATTTTCAGGCTTTTTCGGTCGTGCGCTCGCGGATAATCTGCTGGGCAATCAGCGCCCCAGCGCGGATCGGTTCATAGCCAGTGCAGCGGCACAGGTGTTTATTGAGGGCATTGGCAAGTTCGGTTTCGCCCGCATCCGGTTTGCTTTCCAGCAGGGCATGGAGCTCCATCACAATCCCTGGGGTGCAAAATCCACATTGCACCGCACCTGATTCGGCGATGGCTTTCTGGATGGGGTGTAATTCCATACCTTTTGCCATGCCCTCGATGGTCAGAATGTCTGCCCCCTGCATTTTGCTGGCGGGTGTATTGCAGGATTTGACGGCTTTTCCGTTCATCACAATTACACAGGTTCCACAGGTGGCATTGTCGCAGCCGCGCTTGGTGCCGGTTAAATCCAGCATGTCGCGAATGACATCAATGACCATCATCTCTTCGTCAATTTCGACGGAGCGGTATTCGCCGTTGATAGTAAAGGAAATTTTCTCGGTCATATCAGGCATACTCCTTTTCCTGTCGGGCTTCGAGAGCTTGTTTGATTTTTTCGGGGGTTACCGGTATTTCGTAGAAGTCAACCCCGATGGCGTCGTAAATGGCGTTGAGGATGGCGGGCGGCGCACCAATGACGGAGTGTTCGCCAATACCGCGCGCTCCGAAAGCGCCGATGGGATCGGGTGTCTCAATAAACTCAATGGTTTGCTGCGGGGCCTCTTTATAGGTAGGAATGTGATACTGGAAATAATGCGGATTGAGGATTCGCCCTTGCTCATCGAATTTGACTTCTTCGTAAAGGGCGGCGCCAATTGCCATGGTTACCCCGCCCAGGACTGAGCCGCGAATCTGCAAGGGATTGATCACCTGCCCAACATCAAAGACGGATGCAAAGTGATCCACATAGATCTTGCCGGTTTTCTTTTCGATGCGGATTTCTGCTGCCTGCGCGCCAAATGTATAGGTTACCCCCAGACTACCCTGCCCGTTTTGATCAGGGTTGGAATAGCGCGGCAGGCGAGCATCGGCTACCGACTGTGCCAGATCGCCGATGGTGATGCCGTTATCGGTGATGTAACCGCGCGCCAGTTGAGTGACGGGGACGCGGATGGATGGGTCGCTGCGCAGATAGACATATTCACCATCGTACTCGAGATAATCCTCGTCAGTTCGCAGTACCTGAGCGGCGGTTTTCTTCAAACCCTGAATTAATTTTTCTGCCGCGCGGACGATGGCCCGCCCACCCTG
>Ga0101944_10005379_pt1 | contig 14597 bp, 14 predicted proteins | sample DewCreD2012metaG_FD_75245 | JGI IMG/M metagenome (GOLD analysis project Ga0101944, IMG submission 75245) | Hot spring sediment bacterial and archeal communities from British Columbia, Canada, to study Microbial Dark Matter (Phase II) - Dewar... ... | reverse complement strand
TTAAGGGACGCGGTGTACCCCATAAGATTGGTGCGTGTATCTGCCAGGCATATAATGCTGCTGGTCTTTGCATGATTTGTCTGGGAGATGGTTATGCTCATTTTGATCAGTTTATGGAGGCCTTGAGGACCATTACTGGCTGGGATATCACCAGAGAGGAACTGATCAAGACGGGTGAGCGAATTAACAATATGAGGCAAGCCTTTAATATCCGGGAAGGAATCACAACTCCCTGGAGCATGCCCGATCGGATGATGGGGCGTCCACCCAAGACGGCGGGACCTCGAGCTGGCATTACGCTGAGTGAACAGGAGCTGTTCGAGGAATATTATCGTGCGATGGATTGGGATGTTAAGACGGGCAAACCCAGCAAAGCCAAATTACTGGAGCTTGGTCTTGAAGATGTAGCTAAAGTACTTTATCCGTAATAACTGGGAATACCTGTGGCAATTAAGTGTAATTAAAAAATCCTGGAAAGCCGGGGCTGGTTCAAAGCCTGCAAAGGTTGTTGAGTAGCCCCGGTTGTGGTTTAAGGTGGGTGAGAAATATGAAAATTGCAGTTTGTGGTAAAGGTGGTAGTGGAAAAAGCACAGTGGCAGCTTTGCTTGCCTGCGAAATGAAAAGAAGGGGATTCAGGGTAGTGGTAATTGATTCTGACGAATCCAATTCCGGTCTTTACAGGATGCTGGGTTTTACATCCCCACCGGAACCGTTAATGGAACTGCTTGGTGGTAAAAAGGGCGTGAAGCAAAAAATGAGCCAGCCAAACTTATTCGCTGAATCAGAGATCGGTGTTGCTGATATTCCTGACCGATATATTTTGCACAGGGATGGTTTATTCATGGTCGCCATCGGTAAGATTATGCAATCGCTGGAAGGATGTGCCTGCCCAATGGGTGTATTGAGCAGAGAGTTCCTGAAAAAACTGAAGCTTGAAAACCGTGAGCTTGCCGTCGTTGATATGGAAGCCGGTGTAGAACATTTTGGCAGAGGAGTTGAAACCAGCATTGACCGCATTTTGATCGTGGTAGAGCCACCACTCGAGTCAATCGAGGTTGCCCGGAAAATCCATAAATTAGCCACAGAAATCGGAGTAAAAAAGGTTTCGGCTATCCTGAATAAAATCCCTTCCGAAGACCTTGCTGACAGGTTAAAAATGATCCTGCAGGGAAATCAATTTGATGTTATTGGCACTCTGAATTATGATCAGGAAATCTTTAAGGCAAGTCTTGAAGGGCGGATTCCGGAAGAGGGAAGCGCTGTATCAGAAATCAGGCGTATTGCTGATCGAATACTGGGATAAACTGACAGGTTAAAATCTGGTAACGGTATGGCTCGTTTGAGTCGGAAGGAGTCAATTATGTGCCTCGCCAGACTTTTTCTAAAGACAAAAGAGGATAAACCTTTGTTTGAGGGTGTCACCAGACTGGAAATTAAGGATAGCCAGACTGAGATTGAAACTCTATCTGGAGAAACAAAAATCATCACTGGAAAAGTAATTGAAGTAGATTTTTTGACCTCAAGTATTATCGTCGAGCCTGCAGGTGGCTAGTTTCTATCGTGTTTCCATATTCACAGGCTATTTCATTTTCATGTGAGCTTATTCATGGTCCATCCCCCAGGCTGCGAAAACCTTCCTGTATAATTCAGGCTGAGGAAAGTCGGGTCTCATAATCATTGATGTTTCATGCACATAGCCTGGACCGGAAGATTTATAATTTATCAGATCATTTACCAGACCGATTATTTTCTCTGCAGGAACGGCAAACATCATTTCTCCAGCCTGAGTCAGTGCCCTGGCATATTCGCCCGGATCAGGCAAAACCACTGCATATTTTCCGGTAAGGATCGGTGTAACTACTGAGTGAGCACACGAAAAAGGAAAGAAGAAACCCTGAACCAGTGGTCTTTCATCCTGTTTCATTGCCAGGAGGATAGTGCGTAGTTGATTGGTATTTGAGTATATTATCACAACGTCAGGTTCAAAACCAGCAGTAATGAGCGGTGCAGTGAGTATGCCGATATACTTCCCATAAGGGAATACATCTCCGGTATTGCTTTTCCTGGCTTCGGGATTATTGGGTCTGGGAACCAGCCCGTAAGCGATCACAGGCCCAGGGCACCAGTTGTCTTCTTTAAGCATGGCAACAGTGGTGTTTTCCCTTCGCGACATTGCGAATGCCTGACATTGAGCCAGATGGTAACCTTTATCTTTCCTGGGCCTGAGTGCTCCAGCAGGAATTTCTGATTCATCTCGCAACATTTTGACCGCAATAGGAGAGTTATCTAATCTCAGGAGTTGCTCCAGATTTTTTCCGCAATTATTAGATTCTTTTATATCCGGCATAGTCTTTTCCTTTATATTTTTTAATACGAATTCTGGCTAATAATGCTATAATTATCAAGCATACGTTCAAAATAATCAAGTGTTTAAAGAAATGGATTATTATAGAACAGCCTGTTTTTTGCTGTGGAACGGAGTGAGATTCAGATTCCATAAAATATTACGCAGTCCTTTTAAGCCGGCGGCATTGAGTCTGGCTGTGACGGGACGCTGCAATTCCCATTGCGTGATGTGCAACATCTGGAAAACGGGCAGGGAATCCGGGAGCGTTGGGAAAGCAGAATTAAGCAAACAGGAGATAATCAATTTACTATCCGACCCTATCTTCGCTGATCTGGTAGAATTGGATATTACCGGCGGAGAACCGCATCTGAGAAGTGACCTGTTGGAAATAATTAATGGCGTATTGAATCTTAAGGTCAAACAGCTTAAACGTTTGCGGAGCATCATCGTTACTTCGAATGGATTTTTAACCGCCAGGATATTGGACAGTTATCGCACTATACTGAGTGCAAATCAAGATACAGGGGTTGATCTGGTAAGTGTAATATCGCTCGATGGTATTGGCGAAATCCATGACCGCATCAGAGGAACGCCGGGGGCGTTTAACTGCGTGAAAGAAACAATAACAGGGTTGATGGAATTAAGGAGAGAATATCCCCAGCTTATAGTCGGAATAAAAACCACCATATTACCTTTTAATATTGCCAGCCTGAATGAGATATATGATTTTGCGGTTGAGAAAGGGCTTTTCCATATTATTTCCCCGGTCATTTTCACGGAATGCCGCTTCAGAAATCTGGATCGCATGGACAAACTCGCTCTCGGGCAGAATGAAATTGTAAAATTGATAGACTTTTACTCACGGAAAGAGCTAAATCACAATTATTTTTATTCATTAATACGAGATTACCTTCTTTCAGGAAGAAGACAGTGGTTATGTTCGGCAATGCAAAATTACGCCTTTGTAGAGTCTGATGGAACAGTATATCCCTGCGAGATAATATCCGAGGCAGTTGGCAACATAAAAAGCCAGCGTTTCAGTGACATCTGGCGAGGTTTAAAGGCGGGCAAAATCAGGCAGAAGGTCGATCATGATGCCTCCTGCCTATACTGCAATGAGCCCGGCGCTATTCGTTATAGTGCCTGTGCGGAGGGGTTTACCCTCAACAGGTTTTTCAAGAAGCTGGGGAAAAGCGGATTCAGAAAATCCTGGCAGGACGAGGGCTTTGCTAAATATCACCATTAAACGTTAATCGGAAGAGGAATAATCTTCATCCTCTCCCGATTATATGTTTCCTGCTACCGTCTACCTGAAAAGTGAAATTGGATCTGCGGAATTAAACGAGGAGGTCGGTATATTTCTTGTGCAGCTCTCTTAATTCCTTCGACTGGCCTACCGGACAGTAAGCGGAGCATTTCCCGCAGTACCATGTAGCCCTGTCCACCGGGAAGTTGGTTTCCATCAACTGGCGAGGGTCAATATCTTTGCGTGCTCTGTCAATATCAGCCATAGTTGGATTCTCAGGAATAGGGAGATCTTTAAATCCGAGAGTTTTTTTCAGCAAACCTTCTGAGCCAATGCGACATTTTGGCACATCGACGTAGCTATATTCATAGTTCAATCCGCCCATGCTCACTGTTCTGGATTTCTCGGAGCTAATCGCTCCCGTAGGGCAAATTCTGATGCATACGTCGCATTTAGCGGGATTGCAGACGGTTCTTCCCGGCAGCATAGGATCGGGTTCAAGTTCTGCCCGTGTAATAACACTGACCAGCCTTATCCGCGGTCCGAATTGAGGAGTTACCAGGATGCTGGACCAGCCAAACTCTCCCAGTCCCGCAGCCACCGCAGCGTGTCTGTGACTGAAGGGTGCTCCTCCTCCGCCAGGGCCAGAGGGCAGAGGTGTACTGACAAAGCCCTTTTTCTCCAGGAATCTGGCAACCTTATACGCGGCGAATTTCAAACTTAAATTGGGTATCAGTGAATACCCATGGGTACTGTAAATACACTGGGCATGGCGCATACCATCTTCATGGGCTCTGAAAATAGCCTGGATAACCCCGTCCGAAATCCGCGTAGCCATAACAATCACGGATCTGGCGCCCGGCAGTAAATCAGTAGGGCGGTGTCCTTCTGGAGCATTCGCCAGCCTGTCAACGCTGGCAACTCCGACCAGATCGATATCCAGTTCTTCAAGTGCAAAGTTTTTTATCTGTTCTTTTAAATCCATTTTATTTCTCCTTATTCTGATCGACTATGTTACATGTGTGTGCGAATGCCCTGTGGGGTTATGACGCCGATGAAATCGCCAGGCATTACCACATACTCTCCTTTCAATTCCTGTCTCACTGTTTCCCAGTGTCCTTCGGGTTCTCTATCAAGCGGGACTCCCTGTTCGATCATGGTATTCCTGACAAGTTTGCCATCTATTTCCCTGGGAGAGGTTTTATTTTTAATGCTTAAGTTAGCCGCAATGGCTGCCGCCTGTCCGGTAGTCATCGATGGAGCGATCACCCGAACTGCCGCAACTGCATTAAATTCGGCAGAAATGCATCTTCCAACGACCAGCAGATTGTCAATTTTTAAAGGGACCAGCGATCTGTAGGGTATTTCACAGTATTCGTGAGGATTGACCCGGGCTTCATATCCCCTAGGTTTAACGAAGGGATGCATGTCATCTGAGCATTGAGCCGGTCGGCAAACAGCGGGGGCTTCCGGTTGTTTGAGATGGATATGTCTCATAAAGCCCAATCTGGGGCTGGTAGGGTGGTGCGTATCGAAAAACTCAGGGAATCTGGCAATACCATCCTCAAATTTTCTTGCGCAGGCAACATCCGCATCCTTCAGAATATATTCACCAATGATACGCCTGGAATCACGGATTCCATGCAGGTTGGCAAGCCCTGTAATACGACATTTTTCGAATCCAGGCACATATTTTCGGAAGAATTTTTCCATCCATCTGATCTGCTGGTGTTGTTCAATAATCTGCCTGGTTAAGTCCTCGACATCCAGATTATGGGTAAAAAAGCTGTGGGTGGTCATTACACAGACATCGGCATCCTCAGGAAGAGTTTGTGGAACCTGATACATCAGGGCAGTTGGAAAGATGAAAAACGGCAGATCGCCCTTTTGCACAGCCTGTTCTTCGAGTTCGGCGATGAGTGACATTTTCACTTTTGCCTTCTCATCCTGATTTCTTCCTGACATCCACTCCTGATTAGCTTCCCGGTATTGCTGTAGGTTGACATTAGCCAATCTGAAAGCCAGTGTGGTGGACATGTTCAGGCCGGCAAATTCAGGGCAACCTGTTTCATAGGGAACACCCGCACAGGCGGCTACATCGGCATCACCAGTTGCGTCAATGATGATCCTGCCTGATACTGCCATTTGCCCTGATTTGGTATGACAAATGACTTCTTTGATAGTATTTTCCTCTACTGCTGTATCTATTACATAAGTGCCATATAATACTCTGACTCCTGCTTCCAGTAGCATATTTTCCAGGATAATTTTCGCTTTCTCGGGGTCGATAGAAGGCAGATGGGGGCGTCTTAGCAGGGAACCATCGGCTTCCATTCGATCCAGCCATTCCTTGCAATTGCCTTCGATCATACCTGCTACTCCCGTCACGAAGCCGTTGGTTGCCAGCCCTCCGAGAGAATTCTGGCTTTCGAGCAGGAGGGTTCTTAATCCGCTACGGGCAGCGGTTAGAGCAGCCGATACTCCTGCCACTCCTCCGCCAGCGACCACTACATCCACATCAAATCTCTTGTTACTGATAATCATCTTTCCGCTCCTTAAAAAATATTTCAGGAGGTTAACTTGCGAAAACCTTAAATTCTGATGATCCTTTCTGCCGTGAGTAATGAGCTGACAGTATCGTACATGTTGGTTATTTTGCCCACCTTAAGTTTATCCTTTAACTGATAATGATTCAAACAGGTTCCGCAGGAAAAGATCTGGACTCCCTCTTTCTCCAATTGATGAAGCGTATCCAGTACGCGGGAACCTTCTGTGGTGAGCATTACTCCCCGGTTTATAAACAGCATTTTGGCAGGTCTGGGCTTTACTTCAGTTAAAGTATTGATGAACGTTGTAAGAAGAAGCTGCCCCAGAGTTTCATCGCCTGTGCCAAGCTGGTCGGAGGTTATCATTAAAATGGGTGCAAATGATTTTTCCTGTTCTTCCTTGATTCCGGTTCTTGAGATTTCCAGGATGTATTCGTTTTCTTTTTCCAATATCTCAACCGTACAGCCCTGACTGCGAGCGAATCTCTGAACATTCTGACAGGCTTCAGGTGTATTTACCAGGATGGTGATTGTTTCCCCGGACGTTGCTTCCAGGGCTTGTTTGGTTTTTAGTACCGGTTCAGGGCAGGGCAAATTGCGGGCATCTACAATTTTCATTGATCTTCACCTCTACAACTTGTTTATTAATTCAACGATCAGGTCCGACCTGGCACCACTACTATTCTTCCTGCGGAGCTGGCAGTTACTTCACCGATCAGAGAAACCTCCTGCACTCCGGCCTGATGCAACCTTTCGAGCAGGATTTCTGCTTTTTCCGGAGCGATCGAGATTAGGAGACCGCCTGAGGTTTGCGGATCAAAGATTATATCAGACATGAACTCGCTAACACCCGTATTTATCTGAACAATTGGCTGGCGGTAATCGCGGTTACGGTATAGACCTCCAGGAATCATACCCATCTCAGCCAGTTCCCGAGTGCCGGGTAAAACAGGTATCGAATCAGCATAGAGCACGATGCCAGTTGCTGTTCCCTCGATCATTTCTGCGGCATGCCCTGCCAGTCCAAAACCGGTGATATCAGTACAGGAGCGGGCTCCAACCTCAAGCATGATTTCAGAAGCTTTCCGGTTCAGTGTTGCCATTGTTCTGGCTGCCTTTTCGGCAACTTCAGGGCTGGCTAATCCGGCTTTGATGGCGGTACTGATAATCCCGGTGCCGAGGGGTTTGGTAAGTATCAATCGATCGCCAGGTTGGGATCCCTCTTTCCGGAGCACCCTTCCGGGATGGATTATGCCGGTGACCGCCAGTCCGTATTTCAATTCCTGGTCATCCACACTGTGTCCGCCGGCAAGTACCACATCTGCTTCTTTCATTTTCTCGATTCCGCCTTTCAGGATTTCCCTCAAAACAAGGATATCCATGCTCTGTATGGGGAAGCAGACGATATTCAGTGCTGTCAGCGGCTTACCGCCCATAGCATAAACGTCACTCAAAGAATTTGCTACTGCAATCTGTCCAAACGTAAATGGATCATCAACGATCGGGGTAAAAAAATCCACCGTCTGGATAATCGCCAGTTCTTCCGTAAGTTTGTAAACACCGGCATCTTCAATCCGCTCCATCCCAACGATCAGGTTGGGATGAGTTGGAAATGGCAGGTCAGCAAGCGCTTTATTGAGGTCACCCGGACCTATTTTGCAGGCTCAGCCAGCTCCCCTGACCGTTTGCGTCAGACGTAGATTCTGTTTTTTCTCTTCCACAGACTTTCTCCTGTTTTAAACCTATCTTAAAGAACTTTTCCTTCAGGCACTTTTTGAATCGAGGAAATGTATGGCAGCATATTCAATCCCGGCTTTTTCAAGTGTGGATTTTAATGCTTCATACTGACTCCAATCGAACCGGATGGCTATTCCACAATCGCTGGAAAACTGACGCGGTACTGGCACAAGTTTGATGGCAAATCCTCCTTTAATCAGCAGTTTTTCTGCCCGCATTACTGCCGAGGTGGTATGAAAAAGCACTACTCCGTATTGTATCATGATTTTGCTATCCTGCTGATTGCTCTGGCGGTTTCTTTAATTTCTTCTAATTTCGTGAACATGCCCGGTGACAGCCTGACTGTGCCTTCTGGATAGGTTCCAATAGTCCTGTGGGCAGCGGGTGCACAGTGAAGACCAACCCTGGCTAAAATTCCGAACTCTTCATCAAGTCGCATTCCGATTTCTGAAACCGACTTCCCGGCGATGGTAAATGATACCACCGGTATGTTGTTATCAGAATCAGTACCGCCATAAATACGGACACCGGGTATTGTGGATAAATCTTCTAACAAATTTCTATGTAATTTTTTAGCATGCTCCCGGATATTGATAGTACCACGGCTCTTTATCCATTTTAGCCCGGCGCCCAGACCGGCTACGCCGATCAGATTAGCTGTTCCACTTTCAAATTTATCTGGCAGGTCTTCAGGTTGTTCTTCTGATTCAGACCTGCTACCTGTGCCGCCACAGATCAAAGGCTCAATCTGAGATATGTCAACGTTGTCATTGATAATCAATCCACCGATTCCGGGTGGTCCCTGCAGTTCCTTGTGGCCAGTGAATGCCAGCAGATCAACTCCCAGAGATTTTACGTCTATGGGGATTAGACCGGCTGATTGAGCAGCATCTACCAGCAGTAGAGCACGGTTCCTGTGAGCTATTGCGGCTATTTCTCCGATTGGCATAATTGTGCCGGTTACGTTGCTGGCGTGAAGGATAACTACCAGTCTGGTTCCGGTTTTCATTGTCTGTTCCAGTTCACTCAGATTCAAGTAGCCATCCCTGTTGCATGGAACCGTGGTCAGAAAGATTCCATTTTCTGCCAGTCTGTGTAACGGTCGCATTACTGCATTATGTTCCATTGAAGTGGTCACAACCCGATCGCCTGGCTTCAGAATCCCTCTCAGTACCAGGTTTAGACTGTGTGTGGCATTGCTGGTAAAAATTACCCTTGCAGGATCTATTATGCCGAAAAAATCAGCTATTTCTTCCCGGGTATCATAAATTATCCGGGCGGCTGCAATAGACAGCCTGTGCCCGGAGCGACCGGGGTTTCCCCCGGCGTGCTCCAGAGCAAGCGTCATGGCTTTAATAACTTCTGGCGGTTTAGGCCAGGAGGTAGCAGCATTATCCATGTATATCATTTGTTCAACACGATCCTGTAAGTTCCATCCGGTTGAGCTTCAACGGTAACCGTCCAACCGGCATTTTTAGCCAGTCTTGATACATTTTCCCGGGCTGTTCCGGAATCGACAAGCACTTCCAGTGTCCCCTTGCCGGCTTTCTGCATTGCCTGGCGAGCGAGCATTGCCGGCTGAGGACAGGAAAGACCGCGTGCATCTATTACCTTTTCTTCCATGTTTTTCTCCTATCCTAACCCTTTGTTTCCCGCATTGTTAAACCAATCACACTACAAATAACTAATCCAGCTATTACAGCAAATGGACCAAATAAACCTGGGCCGGAGGTCGAGCTGGCCATATTGTAAGTGTGGGCGAATCCGGCACCAATAATCATTCCTGCTACAAATATCCCCGCATCTGCATCACCTTCACCAGTCAGGAATAGCTGGCGTCCAGGACAGCCACCTGCCAGGGTGAAAGCCAGTCCAGCGAGTACCATCCCGCCAAAATTCCACCACTGATTTGTTTGGGCAGCCGGTTGCTTTTCGAAACCGGGGTGGAACTGTCCGAGAACATAATTGGTGATGAATGCTGCAACGACCAAAGCCAGAACTCCATAAAGCAATCTTGAATCCCGCAGGAGGATGGTATCACGTATTGCGCCGACTGTGCAAAACCTGCTGCGCTGCGCCAGAATGCCAATAAATAATCCTACCACCAGTGAAATGAGCAGGGGGGCGTGCTGACTGCCAGGACCACTGGTAGAAAAGAAAATCGGCCCAGTCGGATTTCCATTGGCATCGCGACCGAATTGTGGTTGAACAATCAATAATGCCAGCAATATCACCATGACCATGGGCATTACCCACCCAACCGCTTTGGGAGCAGGGCGATTTCTTCCTAAACTGAACCCCATTCGCAGGAAAACAATGCCCAATATTATGCCTGCTATCAGGCCAAGAATGCCGAATATGGCGTTCCAATCACCGCCAGCGAGACGCAAATAAGCCCTCCACGGACAGCCCAGAAATACCAGAGCGCCAAAGGAAGCAAAGATGCCCAGAAGAAAGCGGACGAGTGGAGCAGAGCCGGTGCGCGGTCTGAATTCGCGGAAGATCAAAGCCGCGATAAGCGCGCCCAGCACAAAGCCAATCAATTCTGGTCGGATATATTGGACTGTGCTGGTACGGTGCAGTCCTAAAGCTCCTGCTGTGTCCCGACTGAAACAGACCACACAGACTCCCATATTACCCGGATTGCCCAATTTAACCAGCACCGGAGCAAGTATGCCGACTACTATGCCGGTAATAATTGGTCCCCAGCGGGATGTCAGAAAGCGAGATATGAAAGACATCAAACCTCCTTACGTTTTATTTATTCCCGCCTGGTGGGAAGTCTCCGCAAAGAATTTAAAGGACTTGCATAATTGAGGAAGGTGCGGCTATTAATTTCCACTCAGGCAAATTCAGCTGGAAAGCGTGTACAACGTACATCACATTGCTGGTGTATCATGTGCGCAACGGTGTACTTATCATAGCCTCACCTCCTTTACGGGGAAAACCGTGCGAAATGCATGGGAAAAAGTAAAAATTAAGACACAGGGATGGATGCTTTTTAAAGAAGCGCGGGAAAAAGGAAAAATATCAGAGGGACGGTACAGGATTTCTCTGAGAATGGCTTCCGACCGCCGGTAACAAAAAAGAGAATTCAGACACAGCGAGACGTCTTCCATAGTATTTGCCCGCTACCCTTATTAAATCATCAGGCGAATCCATCGCCTTCGGATTTTGGGGTCAGACGTTTAGCTGTGTTCTCCTGGTGGTTAATAATGCTAACAAGTTCATGGCTTCAATTATAGCAAAAGACCTGTTTTATAAACAATCTTTTTAAGCTGAGTGTATATGTTCAATGATTTTGTCAGTATAGGGAAGTTTTGGAAAAAGTGTCTGTATCAAGGAAGAAGCAATGTTAAACAGGAAAGAACAGAAGAGGTTATTGGTCAAAAAATTGATGAGAAGGGGGATTGGCATCAATCAGGCAAATAGCCCTGATATGGTGGTTTTACAACATTCCAGAGTTGATAAGATGGCTACCTCCGGATTCCATGCTTTCAGCCAATTTCTTTCATCCAGCTTTTACAGGAATTATTCAGACTGTTGATTGGCATGTATTCTGCATAACCTCAGACTGGCGCAATAGCATATTTCTGAACTATCACCTAATTATTCTCCGGATGCCCGGTCGTCTTTTGATTTTCGGCAACTCCGGATCCGTTTCTGAAGCGGTATTCCTCTGCTTCAAATGGGGAATATCCGTGAAATATCGTATCTTGATCCTTTATTTCTAAAGCAGTTCCGCATTCATTACAGTATTGGTTTCTGGGAAAGCGCAGAGCCCATCCATAATAATAGCTTCCGCATTTCGGACATTTTCCTTCCAGCATGTTCTTTCCCTCCGGATAAAATTGCCCAGCTTATTCTCAACGACCTTTTAGTTAACAGGATAGCGATTCGTTATGACAGCTATGTGTCAAATTAATATTTCATTAGCAAAAAAAAGCAAAAACCGACCCATTTAGAAGGTCGGTTTCACTATTAGCTCCCTGCTGCCCAAGTGACCACATACAGGCAGCAGTTCATTGCTCCCCCGGTTTTTATTGGCTTCAATAAATTAGTCGTTATCGGGGGAAAAATCATTCGCACACCCTCATGATAAGTGTTGATTGAAAATCGCTTCTCGTAGTTCTACAATAGAGACAGGTTAAGCAAAGCCGGCGATAAAAAGTGATGTCAGCACCAGTGCAAACAAGCAAGACTCTAATTTTATCAGGGATTTTGTACTTCCGTTCTCCGGTATTTCCCCGAGTTTTGAATAAGTTCACCGCGTCACTGGCTGAGGCTTGATTTAATTTATTAGCACGACCCGAGCAGGAGATTTTATTACTTCGAGAGAATGATTAAAGTCATAGTACTTAAAGACTTTGTCAAAGTGAGGGATAAGTGTTATATTAATTGAATAAAAAATTAAAAAAAGAAAAAAATAAAAAATAATAGGACTAATTAAATTAATCAAAGGTGAGTAAATAATCTATTAATTACGACTAATAGCAAATAAAAACTATGATCACAGGGAGCTGTGAACCGTTACCTGTATTCTGGTCACCTGGGTAGCGGGGAGCGAGTGGTGAAACCGACCTTATTTAAGGTCGGTTTCTTTTTTACAGGCATTGGATCAGGAGGATTTATGAATTCTCACAAAAATAGAAAATTACTTGCCATAATTTCGTTGTCACTATCTCTTATATTCTTTCTTTCTCTGGCTTTTCCTTTACCTGTTATGGGAACACTGAAACAGGATTTGCCTGAGAATGGGTTAAGTTCCGGGCAGTACAATAATCTGGCTCATATTAATTCCGGTAAACAAAGTTTCGTCTCACCCCCTAATTGTGATTCGGGTGAAAGATACAGCATATCTATTGATCATTTGTCGGGTGGGAACGGCTCCCTTCCGCCCTATTATAATCCGATCACGATCAGTGGAAATGCCTCAGCAACGAAATTTGCGGGGCTTTTCTCCCAGTACCGTGTCCGTGTAGATTGGGGTGATGGTAAAATTGATGACGACATAACCCATGATTTTCAATTAGTGGATGACGGTAAGAATTTTGCAGGAACCTGGGGACCAGTCAGCCACAACTTTCTTCAACCTGGTCACTTCAAAATCACAGTAATTCTTTATCACCAGAATGAGCCCGGTGTCGAAAAGGCTAAATGTTCCAGATGGATCTATGTCGGATTTCAGGTAGAACCGCTAACGTACACCCTGACGATAGATAACACGGATGGCGGTACAGTTGTTTCTCCAGGGATTGGTTCGTTTGATTACGAATCTGGTACCGAAGTACAACTGTCTGCGGAGCCATGGATTGGATATCATTTTGTAGGCTGGTCCGGGGATGTTGAGACGATTGATAATGTTGATGCTGCGGAAACCACGATTGTGATGGATGGAAATAAGAGCATCACTGCCAATTTTGCGGTGAAGACCTTTACGATTACGGCGAGCGCAGGAGCAGGTGGATCGATCAATCCAAACGGAGAGGTGGTGGTGGAATATGGGAGTAGTCAGAGTTTCGCAATTAATCCTGTTGAAGGGTATCACATAGAAAACGTGGTGGTGGATGATACTTCGATTGGGGCAGTGAGTACCTATACCTTTATCAATGTAAAAGAAAACCACTTAATAGAAGTAAGTTTTGCAATCGATACCTTTACCCTGACCTATCTTGCTGGACCTGGTGGTACGATTGAAGGCGTTACATCTCAAATTGTAGATTATGGTGGTAGCGGTACTCCGGTTGAGGCGGTACCTGATAACGGCTATCACTTTGTCAATTGGAGTGATGATTCAACTGCTAATCCCAGAACCGATACCTGCGTGACGGCGGATATTACAGTGAAAGCAAACTTTGCTCCTGACAACTTTACTCTGAAAGTGGATATCAGCGGTAATGGAACAGTAATAAGGAATCCTGATCTGCAAGCGTACACTAACGGGACAGAGGTAATTCTCACAGCCGTACCCGATTCTGGCTGGCAGTTTGCTGGTTGGAGTGGAGATCTGAGCGGTAATACTAATACGGCTACGATCCTCATGGATGGGAATAAGACGGTAAGAGCGACCTTTACGCAGATTACATATACTCTTACGGTGAATAAGGTTGGGAATGGTACGATTACGCCCGATGTTGGTGATCATGTTTATCCTGCAGGCACGATCGTCAATTTAAGTGCTTCTCCTGATTCTGGCTGGTCTTTTTCTGGTTGGACTGGAGCTGATGCCTCAGGTAATACTGTCACAATGGATGGGGATAAAACAGTAACAGCGATCTTTACCCAGAATCAGTACAGTCTGACAGTTAATGTGACTGGCAATGGCAGTGTAACGAAGGATCCCGATCAGACAGGTTATGTGCATGGTACCAGTGTACAGCTCACGGCGGTACCGGCAGCGGGCTGGCGGTTTGCTGGCTGGAGTGGGGATCTGAGCGGTACTGACAATCCAGCTGTGCTGGTGATGGATGAGAACAAGGCGGTTACAGCAATATTCAGTGAAATTCCTGTTGAAGAGACATACTATACACTCACGATCAATAAAGTGCCGGCAGCGGGTGGAGAGGTCAGTGTAGCGGGGAGTTATGTTGCGGGCACGGTGGTGACGATAGGAGCGCAGCCTGCGGAGGGTTATCGGTTTACGGGCTGGTCCGGGGATGTTGAGACGATTGATAATGTTGATGCTGCGGAAACCACGATTGTGATGGATGGAAATAAGAGC
>Ga0101944_10005376_pt1 | contig 14602 bp, 13 predicted proteins | sample DewCreD2012metaG_FD_75245 | JGI IMG/M metagenome (GOLD analysis project Ga0101944, IMG submission 75245) | Hot spring sediment bacterial and archeal communities from British Columbia, Canada, to study Microbial Dark Matter (Phase II) - Dewar... ... | reverse complement strand
GTTGCCGTTGATGCAGCGCTGACCGCAGCCGCCTCTGGTCGCCGGCCCCATGCAGACAATTCCCTGGTCAAGAAAACAGACCTCCGGGTCGGCCTGAACCTCCCACGGCCGCTTCACGTCCGGCATCTTCTTCGGCTTGTGCGTGTTCCGGGTGCACTCTTCGCATAGCGCCTTTGTCGGCGCGAGCACAGCCCCCTTCGTCGGCAGAGTCCCGGTGAAGACCGCTTCGACCGCGTCGAGAATCAGCGGCACCGGCGGCGGGCAACCCGGCAGGTAGTAATCAACCGGCACGACCCGGTCCAGCGGCCGAACCATGTCGTAGAACTCGGGCAGGGTCAATTGGCCTTCGGTCACGCTCGCGTTCGTCTGCGGCAGCGTCCCTTCCGGGTTCGCGACCGAAGGTTCCCGCCGATATATCCCTTCCAGTATCTGCTCCCGTCGGCTCAGATTGGCGAGACCGGGAATGCAGCCGTGATGCGCGCACGACCCGAACGCCACCAGAACCTTCGCCTTCTGCCGCAGCAGATGGGCCAGCTCCTCCTGCTCCGAGTTGCGCACCGAACCGTTGAAGAAACAGACGTCCATGAACCCGTCCGGCATCGCCCGGACATCGTCATACTTCACGTCCATCGCCACCGGCCAGAACACGATGTCGGCCCGGGCAACGATGTCGAGCAAAGCCGCGTTCGTGTCGAGCACGGCAATCTCGCACCCGCCGCACGACGCCGCCCAGTAGAAACCGAACTTCAGCTTCTCTGCCAACCGATTCCTCCGTGGGAAAACACTGGAACGTCAGGATAGCCGGGCAACGCGCGAAGTCAAGCCGCGTGGTCGCGACCTCAGCGCACCCGCCGCCAGCAAGGCCAAGAGCGGCATCGCCGGCAGCCGGAACCGGCCGTCGGTCAGCGGCGAGGCCACCAGCACGAAAAAAGCCGCCAGCACGAAAAGCATCCATGCTTCCGGGTCCCGCCGCATCCGCCACAACCCGGCCACCGCCGCCGCCAGCACCGTGAACGTCAAGAGTAGTTCGATGCCAGCCAGCCCGACCGCGACCGCTCGCACACCTCCGCCCAGTTCACCCGAGCGCAGCACCTTTCGCGCCAGCGACAGCCTCATCTCCGGCCGCGTGATTCTCAGGATCATGTCATCGGCCTTGACTCCGAAGATAATCCGCGCCACCCCCCGGCAGTACAGCCCGGCGAACCCGACAATGTCGCGACCGATTCTCCTGCGGCCGATTCTACCCATTGCCGAGGCGACCCGCAACGGATTGTCGCCTTCGAGTTCGGCCGCATGTTCGGAAACCAGCCTCACCCGTGCGCTGTCAATCGCGATCCCACTCTGCTCCGCGACCAGCGCGCCGGCGGACGCGTAGAACATGTTGAACCCCCCGTTCGAGGTGAACCCGGGCGTGCCGAAGCTGCGCCAGTTCCGCACCAGCCAGATTCCGGGCAGGAGCATGAACGCGGCCAGAAACAGAACCAGTTGCCTCCGCTGCCCGCGCATTAGCATAACCAGCGCCAGCGGCACGAAAGCCGGCAGCGCTATCGGCCGGGTCATCGCCGCCGCGCCGAGGGCCAGCCCGGCCGCCCAGCTTGTCCGGTCGAAAAACATCAACACCGCCAGCACCAGCAGGACGAGGAACAGCGCCTCGCTCATCACCAACCCGGTGTGCAGCACGCTATTCACATCCACAGCCATCAGTCCGGCCGCGACCAGCCCGCCGCGGTCCCCGCCCAGCCTCCGGCCCATCACCCCGGTCATCAGCACCACCAGCGCACCGAACAATGCCTGCACGACAACCACGAGCCACAGGCGGTTTCCCAGCATCGCCAGCAGCGTCGGATACCCGGGCAGCCGGAACGTCACCGGCCCTGCGCCCCAGCCGAACGCTCCGCTCCGCTTGAGATTCTCCGCCAGCAGCAGATACTGCTGCGAGTCGCCCAGCTCCATATAAGGACTGCGCAGATACTCCACCTCGGCCTTCGGCACTGTCACCGGCTCGCCCGGCGACATTCTCGCCCGCGTCATCCCGCCGACCACAAGCCTCAGCACCAGCGCCAGCGCAAAAACAACCCAGAGCCACACCACGGCTCTTCCCGGCCGCTCCGACAATCCGCCAGTCATCGCCAACTGCAATTATCCTGTCCAGACTGCCAAGTCAAGCAAATCCAGATGACAGGCTGCACTCCTCGTTCACGCTCCTGCCGCCGGACGGCGACGCCACCTTCGTCCTCCCTCCCCTCAAGTTATACAGTCTCGGACGCCGCGTCCGCCGCCCAATCCCGCTCAGACACGCTGTTCTGCCGATGGGGTATCAGACCCCAGGCCGTCCCCGGGGCAGCCTCCTCTGCCCGGACGGCCGCGGCGCTCAGGACACACCTTCCCGGGCCGACGGCTGTTTCGGCCGACTCACGGCTGCCCTTGCCGCCGTCTGCGGAGTCCCACCCCCTCCCCTTCCCGTAGCACCTCCGTCTCGCTGGCGCACTCGACGACCGAATACCGCCGACCCGCGACCTCACTCTCTCTCGGCTGCCGCGGGCGCCACACTCCGCCACTGCCCGGAACATCGGCTCGCCCGATTTCCGCACTGCCCGGCTGCCGCCTTGATTTCCGGCCCTGCCCCGCTACACTGGCTCAAACCGAACCTCAAAGGAGAACATCACCCGGTGAAGTGGCCCTTCGGCAGAAAGAAAGAAAAGCTGCCGGAACCGAAAGCTGTCCGCCGGCTTGCGCTCGCCGAGCAGTGGCAGGTAATCCAGCTGAAAGAACCTGACCGCCACGACGCCGCCTCCTCTCTCGCCGAGTTCGCCGCCCGACTGGAACGCGAGACGCCGGCCGCAATTGAAGAACTGAAAGCTGCCGCACGCTCCGGCACCATGGCCGACATCGACTTTCTATTCGACGTGCTCAAAAAACTGCCGCGTCCGCTCCGGCCCGGCTCGACTCTGCCCGGCTCTGCCGGCTTTTCGTGGGAGGAGGCCGAATCGGCTCTTGGCGAAGTTGCCCGGGTCGCCAGCGCAATCCGCATCGCCGAGCAGAAACGGCTGCGCGACGAACGCGACCGCCACATCTCCGCGCTTGAGCGCCGCTACCTGACGCTGGCCAGACGCATAGCCTCCGAGCCGGCCGGGTCGGGGTCAAAGCGCCAACTCCAGAACGAACTCGAACAGGCCCGCCGCGAGCTTGCCGATGCCCAGGCCGAGGAAACCGCCGAGCTGCACGCAATTGACCGCGAATACGAATCCCGTCTCAAGAGCATGCTCCGCCTTCACGAACTCCACGCCGCAGCCCTGACCGCACTGTCTGCGGTTGAATCCGGCGAGGGCCAACGCACCGTCATCGAAGCCCTGCACTCAAACGACCCGGCTGAACGTGCCTTAGCCGCCCGGGCACTCCAAGCCCGAAACTGGCAACCCGAGACAGTCCGCCAGAAACTCGAACTGCTCCTGATTCAGGCCCGGACCGCCGACACCGAGGCCGACCGGCGCCGTGCCGTCGAGCAGGTCGAGAAACTGATCGGCGACAGCTCCAGCGCCGAAGAGCTGATCCGGGACTTCGAACCGGCGATTGCGGCCGAAGGCCTCACCGAGCTGCAGGGAGCGGTCCTCGAACGCCTTATCTCGCTCCACAGCGAGAGTGCGCTCGACCGGCTCCAGCAGGTGCTGGAATCATCGCTCGAACCGCCTGACCTGAAGGCCCGGGTCTGTGCCTCACTTCCCGACGTCGGCACCGACCGCGCCGCCAAGCTTCTCCTGCAGGCAATGGACGACAACGAGACCGAAGTCCGCGTCGCCGCGGCCCGCGCGCTGGCCCGGATTCCGCCGGCAACTGGAGCTGACCTGCGGCGCCAGGCCATGGAGCGGCTGGTCTTCGCCCTGCGTGACGGCGACATTGACGTGCGGCAGACCGCTGCCGAAACACTCCGCCGCTACCCTGAGGCTGCAACCCTGTTAGCCGCCACTGTCCGCGAAGAACGCAACCCGAACGCCCGCGAATTCGCCGCCATTGCCCTCTCCCGCGACTTTTCCCCCGAAGAAAAGACCACCGCCGCTCTTGTCGCTGCCCTGACCGACGAAATCTCCGCCGTGCGTCGGGCCGCGGCCGAAGCACTGGCCAACCAGGGCCGGATACCCGACGAACCTTCCGGCTGGCTACTGTTTCTTGCCGCCCGCGAAGACTGGTCTGAATTGCGCCGCATCGGGCCGCCGGCTGCTCCGGCTCTGGTCCGACTTATCGCCGACCAGGACCCCGCAGTCCGGCTCGCGGTTGTCGAACTCCTCGGCCGGATAAAAGCAAAGGAAGGAGTCCGCGAGCTCTGCATCGCTCTTTCCGACTCAAACCAGGACGTCCGGGCTGCCGCCGCCAACGCGCTCCGACTGATCGAAGACCCCGACGCGCTGCCCGCACTCAAGACCGCCCTGCCCAAGGAAGGATTCAAAGACGTGCGGGAAGAGATCGAACGCGCCATCCGCCGGCTACAGGGACAATAAGACCCCGGCCCTGCCGATTCCCCGGCAGGTGATTCCTTGACTCTTGCCGTAAATCCCCTAAACTTACTAGTCTTTGATGCTTCAAGCACTTAGGAAGCTGGTTCCTTCCAAGAGCGAGCGGGAAGTAAGGAAACTCCGGACTCGGGTTGAGCAGATTAACTCGATATGGGAGTCGCTTACGTCCCTCGCCGACTCCGACCTGCCCAAGAAAACCGAGGAACTCATTACCCGCCGCCGCTCGGGCGAGTCGCTCGACGAACTGCTGCCCGAAGCTTTCGCGCTCGTCAAAGAATCATGCCGCCGGCTGGTCGGCAAGCGCTGGACCGTCTGCAACCGCGAGATTGAATGGGACATGGTCCCCTTCGACGTCCAGCTCATCGGCGGCATCGTCCTCCACGAAGGCAAGGTCGCCGAAATGCGCACCGGCGAAGGAAAGACTCTTGTCGCGACTCTGCCGCTCTACTTGAATGCCCTTGACGAAAAGGGTGCGCATTTGGTTACCGTCAACGACTACCTCGCCCGCCGCGACCGTGAATGGATGGGCCCGGTCTACGAACTGCTCGGCCTGACCGTCGGCTACATCCAGCAGGGCATGGCTCCGGATGAACGCAGACCCCAGTATCAGGCCCATATCACCTACGGTACGAACAACGAATTCGGCTTCGACTTCCTGCGCGACAACATGTGCCTGCGCTGGGAAGACAAAGTTCAGCGCGGACACCACTATGCCATCGTCGACGAAGTCGACATCATCCTGGTCGACGAAGCCCGCACCCCGCTCATCATTTCCGGCCCGGTCGGCCGCTCCAGCGAAGAGGCGTTCCGCGAACTCACTCCAGCCATCGGTCGGCTCTTTCGCGAACAGGACCGGCTCGTCGACCGGCTGGTCGAAGAAGGCGAGCGGCTCTACCGCGAGGGCAGAACCGACGAAGCCGCGGTCAAGTTTCTCCAGGCCCACCGCGGCTCGCCCAAGAACAAACGCCTGCTGCGCATGCAGCAGGAAGAAGGCGTCAAGCGCTCCATCGAGCAGATGGAAGGCCTCTACCGTCGCGACAAGCGCCTCCATGAAGTCGATGCGGCGCTCTTCTTCGTTATCGACGAACGCGACCACTCGATTGACCTCACCGACAAAGGACGCCACTCCATCTCCCCCAACGACCCGACTATGTTCGTTCTCCCTGATCTCTCCGCCGAACTGACGCGGGTCGAGGTCAAACCCGACCTGACACCGGAAGAACGGGCAAAACTGAAAGAAGAAATCTACCGCGCCTACGCCCTGAAGAGCGAGCGCCTTCACAACATTCAGGCTCTGCTCAAGGCCTTTGCCCTGTTCCAGAAAGACGTCGACTACGTCGTGACTCCGGACGGCGACGTCGTCATCGTCGACGAGTTCACCGGCCGCCTCATGCCCGGCCGCCGCTACTCCGACGGTCTGCACGAAGCACTAGAGGCCAAAGAGAATGTGGCTGTGCGCGAGGAGACCCAGACATTCGGCACGATAACCATCCAGAATTACTTCCGGATGTACTCCAAGCTCGCCGGCATGTCCGGCACCGCCCTGACCATCGCCGCCGAACTGTTCAAGGTCTACGGCCTGGACGTCGTCGAAATCCCCACTCACGAACCCGTGCGTCGCATCGACTACCCGGATATCGTCTACCGGAACAAACAGACCAAGTACCGTGCAATCGTTGAAGAAATCCGCAAATGGCACGAACGGGGTCGCCCGATTCTCGTTGGCACTACCTCGGTTCAGGTCTCCGAAGAGCTCGACCGGTTGCTCCGGCCGACCGGCATACGCTATTCGGTTCTGAACGCCAAGAACCACGAAGCCGAAAGCCAGATTATCGCCGACGCGGGCAAGGCCGGCTCGGTCACAATCGCCACCAATATGGCCGGCCGCGGCACCGACATCAAACTCGGCCCGGGCGTAGTGAAGGGCGAGAAGTGCTATCTCGTCTCCGGAAAAGGCAAGTGCGCATACTGGGAAGAGCAGCCCGGCCGCTGCATCGGGGAAGTCCCCTGTGGCCTCTACATAATTGGCACCGAACGCCACGAGGCCCGACGGATTGACGACCAGCTTCGCGGCCGCTCCGCACGCCAGGGAGACCCCGGTTCGTCGCGTTTCTTCATCTCTCTGGAAGACGACCTGATGCGGCTGTTCGGTTCCGACCGTGTCGCCGCCATCATGGACCGCTGGGGTTCCGACGACGACGCACCGGTCGAAAGCGGTCTGGTGACCCGCGTCATCGCCAACGCCCAGAAGCGGGTCGAGACCCGCAATGCCGAGATTCGGCGCCATCTGCTTGAATACGACGACGTGATGAACAAGCAGCGCGAAGTTGTCTACACTCTGCGCGACCGCGTGCTCCGTCCGCCGGCAGACCCTGCGAACCCGCTGGCCGACCTTCGCCCGGTCTTCGAGGAAACCACGCAAGGGTACATTGAAAACTCCGTCCGACGACTCGCCGCGACATCGAAGTATCCGGCAGAATGGGACTGGGACGGACTCCGCGCCGACATCGCCTCGGTCCTGCTGGCCGACTACAACCCGTCTGAGGAAAAACGCAGCCGAGGCGACCCGGAAGCCGTGCGCGACGAACTGCTTGCGCTCGCCAGCCAGCGCTACGAGCAGCGGCTGGCCCAGCTCGGGCCAGAGGAGTTCACCCGACGCTACCGCTTTGGACTTCTGCTCACTCTCGACGAGCGCTGGCGCGACCACCTCTACGCACTCGACCTGATGCGCGAGGGTATCCAGCTCCGCGCCTACGGCCAGAAGGACCCGCTCGTCGAATACAAGCGGGAATCATATGAGCTGTTCGAAGAAATGATGGCCGGCTTCTACCGCGAATCACTGATGTTCCTGTTCCGCTGGGAACCCGGCGCGGCGCCTGACCGTCGGCGTCAGCAACCCCGGGCCGCGGTTCAGGCATTCAAACCGGAGGCGGCATCCGGAAGCGAAGCCGCTCAGTCAAAACCGGCCGGGCCGGCATCTGCGCCGGTTCGGCGCGACACCGCCAAGGTCGGACGCAACGACCCGTGTCCGTGTGGGTCAGGAAAGAAGTACAAGAAATGCTGCGGCACAAACGCCTAGCTAAACTCACAAAGGAGGAGCAATGGCAGCAATCCCCAAGGGACGAATAGTCCTGTACGTAGTCCTCGGCGTCATAGTCATAGTCGTCGGCATCTTTGTGCTGACGACCAGCGCCAAGGAGAAACAACTGCAGGCGGGACACAAATGGGAGGTCGAGGACGTCGCCAGGTTCGTGAAAGGACGCACCGAACAGTGCGAAGACATCGAACAGGACCTGTCCGGCTACACCGGACCGGAAGTTGACGAAGCAATGGCGCTGCTGGCCAAGGCTCGCGAAGGCATGACTCAGATGCAGTCGCTCACCGACGCCAACGAGATCACCGCAAAGAGCAAGGAAGTCGGCGAGAACATAAAGAAAGCGCGCGCCATCAAGAACAAGCTCAAGAGAGGGAAGTAACCGACCGCCGCCGCATTCAGTCTGCAGGCCGCAGGCTTGACCTCGAAGCCTGCGGCCTTATCATTCTCTCGCAGTACACACGACCATCTGCAAGGAGGAGCGAATGAAGACGCGAGTGATCGTCTGGACTGTCGTTGCGATACTGGTTCTGCTCGTCGTAGTGCTGTTGCTGAGCTCCGGCCGTCGGGGTCGGATTCCGGTCGTCCAGCTATCCGACCTGCAACGCCGGGCCGCCGCGGTCGAAGCGAAGCTGGCGGAACGGGCAAGCGAGATAGTCCGAATCAAAGCGACCCCGGTCGCCAACCCTCAGGCCCTCGCCGATGCCGAAAAGCATCTGGCCGAGGCCACCGCTCTGGTCCAGAAGGTCAAGGAATCGGACAACGTCCGCCAAGCCGACGCCGACCTTCGCTCCGCCCACCGGCTGATTACCCGTCTGAATCGGGAACTTCGTCTTGCGGTCAAGACGAAGAGAACAGGCGCACCCTAGGTTGACTGAGTAGACGGGCGCTACCAGCGGTAGCTCAGCCGCGGTATCTGCGGCACGCCCAGCAGCTTTTCGCTCATTCCGTCCATCAGCCGGCGCAGCCAGACGTTCAACTTCGGCGCCGGCTTGACCAGTCTCGGCTCGCCCTTGATGCCGCATATCTCGGCGGCAATCAGTTTCGCATCTTCGAGCGTCCCGAGCGTATCCACCAGCCCCAGCGCCAGCGCCTGCCGGCCGGTCAGAATTCGACCGTCGGCGAACCTGCGGACGCTGTCCAGCGGTATCTCACGCTCCTGACTCACCACCGCCACAAACTGCTCATAAACGTCGGCAACAACGCCTTGAAGCAGCGCCCGGTCGCCGGGTGTCATGTCCCGGAACGGCGAGCCGATGTCCTTGTGCTCTCTTGATTTCACGACCTCGACCCGCATTCCCAGCTTATCGAGAAGGCCGCGGAGTATCGGCAGCTCCATGATGACGCCGATTGAGCCGGTAAGGGTTCCGGGGTTGGCAACTATCATGTCCGCCGGTGCGGAGACGTAGTAACCGCCGGAAGCAGCAACGGTTCCCATTGATACCACAACCGGCTTGCCCGACTCTCTGACCCGCTTCAGTTCAGTATAAATCTCGTGTGCCGGGGTGACGACTCCACCCGGGCTGTCCACCCTGACGAGCAACCCGCGCACAGCCGAGTTTCGGCTGAGCTGCCGGATGTCCCTGACCGTTTCGCGCGAGTCGGAAATCGTTCCCTCGATCGTGATGTAACCCAGCGCTGGCGAACCCAGCCCGCCTTCACCCTCATCCTGTAGCGCGGCAACAAAGACGGCGGCGACCAGACCGCCGGCAACCACGACGGCCAAGCCGCCGAACACCAGAATCAACACCAGCGTCGAGCGCTTCACAGAGAAATGGGCCCTAGTGGACTCGAACCACTGGCCCCTGCGTTATCAGCACAGTGCTCTACCACCTGAGCTAAGGGCCCGCTGACCCAATCATACGGAAATGCCAGTTGCGGTCAAGGTTTCCTCTTGAGCCGCCATCCGTCCCGCGTGTCCTCGACCAGATACCCGCGCTCCGCAATCTCCTTCCTGAGCCGGTCGGCCCCGGCCCAGTCTCTCCGCTTCCTTGCCTCCTCGCGCAACACCGCGAGTTCGACCACTTCCGCCGGAGCTTCGCCGGCTGTCTCTGGCTGCCCGAGTCCCAGCCCGAGCACACGGTCGAACTCAAGAAGCGCCTCCGACGCACGTTTATCCTTGCGCCGATTCCCTTCGCGAACGAGGTTCCACACCACTGCCAGCGCCTGCGGGATGTTCAGGTCGTCGGCAATCGCATCTCTGAACTCCTGCCGCAGGGTCCGGGTCCAGTCCTCGCCTTCCGTCGGCCAAGCCAGAGCGTTCAACCCCAGCTCCCGCAACCCGCGCAGTCCGTTCTTCGCCGCTGCCATCGCCTCGGGCGTGAAGCTCAAGGGCATCCGATAAAGCGCCGTGTGGCACAGATAACGGAACGCCAGCGGCTCGAACCCCTGTTGCTCCAGCTCCGATATCGTTACGATGTTTCCTTCCGACTTACCCATCCGCGCCTCGCCCAGCTGCAGAAACGCATTGTGACACCAGAGCGACACGACCTCATGGCCGGTTGCGGCAAAGTTCTGCGCGCGCTCGTTTGTGTGATGTATCGGAATATGGTCGATCCCGCCGGTGTGAATGTCGAACCGCTCCCCGAGATACTTGATGGACATCGCCGAGCACTCGACGTGCCAGCCGGGAAAACCTCTGCCCCATGGCGAATCCCACTGCATCAGGTGCTTCGGCTGATTGGTAATCCAGAGTGCGAAATCGGACGGATTCCGGCGTTCTGGGTCCACCTGCACGCGTGCCCCGGCCTGCTGCGCGTCGAGATTCAAGCGTCCCAGCCGCCAGTAGTCTGCATACCTGCCCGTATCGAAAATCAGCCCGACGCTCGTCCGGTACGTGAAACCATTCCTCTCGATACGCTGGATCAACTCGATCATCTCGGCGATATGCTCGGTCGCCCGGCACACCACATGCGGCCGCAGGATGTTCAGCTTCCCCGCATCCTGCCAGAACGCCGCCTCGTAGAAACGGGCAATCTCCTCCGGCGTTCTGCCGGCCTGACGCGCCTGCCGGTCCAGCTTGTCCTCGCCCAAGTCATCGTCCGTGGTCAGATGACCGACGTCGGTGATGTTCATCACCTGCCGCACCTCGTATCCCAGATACTCCAGCACCCGACGCAGAGTGTCTGCAAACACATAAGCCCGGAAGTTCCCGACATGGGCAAACCAGTACACCGTCGGCCCGCAGGTGTATATCTTCACCCTGCCCGGCTCGACCGGTGTCAGCTCTTCCTTCTGCCGCGACAACGTGCTGTAAAGCTTCATCATCTGCGGCCGGATTGTAGCCGCAAACCCGACCCGGGTCAAACCGAAACAACGCCAGCCCCCGCAACCACGCGAGCACATTCACACCAATCTGAGCGCGTAACCACCTGACAGTTTGGTTCTTATGTGGGATTACCCGGCCCTCTGGGGGATTACCCGGGGAGTGACTCCCCCGGCAGCTGCTGGACAGGACCGAGCAACGGTCTCGGTAGATGACATCGCGACCGGTCATGGCTCCAGCCGTGGCATGGCATCTACAGCCGGACATCCGACCGCGACCGGTATTCCCTGCTCGAACCGCCTCGCCGCTTTCCCCCTCCCGGCCCCTGCGACCCCGTCCCACCCCGGCCGGCGCACCGCAACCGGGAGCAACCCGTGCCCGGATATTGACTTCGCCCGGAGTTTCGCTAACTTATACCCCTTAGGACAAAGGAGAAATCTTTGCTACGAATCCGCCTCAGGCGAATGGGACCTCGCAGTCGGCCGACCTATCGAGCTGTCGTTATCGACTCCCGTAAGGCAAGGGACGGCCGGTACCTTGAAGCACTGGGCCATTACGACCCTCGCACCAAGTCACTGGAACTGAACCTTGACCGCACGCGCTACTGGCTGGACCGCGGCGCGCAGGCATCCGACACCGTCGCCGCGCTCATCCGGCGCGTCGAACGGGCAGCAACTGCCGCCCCGACCGCGACCGCGCCGGTCGCCCCGACCGCGACCAGCCCCGAACCAGCTACCACCGACGTGGCCGCAAGCGACACAGCAACAACAGAAGGAGACCGCCGTGAAGGAACTGATTGAATACATAGCCAAGGCTCTGGTCGACCACCCGGAGCAGGTCGTAGTAAAGGAAATCGCCGGAGAGAAAACGCTGATTTACGAATTGCGGGTTGGGCCCGGCGACCTGGGCAAGGTAATCGGTAAAGAGGGCCGCACTGCCAAATCAATTCGCGCCATCATCGCCGCCGCGGCGATGAAGATTGGCAAGCGCGCCCAGCTCGAGATTCTCGAGTAGCCCGGCCGCCTGCGGCCGCCGACAGTCGAGTCGATGCGCATCAGCATAGTAACGCTTTTCCCGGATTACTTCCGGGGCCCGTTTGAATGCGGGCCCACGCGAATCGCTCGGGAAAAGCAGGCGCTCGCCCTCGACTACGTCAACCCCCGCGACTTCACCGAAGATGCCCATCACACGGTCGACGACCAGCCGTTCGGCGGCGGCGCCGGCATGATACTCAAACCGGAACCGCTGTTCCGGGCAGTCGAAAGCGTGCGCGAGGATGATGCCAGTGTCGTGCTGCTTTCGCCTCAGGGGCGGCGCCTCGACCAGCCGCTCGCCCACGAGCTCAGCCGCGAGAAACACCTGATTCTCGTCTGCGGCCGTTACAAGGGTGTTGACGAACGCGTGCGGCTGCTCCTCGCCGACCGCGAACTCTCCATCGGCGACTACGTGCTGGCCGGTGGCGAAGCCGCCGCGGTTGTCGTCGTCGAAGCCGTTGCCCGCCTGCTCCCTGGAGCCGTCGGCGACGAGGACTCGGTGGCCGGCGACTCGTTCACTGCCAGCCTGCTCGACTCGCCTTGGTACACCCGGCCACGGGAGTTCCGCGGCGCGAGCGTCCCCGACGTGCTGGTTTCCGGAGACCATTCCGCGGTCGGCCGCTGGCGTCGGGAGCAGTCGCTTCTGGCGACCGCCCGCCGCCGTCCCGAACTCCTGCGGCAAACGGTGCTGACCGAATCCGAGCGGGAATTCCTCCTGGCGCAACTTGGAAAGGAGCTACCGGATGGCAAAGAAGAAAAAAACTGACCCCGAGCCGAAACCGACCCCGCCGCGCGCCGAGCCGGCCCCGGGCGACCTGGTTGATGTTCACGTCCGCGTAGTCGAAGGCGACAAGGAGCGCACCCAGACCTTCCGCGGGACGGTAATCGCCGTGCGCGGTTCCGGCGCTGGCCGCACCTTCACTGTCCGCCGTGTCAGCCGTGGAGTCGGCATAGAACGGATATTCCCGTTCGGCTCGCCGGCAATCGTCGGCATAGACATCCGCCGTCAGAGCAAAGTCCGCCGCGCCAAGCTCTACTACCTGCGTGGAAAAGCCGGCCGCGAGGCCGTCCTCAAGGAACGCAAGGTTGCGGGAGAACATCGACCCGGACCTGCGACCGGCTGACACCCCGCTCTGCGGCGTAGACGAAGTCGGAAGGGGGGCATTGGCTGGTCCGGTGGTGGCGGCCGCAGTGGTCATGCCGCCCGAACTGATGATTGACGAAGTCGAGGACTCCAAACGTCTTACCCCTGCCCGTCGCATCGAGCTCGACGTAATCATTCGTTCCCGTGCCACCGCTCTGGCGCTTGGAGCCGCGGGCTGCGACTCCATCGCCCGGCAGAACATCCTCGGCGCCACGCTTCAGGCAATGCGCCGGGCAGTGCACCGGCTGAAAATCAAACCCGGACTCGTAGTCGTCGACGGCAACATCGTCCCGGACATCAACCTGCCCTGCCATTGCGTGATTCGCGGCGACACCCGCAGCTTCTCGATCGCCTGCGCATCTATCGTCGCCAAAGTCTTTCGCGACCGGCTCATGGCAAAGCTCAACGCGCGGTATCCGGGATACGGTTTCGACCGGCACAAGGGCTACGGCACCCCGGACCACCTCCATGCGCTGCGAGAACTGGGCCCCTCGCCAATTCACCGGCGCACGTTCAATCCGGTCCGGGCGTTGCTGCATTCAACCCCGACATGAACCGCCAGGTCCTCGGCGAAACCGGCGAACGACTTGCACGGGCATACCTCACCCGCCGCGGGCTCAAGGTGCTCGCCGCCAACCATCGTTCGCGGCTCGGCGAAGTTGACCTTATCTGCCTCGATGCTGGCACCATCGTCTTCGTGGAAGTCAAGACCAGGACGACCGGCCGCTTCGGCCCCCCGGCTGCCGCGGTCGATTTCCGCAAGCAAGACCGACTGCGGCGGCTGGCAGAAGAGTATGTCATTGCCAATCACCTCGAATCCGCACCGGTTCGCTTCGACGTGCTGAGCATAATTTACGCCCCGCCGGCTTCACCGGAGCTGGAGTACATCCCCGGAGCGTTCTAGTGCTGGCTACCGTTCTCTCGACTTCTGTCTTCGGTGTGGACGCCTTCCTCGTTTCCGTTGAAGTCGACCTCGCCCTCGGACTGCCGGCCTTCAACATCGTCGGTCTGCCCGACGCTGCGGTCCAGGAATCCCAGCACCGGGTTCAGGCCGCCATCAAGAACTCCGGCGCCGCGTTCCCCAACCGTCGCATCACCGTCAACCTCGCCCCGGCCGATATAAAGAAAGAAGGTGCGGCCTTCGACCTGCCAATCGCCCTCGGCATCATCGCCGCTGGCGGCGGATTACCCACGGCCGCCTTCCGTGACTACGCCATCCTCGGCGAGCTCTCGCTCGACGGCTCCCTGCGGCCGGTCAAGGGCAGCGTCTCGATGGCGGTAGCCTGCCGCGCCGCCGGCCTGCGCGGTCTGATACTGCCGGCCGCCAACGCAACTGAAGCAGCCATGGTTCAGCGCCTCCCGGTCTACGGCGTCCGCTCGCTCGTGGAGGCCGCTGACTTCCTGAAGGGAACCGCCGGAATTGCGCCCACCACTGTCGACATCGACGGGCTCTTTCGTCAAGCGGCGGTCCCCGACGTCGACTTCGCCGAAGTCCACGGCCACGCCCATGCCAAGCGCGCGCTCGAAATCGCCGCGGCCGGCGGCCACAACGTCCTG
>Ga0101944_10005375_pt1 | contig 14603 bp, 9 predicted proteins | sample DewCreD2012metaG_FD_75245 | JGI IMG/M metagenome (GOLD analysis project Ga0101944, IMG submission 75245) | Hot spring sediment bacterial and archeal communities from British Columbia, Canada, to study Microbial Dark Matter (Phase II) - Dewar... ... | reverse complement strand
CAAACTGCTGGAGAAACAGAAAGCCGGCAAAAAGCGCATGAAGGAATTCGGCAGCGTGTCCGTGCCGCAGAAAGCCTTCGTCGCCGTGTTGAAAGCCGGGTAGGGGAAAGCCGTGATACACTTCTTTGCCAGGCGCCGCCTGCGCAAGCAGAGCCGGGAACTGCTGCATCACGCCGCGCAGCTGCGCCACATGCGCGAGGACCTGCTCAGCGCGCAGGATTTAGCCCGGCTGGACGGGGCCGCGGCGCAATTGCGCGCGGCGCTGGCCGACCGCGATTGGGATGCGGTGGAGTCGCGGTGGCAGAAGCTCTACGAAACGATTCAGGCCCTGACCCCCCGGCGATCCGCGCCGTCGCTGCGCGAGAATCTGGAAGTGGCCGTGGTGGCGATTGCCGTGGCGATGGCCTTCCGGACGTACTTCCTGCAGCCGTTCAAGATACCGACCGGCTCCATGCAGCCCACGCTCTACGGCATCCAGATCGATCCGCAGGCGCAGCCGACGGTTTTCGACCGCTGGCCGCTCAAACCGGTCAAGTGGCTGGCGACCGGTCAGTGGTACGTCGAACTGCGGGCCAAGAGCAGCGGTGTCGTGCACGGCGATCCGGCGATGGCCATGCGGACCGATTCGTCGGCGCCCATTACGTTCTACGTTGGCGGGACGCGGCACAAGGTTCCCAGCCTGACGGGGTTGCGAGTGCGGCTGGGCCAGGAAGTGGCGCGGGGACAGACGATCTGGGCGGGTTTGCGGACGGCGGGGGATCATGTGTTGGTCAACAAAGTGATTTGGAATCTGCGCCGGCCGCGGCGCGGCGAGGTGATCGTCTTCAACACCGACCGCATACCGACCCTGCCGCCGAACACGCACTATATCAAGCGGTTGGTCGGACTGCCGGGCGAAAGCCTGTCGATTTCGCCGCCGGAGCTGCTCATCGACGGCAAGTCCGTGCGAGAGCCGCCGGCGATTGCCCGAATTGTGGAGCGGAGGCCGGGCTACGACGGCTATCAGCTTGTGGAGGCCCGCGCTGCCGGACTTTCCTCCTCCGTGCTGCGCACGCCGCAGGATGTGGTGCGGCTGGGCGAGGATGAGTACTTCGCGCTGGGCGACAACACGGGCAACAGCCGCGACAGCCGCTATTGGGGGCCGGTCAAGCAGCAGAATCTGCTCGGTCCGGCGACGCTGGTGTACTGGCCGTTTTCGACGCGCTGGGGGCTGATTCGATAGCTCTCCCGCCTTCCTGAGCGCAGAGTCGCAACCCTCGCCCTGGCCGATCTCGCTTTGGAGAACCCAGGTCATGGTCGCGCTGGGTTTACCTCCTCAGCCATCCGCCCGCATTGCGGCATTCGGGATGGCTCGTCAACACCGCAAAACGGCCATCCTTTCCGATCTCTCCATGACCCTAAAACGAGCAGTTGGATTTGCTCCGCTGGGAGATTGGGGCCAAAGATTAAGGCGAAAGATTAACGCAACATCGAGACTCTGCCCTAATCGTTAGCCTTAATCTTTGATTTCGCTGAACAACGGCCTCGGAAGACGGTCGGGACAGAGCCCGACCCTCCAAAATGCACACCACACGGCATGTTGACCGACGCTGGAGGGACGACCTCCGTGTCGTCCGCCATGTTTTTCAGCGCCATCAATTTTTCGCCTTAATCTGCACCCAAATTGCGATTTACGTCGGCAACTGCGGAGCAGTTGAACTGCCGGATATGGGATGACTCTTCGTGTCCTTAGGGGGTGAATCAACTGCCGCGTTTATGGAGAAATAAAGGCGTCACGCCCCTCGAATCAATTACGTCGCATAATGTTTCTTATGTCAACTACTGTGTGGCGGACTACGCAAGATGTTGAGATAAATCGCCACGCGCGAGCACGGACGCCCCGAAGATAAAACCCGTTCAGCGCAGCTCGTAGATCAGACGATTGGTCTGCCCCTGGCGCTCAACCTCCATCACGAAGGCGCTGGCCCGGTCAGCCACAAACTCCTTGATGAAATACTCGGCCCGGCGGCGATTCGTCATGGGCAGCGAATTGACGCTCCTGACAATGTCGCCTTCCTGTAAGCCGGCAGCCTCGAAAAACTGCCGTTCGCCTTCGACGCCCAGCACGTAACCGGTAATGCTGCGGTTGTCCTCGGCATAGACCGGCTTCAGCGAGTCGAAGACCTTGACCAGCCGCTCGGGCTCGTCCATCAAGTCCCGGTAATAGTCCATCAAACGGCCGCGATTGAAGATGTAACGCGCCGGCCCCACCTGGCGGATGCCATACGGATAATCCGCGGGAGTCGGGTAATCCTGGCCGGCGGCGGCGCCATCCGAACCTGACCCCGGCGCCGACGCCTCCCGCGCGAAACGGATCGAAAGTTCAGTTTCGCCGGACGCGTCGCGGAGGACAACGCGGTCGGCCGCAATCGCCTGCACGGAAATCTCGCCGATCCGGTCGCCCTCGGCAACGATGATTTGGGCATGTTCCTGGAGGTCGTCGAGTACGGCGCGCCGGACTTCGTTGGTGCCTGAAAGTCCGAAGGCAAAGAAGGTTCCCGCCAGGCGAAAGCGCCGGGAAAGGGCCGTCTGCGCCTCGGGGGCGGCGCCGCGGTAGCAGAGCACGGCCCAGTCGTTGGTGGCCGGCAATACCGGAGGCGCCCAGGCGTAAGCCGCGCTCGAGTCCGCCCCCTGCTCTTCCGGAACCCGCGCCGACCGCAAGGGGTCGGGCAACGCAGCCCAGGCGCGCCACAGGATCAGCGCGGCCATCGCCGCCACAACCGGGGCGACCCAGGCGGCTCGGACGATCCAGGCGCTTAAGCGATCGGCGGGGGACATAAGCCGGATTCTGTTTCGCCGCTTGCGCGGTTATCGGTCATTTATCTGACGCGATCAACCCGAGACCGCTCTCCGGCAAGCCGGAGAATGAGGCGGGCCGCCTCCAGCCTCCTATTTGATCTTGCTCCGGATGGGGTTTGCCATGCCCCCTCGATTGCTCTCGGGGCGGTGGTCTCTTACACCACCTTTTCACCCTTACCCTTGGCTTCCGACAGTGCCGGCCGCCAACGGCGGTGTTTTTTCTGTGGCACTTTCCATCCCTCCCGTTTTCCAGGAGGTTTCCCCGCACAACGCGAGGACATCCTGCCCTGCGGAGTCCGGACTTTCCTCCCCGCTGCCGCCCGAAGGCGCGCGGAGCGACCGCTCGCCCCCGCCGATCGACCGTCAATATACCATGCGCCCGCAAAAACCGCACGTCACAATTGCCGTGCGCTTGCGGGCATCGTGCAGCACATACGGCGGAAGCTGCATGTGGCAGCCCCCGCAGATGCCGCCTTCCTCGATCGGCACCAGCGCCCGGTCGCGGCGCTGCGCGATCCGCTCATACTGCGCCAGCCAGTCCGGCGCCACGGCGGCGACCGCGCTCTGTCGTTGGACGCGCAGGCCTTCCACTTCCGTCCGTAGCGCGGCGGCGCGCTGGTCCAGCGCCGCCACGTCCGCCTGCACCGCCGCCTGCTCCTCCGCCAGCGCCCGGCGCTTGCTCTCCAGGGCCCCGCGGGCCGCCTCCACGTCGAGCATCAGCGCCAACTCCAGATCCTCGATCCGGCTGATCGCGGCCTGAATGGCGGCAATCTCGGACTCGATGGCCTTGAATTCCTTGTTGGTCTTGATCTCGAACTGCTGTTGGCGCAGCTTGCGTATCTTTTCGCGGTGTCCTTCGGCTTCGCCTTCGATCTTCTTGATTTCGGCCTGTTTGCCCTTCAGATTGTGCTCGGCTTGTTCGACTTCCTTCAGGTGCTCGTCGAGGCGGGCCTGCTCGCGTTGTTTGCGGGCCGGAATATCCGCCAGTTCCCTTTCCATTTCCTTGATGCGGCAGTCCAATTCCTGCAGTTGCAGTACGCTTTCAATGACGCTCACGTCGCGCCCCCCGCGAGTTGACGAATTTGCTTCCCATATAACGGAGGAGCCGCGCCGCTGTCAATCGCAGCTTCCGCACAATCAGAGAAACCCCGTCCGCGCCAGGCGCTCCATGGTCAGTTCCCCGCCGCCGGCCGAAGGGGCCGAGAGGCAGCGCCGCACATACTTGGCCAGCAGATCGGTTTCGAGATTGACCCGCGATCCCGGCCGCGCTTCGTGAAAAGCGGTGTGCGTCCAGGTGTGGGGAATCATGTGCACCTGGAACGAATCGTGGCCAACCCCAACTACCGTCAAGCTGACCCCATCGCAAGCCACCGCGCCCTGCGGGATGATGTCCTGGAGCAGCGCCGCGGGGCAGCGCACTTCCACGATGCGGTCGCCCCCCGCCCGATCGATCCGGACGATCTCCCCTACCCCATCCACGTGTCCGGAAACGAAGTGGCCGCCCAGGCGGTCGCCGACCTGCAAGGCGCGCTCCAGATTGAGAGCCGATCCCGGCCGCCGTTCGCGCAGGGCGGTTCGGCGCAGGGTTTCCTGGAGCAGATGACAGGTGAAGCGCTCGGGCGTCGCGCGGACCACGGTCAGACAGGCTCCATTCACGGCCACGCTTTCGCCGGTGCGCAGCGGCGAGGCCCACGGTTCGTGCTGCACGGTCAACTCGGCCTGTTCGCCGGCCGCGTTCAATTCAACCAGGCGGCCCACGCGCTCGATCAATCCCGTGAACATGTCCGTCCTCCCCGCCGGGGCGCCCGCGCGGGCGCCGGTTCCGCGCGAATCAGCAGATCTGCCCCCAGCCGTCGGCAATCGCGGATCCGAAAGCGCGGTCCGCTGCGCAGGGTCCAGCCCGCTCCCCCCACCGCCGGCGCCGCCTGCCGCCCGCCCAGCACCCGGGGCGCCACGAAGAGCAGCAGTTCGTCAACCAAGCCGGCGCGCAGCAGGCTGGCGGCAACCTCGCCCCCGCCCTCGCAGAGCGCGTGCAATACGCCCAGCCGCCCGAGTTGGCGCAGCGCGTCCGCCAGCGACACCCGACCCTTGCCCGTCGCCGCGACCGGCAGCACCCGCGCTCCGCGCGGCCCGCAAAGCCGCCGCGCCGCGCGGGCGCCGGCCGCGGTGGTCACGAGCAGCGTTTGCGCCGCGCGTTCGTCCCGCAGCGCCCGCAGGCGCGGGGGCAAGCCCTCCCGCCCCATGAGAATCACGCGCCACGGCCGCCGCGCCGCCCGGCCGGGCAGCAGCGCCGGATCGTCCAGCCGCGCCGTGCGGCCGCCGACCATGATGGCGTCCACGCGGCCGCGCAGCCGGCGCACGTAGCGGCGCGCCGCTGGCCCGCTGATCCAGCGCGAACGGCCGCGCGCGTCGGCGATGCGGCCGTCCAAAGTCACGGCCAGCTTGAGCGTGACGAAGGGGCGGCCGGAAAGGATCCATGTTCGGAAGGGCCGGATCAATTCCGCGGCTTCCGGGGCGCCCACCCCTTCAACGACCTCGACTCCCGCGGCGCGGAGCCGGCGCAAACCGCGGCCGCGGTGGCGCGGGTTGGGATCGCGCACCGCCGCCACCACCCGCGCGATGCCGCTGCGCAGAATGGCTGCGGTGCAGGGCGGGGTGCGGCCCTGGGTGGAACAAGGTTCGAGCGTCACGTAGAGCGTGGCGCCGCGCGCGGCCCGACCGGCCGCCCGCAAGGCGTAGATTTCGGCATGGGGCCCCCCCGCGCGACGGTGATAGCCCTCCCCCACCCTGCGCCCGCCGCGCACCACCACCGCCCCCACCGGCGGGTTGGGGCGTGTCGCCCCCGCGCCCCGCCAGGCCAGGGCCAGCGCCCGGCGCATCCAGCGCTCATCCGCGTTGGGCCTTGCCGCTGCCATGCGACGCTCCGCGTTGTGTCGTCCCCGGCCGCGCCCGCGCGCCGCTCACGACTTGGCCGGACGCTTCAAATCCTTGCGCGCGCGGTCCAGAATGCCGTTGACGAATTTTCCCGATTCGGTGTTGCTGAAGTACTTCGCGATATCCACGGCCTCGTTGATCGTCACCGCCGGGGGAATGTCCTCGCGATACGTCAGCTCGTACAGCGCCATGCGCAACACGTTGCGATCCACCACGCCCATGCGCCCCAGGTCCCAGTGCTCCGCCAAGCTCTGGATGGTCGCGTCAATCTGGGCGCGATGGGACTGCACGCCCGCCACCAGTTCTTCGGCGAACCGCCGATGGCGGTCCGAAGGGGGGCGCTCCTGATTGCTCCAGAAGGTGCGAAACAGCGCTTCCAGATCGTCGCAGGGGTTGAGATCGAGCTGGAACAGCATCTGCAACGCCCATTCTCTGCACTGTCGCCGGGTAGCCATTTACCGCAGCGCCTTGAACAGATTGGCCATTTCGATGGCCGCCTGCATGGCGCTCCACCCTTTGTTGCCGGCCTTGGTGCCGCAGCGCTCGATGGCCTGGTCGAGGTTTCCGGCGCACACCACGCCATTGATCACCGGCAGGCCGCGGTCCAGGGCCACTTTGGCCAGCGAGCGCGACACCTGGGCGTTGATCAGATCGGCGTGCGGCGTGGCGCCCTGCACCACGGCCCCCAGCCCGACCAGCGCGTCGTAGTTTCCGGCGGCGGCCATTTTCTGGACGGCCAGCGGCACTTCGTTGGCGCCCGGCGTCCAGGCCACCGTCAAATCGTTTTCCGCGCCGCCGTGCCGCACAAAGCAATCTTTGGCGCCTTCCAGAAGTTGCCGCGTCAAGAAATCGTTGAAGCGGCTCACCACGATTCCGATCTTCAGCCCCGCCGCGTTCAAGTTGCCCGACAGTTCTTTAGCCTGCATCGCGTCTCCCTCCCGCTCGGTTGTTGCTGTCCGCGGTTTCTCTCTCTCCGAACGCCTCAAATCAAGTGGCCGAGCTTCTCTTTCTTGGTGCGCAGATAGCGCGCGTTGTGGGCGGTGGCCGGCGTCACCAGCGGCACGCGTTCCGCGATTTTCAGGCCGTAACCCTCCAGGCCCACGATCTTGCGCGGATTGTTGGTGATCAGGCGGATTTGGCGGATGCCCAGGTCGCTCAGAATCTGCGCGCCGATGCCGTAGTCGCGCAGGTCGGCGGGGAAGCCCAGTTTTTCGTTGGCTTCCACCGTGTCCAGGCCCTTCTCCTGGAGGGCGTAGGCGTGAATCTTGCCGGCCAGCCCGATGCCGCGCCCTTCCTGGCGCATGTACAGCACCACGCCTTCCCCCGCCTGGGCCACCATGCGCAGCGCCGCCTGGAGCTGCTGGCCGCAGTCGCAGCGCAGCGAGCCGAACACATCGCCGGTCAGGCATTCGCTGTGCACCCGCACCAGCACCGGCCGCTCGCCGCTCAACTGCCCCACGGTCAGCGCCAGGTGATGTTCGCCGTCGGGCAGCGAGCGGTAGAGCCGCAGGTCGAAATTGCCGTAGGCCGTGGGCAACTCCACGGCGCGCACGAACTCGATCAGTTTCTCGGTGCGGCGGCGGTAGGCGATCAGATCGGCGATGGAAATCAGCTTCAGGCCGTGGCGCTCGGCAAAGACCCGCAGTTCTGGCAGCCGCGCCATGGTGCCGTCCTCGTGCAGGATTTCGCAGATCACGCCCACGGGCTTCAAGCCCGCCAGCCGCGCCAGGTCCACCGCCGCTTCGGTGTGCCCCGCCCGGCGCAGGACGCCGCCCTCCCGCGCCTCGAGGGGAAAGGTGTGCCCCGGCGAGACGAGGTCCGACGGTCCGCTGGCGTCGTCCGCGATCACGGCGATCGTGCGCGCCCGGTCGTGGGCGCTGATGCCGGTAGTGATCCCGTCCGCGGCATCCACGGATTCCATGAAGGCGGTGCGGAAGGCATCGCCGGCGCCCTTGATCGTCATGCGGCCGATGCCCAGCCGCCGCAGCCGCTCGGCGGTGGCGGCCACGCAAATCAGGCCGCGGCCGTGGCGGGCCATGAAATTGATGGCCTTGGGCGTGGCCTTCTCGGCGGCGACGATCAGATCGCCTTCGTTCTCCCGGCGTTCGTCGTCGGTCACCACGACCAGCTCGCCGGCCCGGATCGCGGCAATGCCTTCCTCGATGGCACTGAACGTCTTCACGCGCCTGTCTTCCCGATGCTCGAAAACCAGGGCCGGAAGGGAACTTCCGGGCGCGTGCGAAGGCACGGCCTGCGACGGTGTTCCCTTCCATCCGGACTGTACGGTCGGCCACGGCATTTCACCGTGTCTGTCGCGGCGTCTTTGGACCGTCGCCGCGACTCGCGGGCTTTCACCGCCGGTCGGGAATTCGCGGCGGGACCTGCCCGCCGCGTCACCCTGTCCTGGAAACAACTGTGGCGTACCATAGCAAGACGGGCGACGTCTGGAAAGACAATTCCGCGGCTTGCGCGGACCGACCGGCGCGTTCGTTCCGCGCGGCGGGTCTATGGCAGCGTGTCGGCGACGCGGTAAAAGCGCGCGGGCGCAGAGCCGGCGTTGGTGTCCGTCAGGATCGTATAGTCTGCCCTGGCCGTGACCAGTCCGAGCGGAGCCCAGTTGGATTCCGAAAGCTCGTTCTTGAAGTCGAGGCGATAGACTCGTCCGCTTCCCGATGTCCAACCGACCTCGGCAGGATTGGCAGCCGGCTCCGCCGCGAGGTGGCCGATGGCGAACAAGCGGTTGGGCGCGCCGGGGGTGAACAGCGGCATGGCATAGACGGAATCCGACCCATTCGGCCAGCGGCCCTCACTGACGTTCTGAATCTGCTGCCCGAAAGCGACATGGTCAATCAACGCCCCGTCCCTGGCAAACAGCCAGATATCGTCGCCGCTGGCGCTCAAGTTGAACGGCACGTGCAAATCGGCGAATGTCCCGGTGTTGGTCCAATTCCTGTCGGCCCACACCAACAGGTAGCCGCCGGCCGGAATGCTGACGTCGCCGGCGATGGTTGTCGTCCGATTGCTTCCGTTCGCCCCCGTTGCCAGCCGGCAGCCGGCGAGCCAGGCCGTTTCGCGGTCCGGGTTGTGCAGCTCGAACCAGTCGCGTTTTCTGCCGTCCACGGGGTCGGGAATGAGCGTGTTGCTGGCCATCCATTCGTTGATCCGCACGCTCAGCGGGGCGGCGGCGGACACGTTGGGAGCGCCGGGGCTGGGGAATTCCAAGATGCGCCCGTTCAAGGGGTTGCCTTCCGGGTACGAGCCGTAAGAAGTTCCCGGCGGGAGTTGGCTGTAATCCACATAGTCGAGCAGGATGGTGCGGGTGTCGGCGCGCAGCGACAGCGCCACCTGGCCGGCCAACGGATTCAGCGCGAAACTGGCGTGCAATTCGCTGGGCGTCGTGGCGTTGGTCTGCCCGTCGGCCCAGACCAGCAGGCGCTGGCCGGCTTCAAGGATCGAACCCGTCGGGAACGACCACAGCTCCAGATGCGCATAGTCGTCGCTCAACGCGCACGCCGACAGATCAACCGTGCCCGTGCCGGCATTGTACAACTCGATCCAGGGGGCATACTGGCCCAGGACGTTGGTCATGACCGTGTTCGAGGGCATCACTTCGTTGATCCAGAGCGCCGGCAATGCCGGCAAGAGGGCCGAGGTGGAGTTGCTCGCGCCTGGCGTCACCAGGGGGATGCTCGCCGCGGGGGCCTGACTGTTCTGAACGCTTCGGATGGTGGAATAGGTCACCTCGGCCACGAGGGCGGTGTTCGGCCCGGGTTGCGGAAGATAGCGGAAGCTCAGCGTATAGTTGGTGTTGGGCGCGAGATTCAGGTTGCCCTGATGGACGGAGTTGCCCGTGTTGCCGCCCGGTCCCGACGCCAACACCAGCAGACTGCCCTCGCCCGTGTCCGGCGCGTTGGTGCTCACGCGGCTGCCGCTGTGCGAGCCGTCGGCAACCCATCCCACGGATAGCGGCTGTTCGAAATCCCCGTTGGTCAGCAGGTTGGTTCCCGCGGCGGCATTCGTCCCCGCCACCAGGCGCAGGTTGTCTACAAACGCCTGACCGGCGGATTCCAGATAGACGTGCACCTGGGCGTTGCTGACGCCGCGTCCGCTGGTCTTGCCCGTGATCTCGACCGACTGCCAGGCCATGAGATACGGCTCCACCGCGGCCCAATTGCCGGGATGCAAGCCATCCTGGTCGAGATCCACCCGCTGCAGGGACGCCCCTTCTCCGGCCGCCGCGGCCGGCCAGGGCGCGAGCGGGGCGTAGCGCACGGCGTCCACCGTGGACCAGGCATTGGAGCCCGCCGGCTTCTCCAAGCGGAGCGTCTCGCCATCCGCGGCCAACGTGCCGCCGTAGGTGCCGGCCACAACCTCGGCGTTGCCGTAGCGCCACTGATACACCGCCAGGTTGTCGGCCACGACCAGGAACCCGCGCGGCTCAATTACCGCGCCGGGCGGGAACGTGAAATCCGCGCCCTTGAGGCGCCAGCCGCCCAGATCGAACGCGTGTTGAGCGGAGCGGTTGAACATCTCGACGTAGCCCCCCTGGCTGACCGGCGGCGCGTACATGATCTCGCTGATCACCACCAGCCCTTCGGGCGCCACGGCCGGCGCCGTGCTGGTCACCGTGATAGAATCGGACCCCACCAGGCGCCCGTGCCGGTCGAAGCCCTCGACGATCAGCGTTTGCGGGCCAGGATTGAGTCCCAGCCGGATGCTCCAGGTGGTGAGCGTGGGGTAGTCCACGCGGCTCGGCTTCTGGCCGTTGACGCGCAGCTCCATGACCTCCACCGGCGCGCGGCCGGAGAGGGTCACGATCCGATTCGTGGTCGAAAAGTCCGCGCCGCCGTTGGAGGTGATATCGAAGGGCGCCGCCACCCCGGCCAGTCCGCTCAGCACCGCCGCGCGGGCATCCGCCACGTCCTGTTTCAGGTTGTTCGGATTCTCATGCGTCAATTCGTTGTTCGTGAACGCGTCATACCAGGCGTCGATGAGCGGATTACTCCGTTCCGGCAACAGGGGACCTTCGGCCGCATCCTTCAGCATCGCCCAGTAGATGCGCTTGAAGGCCGGCGTATCGGTGAACATGCGCTTGGGAATCAGGTGATCGGGCCAGCGCACGAGGACGGCGAAATAGGAAAAGCCGTCCGTGTCCACCAGCAGCAGGCGCGACGTATCGGTCGGCGGAATATAGACGTAGTAGTTATGCATGTAAATGTATCCGTAGTGATCGAGATCGCCAAAGAGCGGCTCGATAGAGAAGTACGATGCCCAGCTCTCCAAATCAATGACGGCCCGCACGCGGGGAATGTACTGCGCGTCGTTCGCCGCACTGACCGCCCTGACGATCTTGAACACCTGCTCATAGTCGTCATTGGGCGGACGCATGATGCGCTTGTTGCTCAGACCGGCGTAAACGGACTTCTTCAAATCGCCGAATTGGTTCGTGTACACGCCGAATGCGTCGTGGATGATGTCCTGATTCTTGAATACCTCGGGATTGGGATCGTCAAACCACAGGGAGCAGAGCTCGCGCGACGGTTGCACATGGTCGGCAATCAGCGCCAGACTCCCCGCGTTGCGGGCGAAGACGACCGGACGCATCAGCCCGGCCGGCAGTCCAAGCTCCACTAAAGCCCACGGAACATACGTGTAATTAAGAATCTTGCTCGCGCTGCTGGTCTGCATCAGTAATTGATCCGTGCCGAGCAGCAGATCGCCTTGGTACAGCGCGAACCAGTACCCAGAGTGATAGTAGCCGCTGTGATTCCGGATCTCGGCGCCGTAGATCGCCCGAATGTCGTCGTAAACGCACGTGCCGTCGACGGGCTCGCGGGAATAGCGATTCGCGTCAAGCCGATTGGCATTCTCCTGCGTCAGCAGGGCGCGATAGGTCGGAATACCGCCGTCGCCTTTCGAGGGCGGCAACCCCCAGGCAATCAAGCCCTCCGAGGCCGGTCGCTTGGGGACAACCCGGGAGGGAAACCGGCTGGTGGCGGGGGGTGACGCCCCGTCGGCCGCTTCGATGGAAAACGCCACGAGCTTGCCGCTCGCTTGTCCGGGAAGCGTCGCGCTGTACACGCCGTCGCCGGCCAGGCGGTCGCCGCCCGTGCCGTCGTCCCGCATGGCGAGCGTGGCGAGGGTCGAGGACGGGTCCACCCGGTGCTTGAGATTGACGCCGGCGATGCCGTCGGGGTCCACCACCCGACAGGTGAGCAGCACATTCGAGCCGGCCGGAGGCAGAATGGGGCTATGCGCAACGTCAACGATCGCCGGTCCCGCGTTGTTGGTCGCCGCACTGTTCCTGGCTCCCGGCGTGCCGAGATTCTTCGGGACCGTCAGGTCGCCGGGCGTGGCGATCCAGTAGCCGCGGGTGCCGATGAACAGGTACGGATAGCCGCGCAGCCAGCGCACCTTGGCTTGGATGCGCGCGACTTGTCCGGGAGCGGGCGCCAGCGACATCGGCCGCGCGATGTAGTTCACGAACCGGCCGTCGTAGCCGCCGCATTCCCCGCGCTGGCTGGCGCGCACGTAAAGTCCGGCCGACCCGCCGTAACCGACGCCCCCCTCCACCGTGGAGCGCAGATTCCCGCCGCCAAAGAACCAGCCGGCCCCGCCGCTCTCGAAATCCTCCGCCAGGCTGACCGTGGCGCCCACGCTCACGCGCAGATCGTCAACCGCGTACTCGCCGCTGCTGGCGCTCCAGATGTTGAGCGGATCCGTCCCCCCCACGCCGTGATCGAGCGAATCGGTATAGTCCACCAGCGTCCACGGCGCCTTGGCGCTCTCGTCGCTGGCGGCCCAGTTCACGGCCAGTTGTTTGTCCGTGCGCGCATCGCGCAGTTCCAGGCTGCTCCCTCCGCCGTCCGTCCATTCCGCCCAACCGTCGGCATACGTCACCTCGTCCACGATCACAAAGTTCTCGTCGGGGAAGGCGGGGTCGTCGGGTCTGGCCAGGGCGATCCGTTCGCCGCGGTCCGAGAGCGACCCCGTGTAGTTGCCCAGCGTGTTGGTCGCGTGCAGTTGCGGGTAGCGCGCCAGCAGGTTGGTGGCGTCCCGGGCCACGACCAGATAGTCGCCGGCCTCCAGCAGCGTGCCGGTCGGAAACACGAAACCGATGCCGTCCGTAAAGCGCCAGGCGCTCAGGTCAACGCGGCTCGTTCCCGGATTGAACAGCTCGACATACTCGTCCGCGTCGGACTCGGAGATGGGATGAAACATGAGTTCGTTGATGACCACTTCGGGGGCGCGCGGCGGCGCGTTGCTCGTCCCCGGGGTGATGGCCGCGAGCGCTGCGAACGCCGGCGCGCCGTCCGGATGGCGCCCGCACGCCACGCCGTTGGCCTGAGCGCCGAAACGCACGGCGTCCACGACGCGCGTGCCGGCCGCATTGCGGAAGAAGATCTCGTCGCCACGGCTGCTCAACGAAAAACCGAGATTGGTCGTGGTCACCACGGGCCAGGCCACGGCCTGCTCGTTGGACTCCACGACGCACACAAAACCGCGCGGCGGCAGCCAGGTTCCCGGGGGGATCGTGAAGCGGTTCGTGTCCGCCGCGTCGCTCAAGGTACACAGCGAGAGGTCCACCGCCTGGGTCCCGGCGTTGAACAGCTCGATGTAATCCACCTGCGGCGGGTCCGTGTTGGCCAGGAATTCGTTGATCGTCACCGCATCCAACGGATCCGCCTCTTGCGGATCCATCGCCCCCGGCGAGCCGCCCGCGTATCGGCTCGGCCCCCAGGCGCGCGCGAAACCCTCTCCAAAATCCGGACGCAGGAGCGCCAACGAGTGCCCAGCGCCATCCGCGGCGACGGGCCAAGGGTCGCTGTCCGCGTATTCCACGTCCAGCAAAAGCGCGCCGGCCGCGTTGCGCAGCCGCACCGTGCCCCGATTGTTGGGCAGGCTGTTGGTGAAAGGCCCCAGGACATTCGTGATACCGTACACGCTGCGAACGGCGCTCGGATCGCGCGCGATCACCAGGTATGACCAGGCCCTGAGGACCGTCTGCGTCGGAATCGCGAAGTCTATGCTGCCCGTGATTTGGTAACCGCCGACGTTGCAATCCACCGGCGCGGTGTTGAACAACTCGATGAATTCAAGGTCCAGACCATCCGTCCGCCCCGCCGGATGGTACATAAGCTCCGTAATCGTCAGCGCCGTGTACCGACTCGACGGCCTCTGTTGCCTGGTCAACGGACCGGCCAGCGCCGGCAGCGCGGCCAGCCCCACGAACAGAACCGCCGCTAATCTGATGCGCGCGTGCGGCCGGCGAACCCTCACGGTGTTGTCACGACATGGCGGCATGGTACATGGCTCGGATGTTTTCCAACGGAACATCGGGGTTAATGGTGTTCGAGGTGAACAGGACCAGCACGGCCCTTCCCTTGCAAGTCGCGATGGCCTGGCGCACCTTGGCATAGATCTCATCGGGCGTGCAGACCGGCAATTCGGTGGTGACGGCAAGCGGACCGAATATCAGCAGCGGCTCGCCATCCCGCGTGCGGCGTTGCACCAGTTCCTCCAACCGCATACCGCACTCCGGCTGGAATCCCTGCAAACCTTGCACCCCCGCGTCGATCAGCAGATCGAACAACCGGCGCACATCGCCATCGCAATGCCAAACGGGACGGCAGCCGGCCTCCAATAGCGGCGCCAGTCCGTAACGCAGTTGCGGAATGTAGTATTGCTCGATGAAATCCACGGCAATCATAGGCCCGCGCTGGGTGCAGATGTCCTCCCCGAGCAGGACGGCATGGGGATAGAGCCCTTCCCGAACCGCCCGGGCCGTCAGGCGCGACTGACAGTGGCCCTGGGCCCCGCCCACTTCCATC
>Ga0101944_10005374_pt1 | contig 14604 bp, 11 predicted proteins | sample DewCreD2012metaG_FD_75245 | JGI IMG/M metagenome (GOLD analysis project Ga0101944, IMG submission 75245) | Hot spring sediment bacterial and archeal communities from British Columbia, Canada, to study Microbial Dark Matter (Phase II) - Dewar... ... | reverse complement strand
AGTTGGAGATCAGCGAGCAGACCTTCCACCGCTGGCGCAACCAGTTCGGCGGCATGAAGGCCTCGGAGGCCAAGCGGCTCAAGGAACTCGAGCAGGAGAATGCCCGGCTCAAGCGGCTGGTGGCCGACCTGTCCCTGGACAACCGCATGCTCAAGGACATCGCCGAGGGAAACTTCTGAGCCCGACACGTTGCCGGCAGGCCGTGGAGCACCTCCAGCAGGACTTCGAGGTGTCCCAGCGGCGGGCGTGTCGGGTGCTGGAGCAGCCGCGTTCGACCCAGCGGTACCGCCGGCAGGTGGCTGACGATGAGCCGGCCCTGGTCCGGCGGATCCACGAGTGGGTGCGGGTCTACCCCCGCTACGGCTACCTGCGGATCACGAAGGTATTGCGGGCCGAAGGCTGGCGAGTCAACCACAAGCGGGTGTACCGCCTGTGGAAGCAGGAGAAGTTTTGCGTGCCGCGGAAAACGCACAAGAAACGGCGATTGGGCTGCAGTGACAACGGAATCGTTCGCCAGCGGGCTACGCATAAGAACCACGTGTGGGCCTGGGACTTCATCCACGACCGGGACGAACGAGGCCGGCCGCTGAAGATCTTCAGCCTGATCGACGAGTACACGCGGGAGTGCCTGGCCTTGGAAGTAGAGCGATCCATCACGGCCGCCGACGTGATCGACATCCTGGCCCGGGTCTTCCTGATGCACGGCCTGCCGGAGCACATCCGCAGCGACAACGGGCCGGAGTTCATCGCCGGTGCGATCCGACAGTACCTGCAGGCCGCCGGTGTTGGGACGCTGTACGTGGAACCGGGGGCTCCTTGGGAGAATGGATACGCCGAAAGTTTCCACCGCCGGCTGCGGGACGAGTTTCTGGACCTGGAAGTCTTCGCAGACCTGCGGGAGGCCCAGGCCCTGGCCACCCGCTGGCGGCAGGACTACAACCACGTGCGGCCGCACTCGTCGCTGGACTATGCCACCCCGGCGGCCTTCGCGGCCCAATGCAGAAAGGACAACGGCACAGATGCTTCAGGGGCTCTGCCCCTGAAACCCCGGCGTCTTCCCCTCCTGGAAGACAGCCACGACAACAACGGTCAATCGGAGTATACTGGTCAGACTCTCATAACGGTTGGTACATGAATCGGGGTTGGCTCAATAAGCCATTGTCTGATAAGTAAAAGGAACGACAGATCCTTGGAATAAAGCGCTGGTGTGCCTTGACACAGGAGGCCGCGTTCCGTATAAGTGCTTACACTTGAAGTTTGATCACCGCTTTGGAGGCGGTTTCGCACGGTGTGGCTTTTATCGTGAGCTGGTCCCCAACGACCCCGCGACTCGATCTCTCGAGCAGCAAAGCCCGCCCAAAGGCTCGAAGTTAGTCGAAAAAACTTCCGGGCTGCCTTGACAAGGTTGATGTGGCGATTAGAATTTTCTTTCTACCCTGAAGCGGGAACAACACTCCTGACGGGTATTCGATCTTTGAGATGAATAGATCAGTATTGCTGTGCACTAAGTCGAGCACAGCCGGGCCTTTTTTATCTCTGATGACGCCCGGCGAGGAAGGGGTCTGCACGTCACATTGCAGACCCGTAAGTCTGGAATTAAAAAGAAGTTACAAAACGATTCGGGGCCGCTTGACTGGGTGCCGGTGAGTGCTAAGATATCGGATACCCCACAAGGGAAGGGAAACCGGCCCTGACGGGGAAACGATAACGATCTTTGACAAGTTAACAGTTTGCCAAGTCGAGAGAATGTGCCTCTGTCAGCCTCTGCGAAAGGCTGGCAGGGGAGATCCCAGATTCAAACATTCCCTCCTGTGGGCCGCAAGGCCGATCTGGAATTGTACGCTGGATTCCACGCAAGTGGCACGGGTGGGGGATCTCATACATTCTTCGACGCAGCGTAAAGATGTATGAGCCTATACTAAGTCAAATTCTTCCGCCACTTTAGCCGGTGGTGGGGAGGTTTAACAGGATTAAACTGCAGGGTTTGATCCTGGCTCAGAGTGAACGCTGGCGGCGTGGCTAAGGCATGCAAGTCGAACGGATCTAGATAAGGGTAACCGAGTCTAGGTTAGTGGCGAACGGGAGCGTAATACATAGGTAACGTACCCTTGGCATGGGGATAACGGCGGGTGGCAACACCCTTTGCGAAAGTGCCGTTAATACCCAATGAAGTCAGAGAGTCGCATGGCTTTTTGACCAAAGATGGCGAAAGTCATCAGCCTTGGATCGGCCTATGTCCTATCAGGTAGTTGGTGAGGTAATGGCTCACCAAGCCTTCGACGGGTAGCGGGGCTGAGAGGTTGACCCGCCTCATCGGGACTGAGACACTGCCCGGACACCTACGGGTGGCTGCAGCAACGAATATTGGACAATGGACGAAAGTCTGATCCAGCGACGCCGCGTGCGGGATGAAGCCCTTCGGGGTGTAAACCGCTGTCAGGGTTAACCAAGCGACCCGTTAATAGCGGGAAGTTGAGGTATCCCAGAGGAAGCCACGGCTAACTCCGTGCCAGCAGCCGCGGTAAGACGGAGGTGGCGAGCGTTACTCGGATTCACTGGGCTTAGAGCGGGTGCAGGTGGCTTTTCAAGTCCGGAGTGAAAGCCCTCGGCTCAACCGAGGAATTGCTTTGGATACTGTTTAGCTTGAGGCAAGCAGGGGCCAGTGGAACGTTTGGTGTAGCGGTGAAATGCGTAGATATCAAACGGAACGCCGGTGGTGAAGACGGCTGGCTGGGCTTGTCCTGACACTCAGACCCGAAAGCGTGGGGAGTGAACCGGATTAGATACCCGGGTAATCCACGCCCTAAACGATGCGCACTAGATTCAGGAGCCTCTGACGGTTTCTGGGTCGATGTGAAAACGTTAAGTGCGCCGCCTGGGGAGTACGGCCGCAAGGTTAAAACTCAAAGGAATTGACGGGGGCTCACACAAGCGGTGGAGCATGTGGATTAATTCGAAGCAACGCGAAGAACCTTACCCAGGTTTGACATGCACGGATGCCGTCCATGAAAGTGGAGCCGGCTGCTCTTCGGAGTGAAACGTGTACAGGTGCTGCATGGCTGTCGTCAGCTCGTGCGGTGACGTGTTGGGTTAAGTCCTATAACGAGCGAAACCCCTGTCGTTAGTTGCCAGCGCGTAATGGCGGGAACTCTAACGAGACTGCCGGCGTCAAGCCGGAGGAAGGCGGGGACGACGTCAAGTCATCATGGCCTTTATGTCTGGGGCGTCACACGTGCTACAATGGCTGCTACAAAGCGACGCTAAGCCGTAAGGCGGAGCAAATCGATAAAAAGCAGCCTCAGTTCGGATTGTGGTCTGCAACCCGACCACATGAAGCCGGAATCGCTAGTAATCGCGTATCAGCCATGACGCGGTGAATGTGTTCCTGAGCCTTGTACACACCGCCCGTCAAGTCATGGAAGCCGGGAGCACCCGAAGCCCGCTTAGCCAACCGAAAGGAGGCGGCGGTCGACGGTGAGCCTGGTGACTGGGACTAAGTCGTAACAAGGTAGCCGTACGGGAACGTGCGGCTGGATCACCTCCTTTCTAGGGGATTACCTAGAATCTCGACTCCTGGCCCTTACAAGCGATGAGGGTTCTCATCCTTTCGGGTCGGCCCTTCGGGGCGAAGGGAGTCAAGATGAGGTCAGCGCATTCTCAGCCGGCCAGGCGGTCTTCGGACCGATCGGCGGGCGCATGGTCAGGGCGACCTGATCATCCGATAAGGCAGACTGTTAACTTGAAGCCCTGCTGCGAAAGCAGCAGGGCTTTTTTTCTAGGCCGGCAAAGCCGGCCTAGTTTTTTTGGCGCCGTGTGAACCAATCTTTTGCAGCGAATTCGCTTGCCAATGTCTCGTCTTGTGTCAGAATGAAAGTAGTGGCGGGGCCGCCGTCCGCTTCGCACAAACTGGTTTGCTCAACACTTCCCGGCGACGCCACTACGACAGGTTGGACTACAACTCGCATCCGGTTGCTTCTCCTTCTGGAGATCAGGCATTTCTTCATTGCGCCGTTTCAGTCTTTCTGCAGCAGCGAATACCCCGCATTTGCGCTGCAGTCTTGGGGTCAGAATCGGGTCGGCAAGCGCTGCCCGTGAGTCCTGAGGCTGTGTATGCGGCTTAGGCCGGAAACGTATGCCGCCGCGGCCGTGTAACGGAGGATTGACTATGCGCAGAAACCGTCTGTTCGTCTCATTCGTGTGCTGCTGTGCCCCACTACTGCTGTTCGCCGATGTGTGTCTCGGCCAGAAACCGCTCTTCGGCATCGATTTCCAGGGACCGACGTTCGGCATGTTGGACCCGGCTGGTGTGCCCATCTTCGCCGCCGAAGTCCTATCGCCCGCTCTTGGAGTGCCGATGCCCGGGCCGTTGCCGCCGCCGATGGTCGTTGTGCCTGGTGGTCCCATGGGAATCGGCCTCGGAATCAGGACCTGGCCGCAACTCGGCGAGGTCGATGCCATCTCCTACGGCAATGACATGAGGGTCGGCTGGTGGCACTTCTCGGTCGATGAGTTCGCTGCGGGACTTCCCGGGCCCAAACCCGATGTGGCCAGCGAGGGGATGGCTGGCAACAGGGAGGCTTCGGCCGACGTGTTCTCGGGAAACAGGGTCTTCATGCATCCGCTGGTGCCGTTGCCCCTGCCCGGAGTCATCGGCACGAACCTGGATCTCCTGGATGGCAATGGTCTGCCGCCGATGGGCCTGCTCGGCAAAGGACTTGGTCTGATCGAACCCAATCCGCCGACCATGGGGCCGCCTGATCTGGGCGACAATCTCGACGCGCTCGAGATCGACCCGATTCAGCTGCCCATTGTGCCGCGGGTGTTCTTCTCGCTCGATGCAAGATTTCTGGATCCGCTCGAGCCGCCACGGGCCAACAGCGGCTCCGCCGCAGCCAACGGTTTCGTGGGCGGCGATGTGCTTGTCAGCGTACCTGGGGGCCCACCGGCGCTGTACGTACCGGCTGTGGTCCTTGGCCTGGACAGGATCCAGGGACCTGACAGCGACGATCTCGATGCCCTCATGCTGCAGGACAACGGCGACGGCATTTACAACCCGATGCAGGACTTTATCGCTTTCAGCGTTCGCCGGGCCTCGGTCGTGATCGGTGCTCCCGACAGTGTTTACGGCGCGCCAATCGCGGAAGCGGACATTCTGATACCACCGGTTGCGGGAGGCGTGTCGCCCTTCCCGGGGATCCTGGTGCCTGGCGAGGCTCTCGGCCTGCGTACACCGCGCGTCGGTATGCCGCCATCCGAGTTCTGGGATGACCTGGACGCGCTCGACCTGTACCGCTATCCGGGTGACTGCAACGGCGACGGCCGGGTGAACGTCTTTGACTTGCAGATCATGGGCGCGACCTGGAACAAGAGTGCGGGTATGCCGGGTTACGATCCGCGCGCCGACTTCACCGGCGACAACAGGGTCAACGTCTTCGATCTGCAGGTCATGGGTGCCAACTGGAACACGCAGATGTTCTGAGAGGCATTCCGGTGTGCAACAGTACCGCCGGAATCGTAAGGCTGCCACAGGCATAGGAGGCTACGTCCCGACGCTGAACATTGCGCTATGCATTATAGCAGACTTGATCCCTGCCGATCGTCATAGTATTGCAGTGGAACGTTCGCGATCTGACGCGTCTCCGGCTACCGAGCGTCGCGAACATGGATCGGAGAGATGCATGAAACATTTCCTAACTGTAAAGCGTAGCGCTTGCGTGCAGATGGTAGTCAGCGTGCTGACAGGGTTGGCGGTTCTGAGCCTGGGCGGCTGTCCGACTTCTCCGAACGGCAATGGCAACAACGGCGATGGCACGCTAGGAGGTACTTGGGTCGGTGAGGTAACTTACACTGTGGCCCTGGTGACCGGCAGGACGCCGGGCAACGAATACTCCTTCACGCGTTCCGCGACGGTGGTATTCACCGCCGAAGGCCAGCCGGACACCCTGGATCTGGTCCTGGGCAACGGCGAGGAGTTCTTCCTGCTCCCGGCCGACGAATTGCTCAAGGAGGGTAACACGGCCCAGTTCTCCTTCGATCGCGCGAACGAAAACACCGGAGAGGTCACCACGACAACTGTCGATGCAACGGTAACGAGCATCTCTCGGAGCAGCACGGCTTTTAGCATCGGCCTGGACCTGGCAGTCGAGTTCAGCGGTGCCAACATCGGCACCATGGGCGGAACGTACACCCTGGACGCCCGGGTCCAGAACGACGGGACGCTTGCCTGGAACGGTTTAACTGACTTGAGGCTGGGTGATGGCCAACTCGATATCGGCATTCGAGTTACCACCGCCGGCACACTCACGAAGCAGTAGCCAGTTTCCTGCCTGTTGACGCCCGACGCAGGCAGACGAGCACACACGGCAGCAAGCGAGGGCCTGTCGGCAGGTCCGGCGGGTTCCTCGCTGTCTTTCGGCCTGGATTTCGGCGCCCGGTGCCGCGAAAAAAGTCGTCCTGTTGTCCCACCCCGTCTGAATATATGCTATAGTCAATCCGGTGACAGCCAGACTGGGAGTAGCAGGAAGGCCATTGTTATCGGAACGTGCTTTATGAAGACCGGTTCTATAATCGACCGTGTTGGACCGTTGTGGCTCGTGTGTGTCTGCCTGATGTTGTTGGCTGCGTTCGTTCCGGGCGGCTGCCCCACTCCGCCTGGCATGCCAAACCCTAGCGGTGACGGAACAAACAACACGGGGGACACGGATCCGGGTGATACCGACTCTGGAACAGAACCAGGCACAGATCCAGGTACCGACCCTGGCACTAATACCGGCACCGATCCCGGGACGAATCCAGACCCGAAGCCTTCCGCCCTCGCTGGAACATGGACCGGACAAGTCACCGGAACCTGCTCGACCGTCATGGGAAGTCCCGGCGAGTCCATTCCGCCGTTTCATACCACGGCGCTTGATGAGCAGATCTCCGTCACCTTTGACGAGGCTGGCAGGCCTGACAAGACGATCATCCCGCTGACAGAAGCGCCATTGTTGCTGCTGGAGGTTCCGCTGGCAGATCTGACAGACGTGGGGGACTCGAAGACCCTACAGGTCGGACAGGATGGCACACAGGAGTCCGTAACCGTCACGGTTGATGCTGTGTTGGTCACGGACGAGAAATACGAACTGACCCTCGCTGTAAGCTACCAGGCCGGTTTCGGCGGCGATCCTTTTGCCGGCCCTCACACCCTTACGGCCTCGCTGCAACAGGGTAACTTGCTGTGGCAGAGCCAGACCCTTCTGACCGATGTATCCGGAATGCCCCCCAACGAGATCGCCATCGGTACCCAGTCAACCGTCGCGGGCGTACTCGCCAAGTAGCAGGCTGCGGCCATAAGACGACGATGGTTGTCCGCATAAGCCGGTCCCGATATAATCTGCCCGAGGCGGCCTGCAAACAAAACGGTCAGGCATATTGCCGATAGCTCCCTTGTCGGTCTATTGCGTGATTCCATACCCCCGTTTACTGTTAGGGCTCGTCCGACATGGCTTGTTTCGGTGCAGGTGGGGATGAGTCAGGTTGAGGCGCAGACTGGGCCGGCTGGGGGTCTTTGCCAGGGCCAGAGAGGCAGGATAATGAGGCGCTTCATCGGCGTATTGTGCAGCCAGTGGGCGTGGTGGGTGGCAATGGTGGTTGCGGCAGGCCTGTTGGCTGCTGGATGCGGCACGGGAGAGCTGCGGACGGTGCCGCTGACAGCCAGCCGCACGCCCTTCGTGCGCGATATTCCCGTGCCGATGTCGTTTGAACTGGTCGACGACCTCAGCCAGTCGTACCGGACGCAGTCGCATCGGGTGATCCGGCACGCCTACTTCGGCCAGGCCGAGCCCATTACTGCCTACGCGTTCTACAAGGAACAGATGCCCCAGAGCGGCTGGCGCTTCGTCAGCGAAAGCAACGTCGAGGGGACCTACCAGATCACGTTTGAGAAAGGCAGCGAGGTGGCGACGGTTCAGATCCAGCGGGAGACCCGCGGCTTGCGGGCCGGCGCCCTCGTGACAGTCAGGGTCAAGCCGATCGGCGCGTTGATCGGTCCGAATTGAACCGGATGCCTCCCGCAATTCCCGTCGGGCAGGCTCCTGCAAGAAAAGGATGTAGTGCATGAAGGCAGAAAGACGGCACGAGCTGCATACCAACACACTCGTGGACTCGTTGGGCGAGACGCTTACGTACATCAAGACCCAGTCGCAGACGATCATCATTGCAGTTCTGGTGGTGGTGGTCGTGGGTGGCGGCGTGTTGTACTGGCGGCACTCTACGGCCGTCCGCCGCGCCCAGGGCTGGGAGAACATGCTCTCGGCGGTGACTTCGACCGCCAGCCAGGATCCGCAGTACCTCGACAAACTCGAGCAGGTGGCGGTGTCTTACCGCGATCCGGCCCTGCGGGCGATGGCCTATGCCCAGCTCGGCAACGAACTGCTCGGCCAGGCCACTTTCGCCCCGCTGCCTGGAGAGAAGGCGGCCGAGTATCGCCAGCGAGCGGAGTCAGCTTTCAACAAGGCTCTCGAGGCAGGTGACCAGCCGGTCAGCGCGGCCATCGCCCGGCTTGGCCTGGCCACCATTGCGGCCAACCGCGGCAGTTATGATGCAGCCCGGGAGCAGTACGAGGCCGTTGCCAACGATGCGCGTCTGAAAGGCACCCCATATCCGGCCCAAGCCTCTGCCCAGTTAAAGGCCCTGAACCAGGCCGCGACGCTGCCGCCGTTGGCTGTGTCCACCCAGCCCGCGGCCGTCTCGGCGGCGCCTGCGACTCGGCCGCCAGCCGAAGCCGTACCTGCGACCCAGCCGGGGCAGGGCTGATGGTTCGGCTCTGTGACTGGCGGTCCGCGTTCATTTGCGGTCAGGCCTGCCGGATCGGCTTGACACAACCATGTGGTGCTGTTAGCGTCAGTACGCGATTGAAGCTGCAAGTTTCGCGAATCCATAATCGCTTAGTCGCCTAGGAGATATAGAATGGCAGATCTGGAAGGCATTGCATCCGCAGTGATCGAAGGCAAGCGGGACGTTGTGACGGCGAAGGTCAAGCAGGCGATCGACGAGAAGGTCCATCCGGGCGACATTTTGACCAAGGGCCTGATCGCCGGCATGTCGGTTGTGGGTGACCGGTTCCGCCGGAACGAAGTGTACGTTCCCGAAGTCCTGATCGCGGCCCGCGCCATGAAGGCCGGTCTGGCGCTTCTCGAGCCGCTGCTGGTCAAGAGCGGCGTGCAGCCGCTGGCGACGGTGGTGATCGGAACGGTCAAGGGTGACCTGCATGACATCGGCAAGAACCTGGTGGCGATGATGCTGCAAGGCGGCGGCTTCAAGGTCGTGGACCTGGGCACCGACGTCGGGCCGGAGAAGTTCGTCCAGGCGGCCCAGGAAAACGGCGCATCCATCATCGGCATGAGCGCCCTGCTGACCACGACGATGCCCCAGATGGCCACGGTCGTCAAGGCCGTCAAGGAATCCGGCATCAAGGCCAAGACCATGATCGGCGGCGCGCCGGTCACCCAGAGCTTCGCCGACGAGATCGGCGCCGACGGCTACTCGCCCGACGCCGCCTCGGCCGTCGACCTGGCCAGCAGGCTGGCGGGCGTCAAGAAGTAACGCCCGTGCCCACGGCTCCTGCGGGAGCTTGAAGGTGAAATAACGAACGCCCCGTCGGGACGCCCGACGGGGCGTTTTTTGCTATAATATCGAGCCTTATGAGCGAGTTTGTAGACGATATCATCGAGACCGTGCAGACGGACGATCAGGAAGCGTCAATGGAACGCGTCCGGCTGCATGTCGGACGCGGCGGCAAGGGCAAGCGGGTCGACAAGTACATCGTCGGGCGCTTCCGCAAGTGGTCGCGCACCATCATTCAGCGGATGATCGACGAGGGCGCGATCACCGTCAATGACAAGAAGAGCAAGCCGAGCTACGTCCTCAAGGAAGGCGACGTGGTCGACCTGACCTTCCCGGCGCCGGAGTCGGCGGATATCGTGCCCGAGCCGATCCCGTTGAACATTCTCTTCGAGGATGACCATATCATCGCGCTGAACAAGCCGGCCAACATCGTCTGCCACCCGGCCCGGCCCAGCCAGACCGGTACCATCGCCAACGCGCTGGCGTATCACAGTCGGAACCTCTCGAACATGGGCGACCCGGCCCGGCCGGGCATCGTCCACCGGCTCGACAAGAACACGACCGGCGTGCTCATCACGGCCAAGACCGACGAGGCGCACTTCCGCCTCGGCTGGCAGTTCGAGAAGCGGACGATGGGCAAGACCTACCTGGCGATCGTGCACAAGGTGGTGCAACTCGACGAGGACGTGATCGACATGCCGCTGGCCCAGCACCCGGTCATCAAGGACAAGTACCTGGTACCCGGCACGCACTACTACGGCCAGGTCACCAAGCAGGCGGTCACGCGCTACCGGGTGCTCGAGCGGTTCGACGGGTACACGCTCGTGGAGCTTCTGCCGAAGACCGGCCGGACGCACCAGCTTCGCGTGCACATGTCGTACATCGGCCATCCGTGCGTGGGCGACAGCGCCTACGGCGGCAAGCCGATCAGCGAGCACGACATCACCGGGACCGGATCGACCGACCCGTTCTTCACCCGGCAGGCCCTGCATGCCTGGCGGCTGCGCTTCACCCACCCGATCAGCGAAGAGCCGATGCAGGTGCAAGCCCCGCTGCCGGATGACTTCAAACATCTGCTGAGCATGCTTCGTAAGCACCGGCACCCCAAGCCGACAAGCTGGGGCATGCAGTACCGGCAGGCAGGAGAGTTGCCGGTGGAGAAGGTGTAGTGTTGCCCTTGGGTGATGCGTGGTGAAAACACGGAGGTAACGGAGAAACGCGGATGTGCGCGGGGCCGAGTCACCATGACTGAGCAGATGCCGGGCGATCGCGGTCCTGTACTCTGGCCATTCCTCCTGGGCGTGTTCGGGGCGGGGGTAGTTCTGGTGGTTTTGCTCTACAGACTGGTCTGGCGGTCGGAGCAGGATCCGGCCACCATTTGGACGTTCGTGGCGTTCACGTTTATCGCCGCATTCTTCTGGTCAGGGTTCGTGCTGCTGGTGTTTCCGTCGGCGCCGCACGGGGTCGCTTCGGCCGGGTATGCGGCGGTCTGGGTGGTGCTGGGCCTTCTGGCGTTTCTGCCATGGCTGCCCCGCGAGTACATGACCTTCCTGTTCGTCTCGTTTCTCTGCCTGTTCGTCGGCCGACTGGGTGAACGCGTTGTCAAGTGGGTCTTCCCGGAGCGATTTCAGTAGCAGGCCTGTTATGGAGTGAGGCGGCCGCGACGCCGCTTTGGATTCGAGCGTTCCGGTCCCGGTCGAAGCCGGATTGCCGGAACGCACAAGCCAAAGCGGTGCTGTTGCCACCACACTCCATGTGGACAAGCCATCGACGCTCTCAGCGCCGCCGGCGCAGGGCTACAGCGACCAGGCTAAGCAGGGCAATGGTTGCCGGCTCCGGGACCGTTTCGACCTTGATGTTATCAACCCAGACCGTCTGGCCGTTGGCGGTGAGGCCTGAGCCGAGCACTACTGAGTCGAAGCTGTAGGATGTAGCCGGCCGGTTCCTTGTCTCGGCCAGGACGCCATCGACGTAGAAGTCAACCGTCGTACTCTTGATGACGGCCTTGAGTTCGTGCCAGGCGGCCGAGCGCTGCGGGGTGGCGGGGTCGGTGTTCAGGCAGGACCAGTCGCCGTCGGGCGAGAGCCACACGCGGGCATTGAACCACTTGTTGCTGAAGGTCTCGCCGGCCTGGTTGGTGGTGTTGTTCAGGCCGAGTGCCAGAATGCTGTTGGCGCTGCCGGAGCCATAGCCGCTGCCGGCGTAGCCGCGCAGTTCGACGAAGTGCCGGGCTCCGTTCCACAGCGCCGCGGCGCCCGCTGCATCCAGGTAGATGTCGAACGAGAACACGAGCGGCTCGGCGTCGGTGCCGTTGTACTCGCCGCCGAGGTTTTTGGCGAGCCGCCCGCTGAGCGTGGCGGCCGGGCTCGGCATCTTGTAGCTGGGCCCGGCGTTGCCGAAGCCGTCCAGCACGTAAACGGTGTTGGTGCCGCCGTTGCTCCAGGCGGCGTCCAGAGCAGCCTGGTCGGCATAGTTGAAGGTTTCGTTCAGCACCACCGTTGCCGATGCCGCCGACACCATCGAAAGGACTACACACACTGCCAGAAAGCGTTTCATCTTGGGACCTCCTCCTGATTCCGTGTTGCCGGACGGGGCAGGCTGTCCTGTCCCGGCACGAATTACTCAGCCCTGCCGGTACCGATGCCGGCAAAGGGCAACCATGCAACCCGAGGCTGACCGGCTTGCCCCCAAGCCGGTGCAGCGAATTGTGGTCGCTGCCCACTTCGGCGCCACAATCCGAGGTTCTCCCCAATACTCCTGTCAGTGTGTGTTGAGTGACATTACTCCTTATATGGCCATCAGTTAGGGGCCGGCTGGGATCTGCTTGTTCCAGTTGGCCGACATTATCTGAAGGTCGAAGACGTTGACCTTGCCATCGCCGGTCAGATCGCACGCCGCGTCGTAGCCGGTCTGGCCGGTCGTCTTATTCCAACTTAGCGACATCCTCTGCAGGTCGAAGACGTTCACTTTGCGGTCCCTGGTGATGTCGGCTGCCAGGCGGTAGATCACGCCAACGAAGTCGCCGCCGGCTGTGCCGTTGCCGCTGGGCAGGGTTGGAGCGAGCGGGTTGGCCTGTTCCCCGTCCAGGGCCAGACCGTCTGCCGTGACGGTGTCCTTAACTGTGAGCTTGTAGGTGTCGTTGCCCAGCGGAGTCGCCCAGGTGAGGGTGACGGTGAAGGTGGCCGCGTTGTAGGCGAAGGCGAAGTCGTTGCGGGCGCCGCCCACCAATCCCAGGACCGTCACGTCCGCGGCCGTGATCTGAACATCCTTGTCGAACGTGATCGTCACGGTGTTCAGGGCCTGCGACTTGTTCTGCACCGTCACGAGCGGCGGCGTGACGGCCGCTACGTGCGGCGGGGCCGGGATGGTCACCGTGGCGGTGTCCGACGCGGTGACCAGTTTGCCGTTCCACTCGGCGGCGTAGCCGAAGCTCGTCGGGCGAGACACGGTGATCGCTGCCGTGGCCACGCCGGCGGCGCTGGTCGTGGCGGTGAAGGTCTCGTCCGGGCCGTCGCCATTGGTGTCGGCGGTGAAAGTGACGAGCTGGCCAGCGATTGGACCCGCCTGAGCCGTGAGCACCGCGCGAAGCGTAGCGCTGGCGCCGACAGCCGTGACGTCGTCGGCTACCAGCGTTGCCCCGTCGATGACATCGCCGATGCCGTCATGGTCGGAGTCGTCCTGCGTGGGGTTGCTGACGGTCGGGGCGTTGTCGAAGGAGATGGCCAGAGTGTAGTCGCCCTCGGTCATCGGTACGCCATTGTTCTTAACAAAGTCGAGCAGCGTCATCCACAGGTTCCACCGCGTCAGGTCCACCATGTTGTTCTCGCGGTTGATGCCGCCGGGAGCGCTGGCACAGGGGTCCAGGCGCGGGGTGTCGTTGCAGTAGCGGGTGGACCACTCGACCTCCTCGATGAGCCACGTGTTCAGGTGGCCCCACTGCGTGATCGACGAGAGGCTGGCCACGTCTTCGGGATCGACCTGCAGATCGGCGCTGGCGTGGAACATGCCGAACTGGTCGAACTGCTCGTGGTGCGAACCTTCGGGGGTGAACTTGGTGCTGTTTTCCTCGTAGATGGAGGCGGTGAAGCTGGGGTAGCCCAACCTCGCCACGGCCTCGCGGGCGTTCGCGTCCGACGCGTTGAACGGCGGGGCGAAGGAGATCAGCGGGTTGGCAGCTTGGGTCCAATCGATCCTGGCCGAGGCAGCGGTAGCGCCCGACTGCTGGATCCACGGGTCGCTCAAGTAGTCGCCCAGCAGGGTCCGCTTGCCGATGCGCAGGTACTGGAACATCTCGGGTACGGTAAAGCCGCTCATCTCGGACGAGTAGTAGTTGAGGGTCGGGTCGCTGGCCCAGTCGCCGTAGGGGGTCAGGTTGTTGTGGTACGTGCCGTGCTGGCCGATCTCGAGGTTGGGGTTCTTGATGCGATCGTTGATCCACTGGATCGGGTCGGGGTCGCCAAAGGCATTCCAGAGGATCTTGGGGATCACGACGAGGTTGACAGGCACCTGCTTGCCGCCGGGCAGGTCCACCGGGACCTGGTAACCCGCAGTCGCCGGATCATCGCCGATACCGTTGTAGTTTTGGAGTTTCTTGACGTCCCATTCGGCGGGGCTCCAGATGGCGGCGTCGGTCATGGTCTGGGTGAACTCGTTCTGGAACTGCCGGCCGAGGGCGTCGATTCGGATGATGAAGTGCGTGGTGCCCTGTGACCACTTGCCCTTGGCCTGCCGGGCCCGCGCGTAGGCAGCGATGGCGGCCTGTACCTCGGCCTGGGGCCGGTCGTTGCGTCCATTGGAGTCGCCTTGGGCGCCGTCTGCGCCACGCCAAAAGACACGACCATAGAAGCTGCCACTAACACCACGAACACGAGTCCACGTCGCATGGAGACCTCTCTTTCTGCATGCTGCCAGATGGCAGCGGATACCGGAGCCGCCCGGCATGGCACACTCCTTCGCTGCGAGGTCGCAGGCGCTCGCCTGCTATGGACGCCTCGCTGCATA
>Ga0101944_10005373_pt1 | contig 14609 bp, 8 predicted proteins | sample DewCreD2012metaG_FD_75245 | JGI IMG/M metagenome (GOLD analysis project Ga0101944, IMG submission 75245) | Hot spring sediment bacterial and archeal communities from British Columbia, Canada, to study Microbial Dark Matter (Phase II) - Dewar... ... | reverse complement strand
ATGACCCGCGATCGCGTCAACGTGGCCATCATTGGGCTGGGGTTCGGAGCTGAGTTCATCCCCATCTACCAGCGGCATCCCCAAGCCAACATGTACGCCATCTGCCAGCGCAACGAGGCCAGACTGCACGAAATCGGCAACGCCTTCAACGTGCAGCAACGCTACACGCGCTACGAAGATGTGTTGAAGGATCCGCAAGTCGACTTCGTGCACATCAACACGCCCATCCCGGACCATGCCCCGATGGCCATCGCCGCCTTGCGGGCCGGCAAGCACGTGATGTGCACCGTGCCGATGGCCACCACCATCGAAGAGTGCCAGCAAATCTGCGAACTGGTCCGCTCCACAGGCCTCAAGTACATGATGGCAGAAACCGTGGTCTACAGCCGCGAGTTCTTGTTCCTGAAGGAACTCTATCAGCGCGGCGACCTGGGCAAAATCCAGTACATGCAGGCCTCGCATCCCCAAGACATGGATGGCTGGCCCGAGTACTGGGAGCGGATGATCCCCATGCACTACGCCACGCACGTGGTGAGTCCTGTGCTGGGGCTGGTCAACGGGCGGGCCGAGTACGTCTCCTGCTTTGGCTCGGGAACTATCCGGGAGGAATTGCAACGCAAGTCGGGCAACCGCTTCGCCGTCGAGTCGTGCCACATCAAGATCAAAGACTCGGATATCGCTGCCCACATCTGGCGCTTCTTGTACGATACCGCCCGCCAGTACCGCGAGAGCTTCGACGTCTACGGCAGCAAGCAGAGTTTCGAGTGGGCACTCATCGAGGGCGAAGAACACGTCCTGCACACTGCCAAGAAGCCCGAGCCGGAGATCCCACAGCGGATTCGGGTGCCCGATTATGCCCATCTCTTGCCAGAGGAGATCCGTCCCTTCACCCAGGCAGTTCACGATGAGTCGCACCGCTCCTTCGTCCAAGGCGCTGGCCATGGCGGCTCCCATCCGCACCTGGCTCACGAGTTCGTCTCGGCCCTCGTGCAGGATCGCGATCCATGGCCCAACGCGGTAATCAGTGCCAACTGGACGTGCGTGGGCATCTGCGCGCACGAAAGTGCCTTGCGCGGCGGAGAAATCGTGCGCCTGCCGGACTTCACGCTGGTCTGAGCGGCAGGCGTGCTGCACCGGATGGATGGGGCGCTGCGACCGGCGGATCGGCTGGAAGCTCCGGCCGGCGCATGCCCGCCATGTGCACCAAGGGTGCGCATCCGGCGGCACGCCGGTGGTACCGATGCTCGCCATGCCATTGCGGTGCAGGCACGTGCTAGGCTCTAATGGGCTGTTCCGCGGTGTGCGGCGCGCTCCCCTGTCGGCCCGCCTTGCGGTTGCTTGCTGCTCCACCCCTTGCCGAGGCCTACCATGCACCTGTTTCTGTTGTTGCTCAGCACTTCCCTGGCGGCTGAGCCTGCCATCGCTCCCGGCGTCGAGTTGGTTTATCGCGGCAGCGTGGCCCAACTTGGCCCCGATCGCGCGCCCTTGGAGGCCGAGAAATCGTTCGAGCTGTACCTGTTCTGCGATGCCGCCGACGCCGCCGGCAGTCGAAATTGCCAAAGGCTTGCGGAACTGGCCCGGTTTCAGGCATGCTTCCGGGATGTTTATCTGGCAACAGCGATGGTTCCGACAAATTGGATTGATTTTATGGTTACTGCCCGTTTTTACCTGCCGGGCGGATGATCCTCTGTGGTTGAGGTATCCGGCCATCTCGCCGGATGGCAGCCAAATTGTCTTTGCCTACCGGGGTGATCTGTTCCTGGTATCGAGCAAGGGGGGAGCGGCCATGCCGCTGGTGGTCCACGAGGCCCACGAGTTCATGCCGGTTTGGTCGCGCGACGGCCGGCAAATTGCCTTTGCCTCGGATCGCCACGGGAATTTCGACGTTTTTGTGGTGTCGGCCATTGGCGGCGAGCCGCGGCGGCTGACCCGCCACTCGTCCCATGATTACCCCACCGATTTCAGCCCGGATAACCAGTGGGTCTTGTTTTCCTCCCAAAGGCGGGATTCGCGGGAAAGTTCACAGTTCCCGATGGCGCTGTTGCCGGAGCTGTATAAAGCGCCGGTGGAAGGCGGACCAGCGGTCCAGGTCCTTACCACGCCCGCGCAAGACGCGCGTTTTGATCGGACGGGCGGCCGTTTGCTTTATCATGACCGCAAAGGCTACGAGAATGAATGGCGCAAACATCATGTCTCAGCCATCGCCCGGGATATTTGGCTGGCGGAGTTGGGTTCGGGCAAGCATACGAAGCTGACGGCGTTTCGCGGGGAAGACCGCAATCCCGTTTGGGGCGATGGGGACCAGGAAGTTTATTACCTCAGCGAACAAAGCGGATCGTTTAACGTGTGGCGGATGTCCCTCGAGAAGCCCGAGAAAACCGAGCAAATCACCGCGCACAAAGAACACCCGGTGCGGTTTTTAAGCCGGGCCAACAATGGCGCGCTTTGTTACAGCTTCAATGGCGAGCTTTACCTGCTGCCGCCGCGCAGCCGTCAGCCGCGCAAAGTGCCGGTGTCCATCGGCCTCGGCGCCAAGCGCAACGAGATTGCCACCCTGGCAGTCACCGGCGACGCGACCGAGATGGCGCTTTCGCCCAACGGCAAGGAAATGGCGGTGGTGGTGAGGGGAGAGGTTTTTGCGGTGTCCATCGAGCACAAAATCGCCCGGCGCATCACGGATACGCCCGAGCAGGAGCGAAACATCAGCTTCAGTCCGGACGGCAAGACGCTGCTATACGCGGGGGAGCGCGGCGGCTCATGGAATCTCTACACCTGCAACCTGGTGCGCACCCAGGAGCTTTATTTCTTTAACGCCACCCTGCTGAAGGAAACGGCGCTGCTGCAAAACGGCGAGGAGAATTTTCAACCGCGCTATTCGCCGGACGGCTTGGAGGTGGCCTTTTTGGAAAATCGGACCACGCTGAAGGTGATGAACCTGAAGGACCAAAAGGCCCGGGTGGTGCTGCCGGGCGATCGCAACTATTCCTACTCCGACGGAGATCAATCGTTTGACTGGTCGCCGGACGGCAAATGGCTGCTGACGCAGATGCTGGACAAAGAGCGTTGGTCGCGGGAAATCGCGCTGGTGGACGCGGCGGGCGGGAAGCCGCCGGTGAACCTGACGCGCAACGCTTATGAAGATGAGCGGCCCCGCTGGATGATGGAGGGCAAGATGATGATTTGGCGGACCGACCGCATGGGCATGCGCAGCCACGGCGGCTGGGGCGCGCAGGACGATGTGTTTGGCATGTTTTTTACCCAGGAGGCCTTCGACCGGTTCCGCCTTTCCAAAGCCGAGTTCGCCCTGCTGACCGAGCAGGAGAAAAAACAAAAGGAGGAAAAAAAGCCCGCCGAACCCAAAAAAGAAGAGCCCAAACCCGGCGAAAAAAAGGAGGAGCCGGCCAAAACCGAGAAAAAGAAGCCGGAGCCGCTCAAACTGGAACTGGAGAACCTCGCCGACCGCACGGTGCGCCTGACGATTCATTCGTCCGATTTGGGCGATGCGGTGCTGACGCCGGACGGGGAAAAGCTGCTTTACCTGGCCCGTTTTGAAAGCAAGCACGATCTTTGGCAGCACAAATTTCGCGAAAAAGAAACCAAACTGCTGGTGAAACTGGGGGCGGATGGCGGACGGCTGGCGCTGGACAAGGACGGCAAGAACCTTTTCGTGCTGGCCGGCGGCAAGGTGACGAAAGTCGAGGTTGAAAGCGGCAAGCAGGAAGCCATTGGTTTTAGCGCCGAAATGGAGTTAAACCGCCCCGCCGAGCGCGCCTACCTGTTTGAGCACGCCTGGCGGCAGGTGCAAAAGAAATTCTACGTCAGCGATTTGCACGGGGTGAACTGGGCGGCTTATAAAACCAACTACGCCCGCTTTCTGCCGCATCTGGAGGACAACTGGGACTTCGCCGAGATGCTCAGCGAGTTGTTGGGCGAACTCAACGCCTCGCATACCGGGGCCGGGTATCGCGCGCCGGCGCGGGGCGATGCCACCGCCTGCCTGGGAGCTTTTTATGACCCGGCCTTTGCCGGTCCGGGATTGAAAATCGCCGAAATCATCGAGAAAGGCCCCTTGCAAAAAGGCGGCTCGCAAATCAAGGCGGGCGTCATCATCGAGAAGCTGGACGGGACGCCCCTTGAAGCGGCCACCGACCCGGACGCGCTGCTTAACCGCAAGGCCGGCAAGCAGGTGCTGCTCTCCTTGTTCAATCCCGAGACCAAGGAACGATGGGAAGAAATCGTCAAACCGATCACCAAAGCGGACGAGGATAATCTGCTTTATCACCGCTGGATTAAAACGCGGCGGGAGCTGACGGAAAAACTCAGCGACGGCAAACTGGGCTATATGCACATTCGCAGCATGGGCGACGGCAGTTTCCGGGAGTTTTTCGCGGAGGCGCTGGGGCGGCACAGCGACAAACAGGCGCTGGTGGTGGACACCCGGTTCAACGGCGGCGGCTGGCTGCATGACGACTTGGTCACCCTGTTGGGCGGCCGGACTTATTACACTTATGTGCCCCGGGGCAATGTCATCGGCCACGACCCGCGCGAGAAATGGCGGCGGCCGAGCATTGTGTTGATGAGCGAAAGCAATTATTCCAACGCGCACATGTTCCCCCACCTTTACAAAGTCCTGGGCCTGGGCGAGCTGGTCGGCACCCCCGTGGCGGGCACGGGCACGGCGGTCTGGTGGGAAACTTTGCAGGATGGCACCCTTTACTTTGGGATTCCCCAAGTGGGGGTAAAAGATCGCGACGGGAAATATCTGGAGAACCAGGAGCTGGAACCCGACCACCTGGTGGTCAACGATCCGGAATCCACCGCCAAAGGGCGGGACCTGCAACTGGAAAAAGCGGTGGAGATTCTGCTGAAAAAGCTCAATTAAGGCCATGCTGGACCGGTTTTTCCAGTTGTCCGCCCAAGGCACCAGCGTGCGGCAGGAAATCCTCGCCGGTTTGACCACCTTTGCCGCCATGGCCTATATCCTGGCGGTCAACCCGATGATTTTATCGGCGGGGGGCATGGATAAAGGCGCTGTGGTGTCGGCCACGGCGCTGGCCTCGGCGTTGATGACCGCCGCCATGGCGCTGGCCACCAATTACCCCATCGCTCTCGCGCCCGGCATGGGAATGAACGCTTTTTTCGCCTACACGATCTGCGTCGGCATGAAAATCCCCTGGCCGGCGGCCCTGGGCATGACCTTTGTCAGCGGCCTGCTTTTTCTGGTTCTGTCACTCACCGGCGTTCGGCAGAAAATAATCGAGGCCATTCCGCATGAACTGAAAATTGCCATCTCCGCCGGCATCGGCCTGTTCATCGCGTTCATCGGCCTGAAAAACGGCGGTTTGATCGTGAGCGATCCGGTGACTTTTGTTAAGGCCGGGCGTTTGTCTTCACCGCCCTGTCTGTTGATGCTGGGCGGCCTGGTGCTGGCGGCGGTGTTGGTGGCGCGGCGGATTCATGGCGCCATCATCATTACCGTCATCGTTATCACCCTCGCCGGATTAGTCGTGCCCGCCGGCGATGGCAAAGGTCCCTTGGTGACCGCGCCTGACCGGGTGATCGCCTGGCCGGCCTCCTTGGCGCCCACGTTCCTGCGGATGGACCTGAAGTATGTGCTGGCCAATCTGGCCACGGCGTTTCCCGTCATACTGGCGTTGCTGTTTGTGGATTTATTCGACAACATGGGCACCTTGATCGGGGTCACCGCGCGCGCGGGCTTGCTTGATGAAAAGGGCAACCTGCCGCGCTTGGGCCGCGCTTTGGCGGCCGACGCCTCGGCGGCGATGGTGGGTTCCTGCCTCGGGACCTCGACGGTGACCAGCTACATCGAGTCCGCCGCCGGCGTGGAGGAAGGTGGACGCACCGGGTTGACCGGATTGACGGTGGCGGTTGGTTTTCTGCTGTCCCTGTTTTTGCATCCGCTCATTCTGATGGTCCCCGCCGTGGCCACCGCCCCGGCGCTGGTCATCGTGGGTGTCTTTATGATGCAGAGCGCGGCGAGGCTGGATTTGCGCGATTTTGTGACGGCGGCGCCGGCGATTCTAACGATGGTGCTGATGCCGTTGACCTTCAGCATCAGCGAGGGGCTGGCCTTGGGCTTCCTGGTTTATGTGCTGTTTATGGTCGGCGCGGGGCGCCACCGCCAGGTTACGCTGGTCGGCTATGGGCTGGGGGGCTTGTTTTTGCTCCACCTGTTGCACCGCTGAGCAACCGTTGCGGCCGCGAGGCGGCGCGCTTTGAAACCCATCCTCCGCGCTACGGCTGCGGCTTGAAGGCCTTGGCGAGTTCGAAGCTTTTTGCAATCTGCTCGGGGGTCATGCGGTAAAGGGTGGCCATTTTCTCGCGCAGTTTGCCAGGCTCATCGCGGCCTAGCGGGAGCGCCAGGATAAACCACTTGTGGGCTTCCACCATGTCGCGTTCGGCGCCGCCCTGGCCCAGCAGGTGAAATCCGCCCAAACGATACATCGCCTCGGGCATGCCGCGCAGGGCGGCCTTGCGGAAGAGCTTGTAGGCCTCCTGGTAATTCTTCAGCTCGTAGTGGATTTCCGCCGCCTGATGCTGCGCGGCCAGCGAGCCTTGATCGGCGGCTTTGCTGAACCATTTCAAGGCCTCGGCCTCGTTCAAGGTGGTGCCCAACCCCTTGTAATAGCAGAACCCGGTTTTGAATTGAGCGTCCGCCAGGTCTTGTTCGGCGGCCTTTTTAAACCAATTGAAGGCCTCCCGCCAATCGGCCTTGGCGCCAATCCCGTTGGCGTAGCAAAAGCCGAGCGCCAGTTGGGCTTGGGCGTGGTTTTGCCGGGCGGCTTTCTTGAACCAGTTGATGGCGTCATCGAAGCTCATCGGCACCTGGTCCCCCGTTTGGTAGGCCAACCCCAGTTTATATTGGGCGTCGGCATTGTTTTTTTTGGCCGCGGCGGTCAGGCTGGCAATGCTTTCCTGAGCGGACAATGTCGCCACGGACAACTGCATCGCCCCCGCCAGCAGCGCGGCGGCCAGGGCTCGACAGAACGATTTGGCCTTCATATGGCGCAATAATAACAAATACCCGCCGTCAACTCAAGGCCGGCGTGCGGAAAAAATCAGGGCCGGCTGGGCGGTGTTTTCGGCGCGGCGCCCCCGGTTTTTCCCGGCGTGGCGGTCGCGTCTTTCAACGGCCAATGCGGGTTCTCCGTGCGCCCCGCGCGGAGGAGCCGCTCAATTTTGGCGACCACCCCCGGATGGGCGGCGGCCACGTCCTTTTGCTCGGCAAGGTCTTTTTTTAGGTTGAAAAGTTGCACCGGCGCGTCGCGATGGCCGGGGCGAATGCCTTTCCATTCGCCGTCCAACAGCACCGCCTGGCTGGAGCCGCGCTCGTGAAATTCCCAATATAGGTAGGGATGCCGGCGCTGGCGGCCTTCCTTGCCCAACAAAGCCGGCAGCAGGCTGAGGCTGTCAATTTTCCTGGGCGCGCGTCCCCCGCTGAGGTCCGCCGCCGTCGCCATAAAGTCGCCGAAGTAGCCGACATGCTCCGATTCGATGCCAATGGGAATTTTACCCGGCCATCGGGCGATGAACGGCACCCGGATGCCGCCGTCGGTCAGGTCCCGTTTTATGCCGCGCAAGGGGCCGCTGGCCCGGAAGAACTCGGGGTCGTTGCCGCTTTCGCGGTGCGGCCCGTTGTCGGAACTGAAAAACACAATGGTTTGCCGGTCCAAATCAAGCTGGCGCAGCAAGGTCATCAACCGTCCCACGTCCTCGTCCAAGCGCGTGATCATGGCGGCGTGCGCTTTGTGGACGTCGGTCCAGGGACGGTCCGCGTATTGGCCGAGGTCGGGCACTTCCGCGCCCATGCCCAGGGCCTTGGTGCGCTCGTTGTTGGCGTGCGGGGTGATCATGGACCAAAAAAGGAAAAAAGGCCGTTCCCGATGGCGGGCCACAAAATCCCGCGCTTCCTGGGCCAGCAGGTCGCCGGCATAAACGACGCGGTTGGTGGCGTAGCCGCCGCCGAAATCGCCCACCGGCACCACCCCGTTGGGCAGGGAAACTTTTTGGTCGTTGCGCCAGAGATAATCGGGATAGTGATTGTGGGCGTGGTGCTGGCTAAGGTAACCAAAGAAATAATCGAAACCCTGCTTGTTGGGCACGCCTTCGTCGCCGGGCAAACCCAGACCCCACTTGCCGATGAGGCCGGTGGCATAGCCGGCCTTTTTCAGCACCTCGGCCACCGTGACATCCTCATCCTTCAGCATTTGCGCTTCGGGATTATTTGCGCCGGCGTTGCCGCGCACCCGCGTATGGCCGACATGCTGGCCCGTCATCAGCACACTGCGCGACGGCGCGCAAACAGTTGAGCCGGCGTAAAATTGGGTGAAACGGACCCCCTCGGCGGCCAACCGGTCCAGATTGGGAGTCTCGATTTTCGTCTGGCCGTAGCAACCCAGCTCGCCATACCCCAGGTCATCGGCCAGGATTAGGATGATGTTCGGCGGGCCTTTGCGCGCGGGAGGCTTGGCGGGCGCGGTCGGCGGTGAGACCGCCGGCAGAGAGACGCCAAAGGCGAGCATCGCCGCGGCCAACAGGAGAGCAAATCGGCTTTTGCGCATACGCGGCGAGGTTAAACCGCCGATAGAAAAGGATGCAAAAGAAATTTCGCTTGGGCGGCGGCCGGTTTTGGGGCACGATCAGCGCCGGAAAAATGAAAACCACACCTCAGCAGAAGTTGCGCGCCGGAATCATTGGCACCGGCTTCATCGGGCCTGTTCATGTGGAGGCATTACGGCGGCTGGGAGTGACCGTTACCGCCTTGTGCGACCTGCCGGACCGGGTTCGCGGCGCCGCCGAGCGGATGGGGATTCCCTTGGCGTTCGGTCACTACCGGGAGCTGCTGCAATCGTCCGAGGTGGACGTGGCGCATATCACCGCTCCCAACCGGTTTCATTGCGAGATGGCCCTGGCCGCCATTCGCGCCGGCAAGCATGTGATTTGCGAGAAGCCGCTGGCCATGAACACCCGCGAGACCGCGCGGATTCTCCGGGCCGCCCACGCGGCCAAAACGGTGTTTGCCGTGAATTACAATGTGCGCTTTTATCCGGCGGTGCTCCAGATGAGGCGGCTGGCGCAGCGGGGTGAACTGGGGGACATCATTCATGTCAATGGCTCCTATTTTCAAGACTGGTTGTTCAAGGAGACCGATTATAACTGGCGCTTGCTGCCCGCGGAGGGCGGCCGGTTGCGGGCGGTGGCGGACATCGGCACGCATTGGATGGACACAGTTTCCTTTATCCTGGGCGCGCCCATCACGCGAGTCTTTGCCGACCTCTCCACCTGGCACAAAATCCGCAAGCGTCCCTTGGGCGAAGTGCAGACTTTTGCGGGGACGCAAACGAGGATTAAATACGCCCGCTACGCGGTAAAGACGGAAGATTTTGCCCACCTTTTGCTGGAATTTGGCAATGGCGCCAAGGGCAGCCTGAGCGTCTCCCAGGTGGCGGCCGGCCGCAAGAATTGCCTTCGCCTCGAAATTTACGGAGCGAAGAAATCGGTTTGGTGGAACTCGGAGGAGCCAGAGACGCTGCGCCTGGGAAATCGCGACGGCGCCAACGAAATTGCGGTGCGGGCAACCCCGGCCTTTGGCGACGGCGCGGCGGGATTCATGGATTACCCGCCTGGTCATGTGGAAGGTTTTCCGGACACTTTCAAAATGTTGTTCCGGGCCGTCTATTCGCAAATCGCGGGCGAGGCGCGGCAAGCGCCCCTGTTTGCCACGGTGGACGACGGTCACCGGGAAGTGGCCATTGTCGAAGCCATTCTGGCCAGCGGCAAATCCGCGCGGTGGACCCGCGTTAGCTGAGTTGCCCATCCCGCAAGCGATCAGGGCGCCCGGGCGGCAAACCACCGCGATGCCGGCGGCGCTCCTTTTCAACCTAAAAATCGCAGTTTAACCACGGATAAACACGGATGGACACGGATATCAAAGATTTGCGAAAGCAGAGGCTGGCACCTGGCGGGTGAAGGCCATTCCTGCTTCAACATCGGTGTTCGTTGTTGTTCATCCGTGGTTTACAACTTCCCCGCTCCCTTCTAACTGCGGAATCCAGGTTCAATCGCCCCGGCGGAAAAAAACCAATTGGGCGAGGTCAAATGCCAGCTCGCCCAGGAAAGGATCGCGCGCCACGACCTGCTGGCCGCGGAGATGGACCTCCGCAGCCATGACGCGGGAGCCGTCCCGCAGGAGCAATTCAAAGGCCTCCGGCGTGGAGGAAAGATCGTGCAGAACCAAAGCGGCCGCCTCGGCGCCGACTTTGTAGGCGCGCAGGCCGAAAAGCAGGGAACCAATTTTCACGTGGTCCCGCTCCAGATTTTTGAACTCCCCATCCACAAAATCACCATTGCGTAGCAGCAGCCCGGCGCGGCCGGCTTTCAAGCTGGCGGCCATTTCCGTGGTGGGCGGTTGGAAACGGACGCCGGCAACGTTCAATGTGGAGACCGCCAGCTCCTCGCTCTGATTGCGGCGCAGCTTGAAAGCCGACTCGCTGCCGGAAAGGGCCGTGCCGGTAATTTCCGTGCCGTTGCGCAAAACCAAGGTCGGCTTGCAATCAACCACCGACAAGGAGCGCACCGAGATTTCGTCAAACACCGCCTCGCTTAATTCCCGCGGATGACGGCTGGTTGCGGCAAAACCAAACAGTGTTTTCTCCTGCATTTCCATGATGGTGGAACCCAGGACATTCCATTTGACGCCGTCCGCGGACCAGGCGGCGGAGAAGCGGCTGCCTTCGCGCGCGAGCTTGAGCCAGAGGGGGGCCGTGACGCCCGGACGCAGGGTCTGCTCGGTCAGATCCCCGGCCACCGGACGGCGCTGCCAGATCACCCCTTTGCCCGGTGTCACCGCCACAAAAACATTGCGGGCGCTGGCGTTGAGGCGATCGCGAATCATCAGGCCGGCTTTGGCCCACTCGTTGGGGGCGCTCATCCGTTTGACTCGCGCGATGATTTCGCCGCTGGCCTCCAGTTGCTGCCAGACAAAGTAGAACGAATCGCGGCTCTTCAGTATATCCTCGCCACCGCTTTGGATAGTCAAGGCGCGTTCATTGAAATGGTGCGAGCCGCGCCAGTTGACCACTCCCAAGTCTTGCCCGATCCAAGCTGCCGCCAGGGAACCTGCCCCAAGCCTTCCGTCACCGCCGATAATGGCAATCTCTTTGATTTCCGGCAGCGCAAGCCGTGCCGCCGGACGATTGTCGGCCTCGATGACCAGATGGCCATCCTCGATTCGAAGGCCGCCGATGAAGGTCTGGCCCGCTTGAGTTTGGATACGGGCCGGAGGCAGCCCCGGCGCCGGCCCTGCGGATGGCCAGCCAACATCGCCCAATCGCCGCAAGGTGGCAAGCGAGGCCAAGGGAAAATCGAGGGCGCCCAGCCCTTCGATTTTCAGACTGAGCCCTTCGCGACTCAAAGCGGCTTCCGTGGCATACACGGCCTCCCCCGCGTCCGTGCGCGCCTCAAAGTTAGCCGGCTTGATGTCCAGTTCGCGCAGGGCCACGGCCAGCAAGTCCAATCCCATGCGGTTGGTGACGGTGCCGCGCGCGGTTTTGAATTTGATCCGTCCGGCCTCGATTTCCAGCAGCGAGCCCTCCACAAACTCGCCCTCGCGGGTCAAAAAACCCCTGGTCCCCGGTTTCAGACGGCTCTCGAGCTCCGGGCTGGGATGCGTGAACCAGAGGCGCGCCACCGCGTCCGCGTGCAGGGAAAACGTTTTGTCCCGAATGGCCAGGCGGATAAACGGGGCCTGCGAGGGCAACAGGCGCGCGCTGAGCGTGGCGCCCTCGATGAGCATCACCATCTCCGGGCCGTCATCCTTTGGCAGGGAAACCAATTGCAGATCGGAAAATTGCGCGTAAGTCACTGCGCCTTCTTTGCCGCTGACGACCACCGCTCCCGCCAAAATGGCATCCGGCAATTCCACTTCGCAGCTTTCCAGCGGCTCCCAACCCCATCCCTCTTTGGAGCGCAGCGCGGTGAACCGGTTTCCCACCCGTTCAAGCCGCACCCAGGCGGGGGACTGGCCGGCGGGCAGCGCCGCGCGGGAAATCGCCCCCGCCTTGCTTGCCCGCCAAAGCAGCGCCAGACCGCCTTTGGCCGTGGCCAGGCAGGCGACGAAGGCGTCGTCCGCCTCGTTTCCGGCGCGGAACATCAAGCCGGCCATCGCTTTGGTTTCCGCGCCCGAAAGGCTGCTGATGCGGGCGGAACAACTGAGATTGCCCCGCCAGGCTTGGTGCAAGAAAAGGCAGCAGTCGCGGCTGCCATCCAGGTTGCCGCCGTAGCCGCGCAGGCTAAACGAGCCATAAGCGGCGGCGCCGGAGCGCGTAATGCGGTAATAACCCGTTCCCGGTTTCGGCACTTGGCCGATGTCTCGCAATGCCCATCCCGGCGGCAAATCCTGCTTTCCTACGGCCTCTTCCAACACCGGCAGAACCACCGCGGGCCGGTTCGGCTCCTTTTTGAAGACGACCTCTAAAATTTCGGCCAAAGTGAATGGGCGCTCCGGATGTTCGCCCGCTTGGACAATGACCAGGCGGTCATTCTCCAATTTCAGGGAGCCCCGCCATTGCACCCCGCTGGTGGTCGTCAGCCGCGCCTCCTCCGCGGTGAGCGGCCGGGCTAGCAGCAGCAGCATTATTATCCGCCAAAACATGGACCACCAGTTTCTCCTTATTAGGACGCTCCACAAGTTAAAACAGGTCGCCAATGGGTGGGCGATCAATAGGCCGTTTTGGGGGGGCGCAGCAACTGCCAGGCGGTGCGCAGGATGATGAGCAGGTCCAGGGCGAGCGACCAGTTTTCGAGGTAATAAAGGTCGGATTGAATCCGCTGGCGCAAGTCCTCGTCGCTGCCGGCTTCTCCGCGAAATCCCCGGACCTGGGCCAGGCCGGTAATGCCGGGTTTGATCAGGGCGCGGATATGGTAGCCGCTCATTACGCGGGAAAACTGTTCGTTATGGCGGGGCAGGTGGGGGCGGGGGCCAACGACGCTCATTTCCCCGGAAAGCACGTTGAGGAATTGGGGAAGTTCATCCAGGCTATATTTGCGCAACCATCGGCCGGCGGGAAAAACGCGCTCATCCTGGCGGACGGCCTGCCGCGCCGGGTCGGGGTTGTCCAAATGCATGGTGCGGAATTTCCAGATGAGAAAGAGGTTGTTTTGCAGGCCGGCCCGTTCCTGGCGGTAGAAGAGGGGGCCGGGGGACTGCCGCCATTGCAGGCAACGAACGACCAGGCAGGCCAACGGCAGCAGGAGAACGCTCGCGGGCAGGGCCACCGCCAGGTCAAGGCTTCGCTTTAAGAAGCGGTTCAAGGGGTTTTCCAGCACCTCTTCCCGCAGGCCCAGGAGATGCACGCCGTCGTCTTCCCGCAAAATAATGGGATGTTGAAAGCGTTCGGCCAGGTTGCTGACCACCAGCAGGCGCAATCCTTGGCGTTCGCAGAGATTGATCATAATTCTCATGAAGTCGGCGGAGGATGGCATCTCGGCCAAAACCACGACCGTGATTTTATGGCGCTCAATAATTTCCTGGAAATTCGACAAGTCGCCGAGCACGGGCAGGCCGGCGGGCGCGGTTTCGGGCGCCGGCAACAAAACGCCGGCAGTTTCGATGCCCAGCACGCCCTTGCGGTCCAGCCAGGGTTTGAACTGGGCGACCTTGGCCGCCGTGCCTACCAGGAGGGCTTTCTCCTTGCGCGCGCCGCGCAGAGCGTGTTGAGCAATGATCGGCGGAAAAAATTGCAGGGACAACACCAACGCCAGGTAAAGAACCAACACGTAGGAAAAAAGAAAGACCCGCGAAATAGCGGCATCTTTGGTGGCCACGAGAAAAAACAACACCGGCAGGCCGGCGGCCAGGGTTTGGCGAAAGGCGATGCGATGCTTTTCCGCAAAAGCCAGCGGCAGAATGATTGGGTCGGTTTTGTAACGAAAAGCGGCCTCCAGTAGCAGTCCAATGAGGATCAGCAGCGAATAAATCAGGTAACGCTCCGGCAACGCCACCTCGGAGTAGAAGTTGGACAGCACCGCCAGCCAGGCCCAGTACGAAAGACAGGCCAAGCCCAGTTGCGCCAGCGTGTGCAAACCATAAAGACCGCGTATGCGATGGGTGACCAGCATGTTCGAGATCCCAACCCCATCCCCCAGCCGTTCCTCCGCGCCCCGGACGTCCCAAGCGCCCCGTTTGGGCCGGAAGCCCCCCGGCTTCATTGCCCAGGAACTATTCTACTCCGCCCAAGCGGGTTTTTGCAAGGCGGCAATTCACGGCGGATCATTTCCAGGGAGGTCGCAAAAAGAGGTTCCTCAACGTTTTCAGTGGAATGCCAAGTGTCTCTTTCGTGAGGGGATCGCCTGGTTTGGGAGGTATCGTTGTGCTCAGCCCCGCCAGGGGCGGCAGGTAATCGCCCAGCGATTTATTGCTGGGAACGACGCCCCGCCTGAGTCCCCAAGCCCCGCCAGGGGCGAAAGAAATCCGCGTGCGTTCACCGCCAACGCCCGCCGCCCCTCCGACGATCTGCTTTCGTCCCTCCGGGACTTTGGGCCTTCCTGCACCCGCATCCCACCCTTGAAAGGGTGGGCTATTTTCTACC